>Ga0102944_1000133_pt1 | contig 60504 bp, 62 predicted proteins | sample SalPonD_shore_MG_FD_78172 | JGI IMG/M metagenome (GOLD analysis project Ga0102944, IMG submission 78172) | Salt pond soil microbial communities from South San Francisco under conditions of wetland restoration - Salt Pond MetaG... | ecosystem: Environmental > Aquatic > Marine > Intertidal zone >... | reverse complement strand
GCGCCATGGACCTGCTCAGCAATCGACTCGGGCTAGCGTAAGCCCGCCGAAGGCCGAGGCTGGCACCACCGGCACTTGCAACAAACTGAGAACTCGCCTCGCGGCCAGAGCCCCTGGATTTCTACCGCCCAGACTCCTAGCCCGGTCATGGATCCCCGCGACCCGTGACCGGGCTGTATCGCTCCGCGCCCGTCTACCCGCAACGGCCGGTGCTCACAACCCGTGCCGGCTGCGAAGATCGGCCAGCAGGCCTTCCGCGGCATCCTCCACCATGTCCAGCACCACCTGGAAGCCGCCCGAGCCGCCGTAGTAGGGATCGGGCACATCCTGGCCCCGGTAGCGGGTACTAAAGTCGAGGAACCGATGCACCTTGTTCCGGTGCTGCGGGGGGCAATCCGCCAGCAGCACCTCCAGGTTGCTCGTGTCCATGGCCAGGATCCAGTCGAAGAGCTCGAAATCGCCGATGTCCACCTGACGGGAACGAATGCCATTCAGGTCATAGCCCCGCGCTTTGGCCGCTTCACTTGCCCGCTGATCGGGCTCATGGCCGACGTGATAGCCGTGGGTGCCTGCTGAATCGATATCGAGCTGATCGAGGCCGAGCTGCGCCGCCCGGTGCCGGAATACGCCCTCCGCGGTCGGTGAGCGGCAGATGTTGCCCATGCAGACGAACAGGACCCGCACCGGTTCGCGCGTTTCACCATTCATAAGGATTTTCCATTGTCGACCGGGACTGCTTTCCGGAGCGAAAGGTTGCGCCGGCAGCGCGCTCCGATGGTCCGTGCGGCGCGGAGACCGCAGGGATTGGATTGAGCATGTTAGCAACGGCGGTAGGCCCGGACCAGCCTTCCGGCCTTCGCGCGGACCCGTCTCAGGACGCCGGTCCGGCACGGAGTGCGGCTTCCACCCGGGCGACGTCCTCCGGCACGTCCACTCCAGGGCCCGGCAGAACGGCGGCCTGGCGCACCCGGATCCGGAAGCCGTGCCAAAGTGCCCGAAGCTGCTCGAGGGACTCCGTCCGCTCCATGGGCGCTTCCTCCAGCGACGGGTAACGGCGGAGAAAATCCGCCCGATAGGCATAGACACCGATGTGTCGCAGCGCGCCGGTGGCGGCCGCGGATGCCCCCTGGGCGTAGCCGTCACGATCCCACGGGATGGCCGCCCGGCTGAAATAGAGCGCATTGCCCAGGCGATCGCAGACCACCTTGACGACGTTGGGGTCGAAGGCCTGCGCCGCCTCCGCCAGCGGCGTCGCCAGCGTTCCCATCTCCGCGACGTCGGGATCGGCCAGGGTTTCGGCCGCCTCGGCGAGCAGCAGCGGCGGTAACAGCGGCTCGTCGCCCTGGAGGTTGACCACGACGGTGTCGTCCGCGAGCCCCATGCGGTGCGCCGCCTCGGCGAGGCGATGGGTCCCGGAGGCATGCTCCGACCGGGTCATGATCACCTCCGCACCGAAGTCCCGGCAGGTCTCGGCGATGCGCCGATCGTCCGTGGCCACCGCTACCCGTGCCGCCCCGCTGGCCGCCGCTGCGTCGTGCACTCGCCGAATCATCGGGACCCCGTCCAGCGGGACGAGCGGCTTGCCGGGAAAACGGCTGGAGTGGTACCGCGCCGGGATGATGACCGTAAACTCCATCAGGGCGTCCTCACGACAGCGTATCCAGAATGCGGCCCAGCTCCGCCCCGCCGGCATCGTTCATGCGCGCCGTGACCGCCAGGTACCAGACGTCTTCGCCGGCGAAGGTCGCGCATTTGACGGCATCCTTCTCGGTCATCACGACAGTTCGCTCATCGGCGAACGAGAGGTCCGCCGGTGTAAACGCATAGTGGTCCGGGAACGGATGCGGCAGCACGCGCACCCCTGCGGCCTCCAGCTGGGTAAAGAAACGCCGGGGATGGCCGATCCCGGCCACCGCGTGGACCGTTCTGCCTCGCAGATCCTCCAATGACCGCTCTCGTCCCTTGCCGTCGACTGCCAGCAGGGTACGGCCCTCGAGCCGGAACCCCGGCGCCGACTCATCCTGGATACCATTGATCAGCACCAGATCCACCTCCTTCAGGCGCCGCGGCGGCTCGCGCAGCGGTCCGGCCGGCAGGCAGCGGCCGTTTCCCAACCGTCGCTCGGCGTCGTTCACCGCGATTTCGAGGTCCCGGCGAAGTCGGTAGTGCTGGAGGCCGTCGTCAAGCACGACGAGGTCACAGCCCGCCCTGTCGATCAGCATACGGCCCGCCGCCGCACGGTTCGGCCCCGCCGCCACCGGGGCGCCGCAGCGCCTCGCCAGCAGCACGGGTTCGTCGCCCACCTCCCCCGGACTGCTGTCCGGCGTCACGCGCACCGGCCATTGTTCTGCCCGCCCTCCGTAGCCCCGGCAGACGACACCGGGATGCCGTCCCCGCGCCTTGAGCTCGGAGATGAGGTGCACCACGAACGGAGTCTTGCCGGTACCCCCGACCAGGATGTTGCCCACCACGATCACCGGTACGGGCAGCCGCTGGGAACGCAGCAGCCCACTGCGATATGCCCGGCGCCGCAACGCGGCAAGCGCCGCGAACAGATGACCTAGTGGGGCCAGCAGGCGGCTCGGCCAGGTATCGGCCAGCCACCACCGCGGCATGGCTCTCACCGCGCGACGCCCGTGCCCGTATCCCGAACCGCCGCGGCTACCTCGGCGCTGCCGAACTGCATGCGATACAGCGAGGCATAGATCCCGCCGCGTTCCAGCAGCTCTCTATGACTGCCCGTCTCGCGGATACGCCCTTCGTCCAGGACGACGATGCGGTCCGCATTTTCGATGGTCGACAGCCGGTGTGCGATGACGAATGTGGTGCGCCCGTGCATCAAGTGCTCGAGCGCCGCCTGGATCTGGTTTTCCGACTCCGTGTCCAGGGCCGAGGTGGCCTCGTCCAGGATCAGGATCGGCGCGTCCTTGAGCAAGGCCCGGGCGATGGCCAGCCGCTGTCGCTGCCCACCCGAAAGCAGAACGCCGTTCTGTCCCACCTGGGTCCGGAACCCCGCCGGCAGGCGCTCGATGAACTCCGTGGCGTTGGCGGCGTCGGCGGCGGCGCGGACCTGCTCCTCGCTCACCTGGCCGACCCGCCCGTAAGCGATATTCGCCGCGATGGTATCGTTGAAGAGCACCACCTGCTGACCGACCAGCGCCATCTGCCGGCGCAGATCCGCCAGCCGATAGTCCTGCAGCGCTACCCCGTCCAGGGTGACCCGCCCGCGCTGGGCCTCGTAAAAGCGCGGCAGCAGGCTGACCAGAGTGGACTTGCCGCTGCCCGACCGCCCGACGATGGCCAGCCGCTCGCCAGCCTCAACCGACAGCGAGATGTCCTTCAGCACGTCCTCTCCGCCCGGGTAGGCGAAAAACACGCTCTCGAAGCTGACGCGGCCCTCGGCCCGATCCAGGGTATGCGTGCCTTCATCCGGCTCGGGCGCCATATCGATGAGCTCGAAGATGCTGTCGCCGGCCGCAATGCTCTTCTGGATGCCCGGGTTGACGTTGGTCAGCCGCTTCACCGGCTGCAGCAGCAGTCCCATGGCGGTGATGAACGAGACGAACGACGGCAGCCCGATCGGCGCCACCGCCTGCTGCATGGTCGCCAGGTAGATGACGAACGACAGCGCGATGGCGGCCACGAACTGTACCAGGGGGGTGCTGGCGGCCTTGGCCGCGGTGAACTTCATGTACTGCCTGACGTTGCGGTTGTTCGCCTGCTCGAAACGGCGTCGCTCGTAGTCCTGGGCACCGAAGGTCCGCACCACCTCGTGGCCGTCGATGGCCTCCTCGGCGATATAGGCCACCGTGCCGATGGAGCGCTGAATGCGGTGGCTCAGGCGCCGGAATCGGCGGCTCACGTAGGTCACCACCAGGGCGACGATGGGTCCCACGGCCAGGAAGATGAGTGACAGGCGCCAGCTCACCGTGGCCATGTAGGCGATTAGAAAGATGATCGTGAGGCTGTCCCGGATGATGATGGTCAGGGAGTCCGACCCGGCCCGCGCGACCTGCTCAACGTTGTAGGTCAGGGTGGACAGCAGCATTCCCGAGGACGTCTCGTCATAGAACCGGCTGGGCAGCGTCAGTAGCCGGTCGAACACCTCCGAACGGAGCTGCCGGATGATGTTGCGGCCGATCCACGCCATGCCGTACTCGGAACCGAAGGTAGCCAGTCCCCGCACCAGGAACACAGCCACGATACCGAGCGCCACCAGCTTGATATGCTCCGGATCCCGGTCGACGAAACCGGCGTTGAGCAGCGGCTTGATCAGCCACGCGGATGCCGCCTGGGCCGCCGCCACCATCCCCATGGCCAGGGAAGCCAGCGCGAACTGCTTCCAGTACGGCCGCATGTACCGGACCAGTCGCCGGTACACGTGCCAGGCGGCGTAACCGTGCGCCTCGCCTTCGCCCTGCCGCGGCGTGCTCATTCGTGCCTCGGCACCGTCGCGATACCGATCTGCGTGATCCCTGCCTGTCCGGCAGCGTCCAGGGCCGACACCACGGCCTGGTGAGCGGTCTGAGCGTCGGCGCGGATGATCAGCGGCGCATCCTTGTGCTTGCCCCTGGCATCGGCCAGCGCACGCCGGATGGTGTCGGTCTGGTTGTTGACCAGTGCATGGCCGTTGAGGAAGACGTTGCCCTGCTTGTTGATGGTCAGCTCCAGATTCTTGGTGACCGACTCCGATGGATTCTCACTGGCCTCGGGCAGCGAGACCTGGAGCTGGGCCTGGCGCAGGAACGTGGTGCTGACCATGAAGAAGATCAGCATCAGGAACACGACGTCGATCAACGGCGTCAGATTGATCTCGGGCTCTTCCCGGCGTCTGGGGGTAAGATTCAAGGTGACCTCCGGTGCACCCGCACTCAGGGTTCCCGGTCACGTTGACCGTGGACGACCTCGACCAGCTTCAGCGACTCCTGCTCCATCTCGATCACCAGCTCGTCGACCCGGCCGCGCAGATAACGGTAGGCCATCAGCGAGGGAATCGCCACGACCAGCCCCGCCGCCGTGGTGATCAGCGCCTGGGAGATGCCGCCGGCCAGGGCCGGCGCGTTACCCAGCCCCTGGGAGCTGATGGTGGAAAACACCTGGATCATGCCGATCACGGTACCCAGCAGCCCCAGCAGCGGCGATATGGCGGCCACCGTGCCGATGGTGTTGAGATAGCGTTCCAGCCGGTGAGCCTCATGGCGGCCGGCGTCCTCGATGCTCTCCATCATCACCTGCCGGTCGTGGTGCATGTTCACCAGCCCGGCGGCCAGCAGGCGCCCCAGCGAGGACCCGGTGCGCAGCTCCCGCAGCTGCGACGCGTCCAGGCTGCGGTTCTTGATCTTGTGCCAGGTCTGCGCCACCAGATGGCGCGGAATGATCCGCCGTCGCTGCAGTGCCCAGAGCCGTTCACCGATCAGACCCACTACGAGCACGGAACACGCGATGATCGGCAGCATCAGCCAACCACCGGACTTGATCAGCTCCCACACGTTCCCACGATTCCCTTGAATGATCCCTGTGACGAGACCCGAATCATACTGGATTTCACGAGGCGTCCCAAAGGGCCGGTGCCCCGTACCCTGAACGGGCTCACACACGATCCGCTCAATCGGTCCCGGCGCGATAGTAGCGCGGATGATCCAACCGTTCCCGGCCTGCGAGCTGCAGGCCGCGGCCCAGGACGTACGTGAGCGCGCCGCTGCGCCACGTTTCGCGCGGCCGCGCCCCTATCGCCGTGTAGCGCCGTACCACGTCCGGCGCGGGGAGCCCGTAGCGGTTGCGGTAGCCGGCACTGAAGACCACCTCCCGCGGGTTAACGGCGTCGACGAATGCCGGAGAGGACGAGCTTTTGCTGCCGTGGTGGGGCGCGACCAGCAGCGCGCTGTCAAGGGGCCTGCCCGCGGCGAGGAGTCGCTGCTCGCCGCGGGCGGGCAGATCACCGGGAAGCAGCGCCGCGGCCCCGGCGCCGCTCACCACGCGCAGCACGCAGGAGGCGACGTTGCCGTGCAGCCCCGTGCGGGCCGGATATACGATCTCGAAACGTACTCCGTCCCAGCGCCAGGACTGGCCCGCCCGGCACCGCCGCGCACCCGGCGCCGAGGGGATCGGTTCTCCGCTCAGCACCTCGCCCACCGGCAGGGCGTGCAGCAGGGTGGCCGCCCCGCCGGCATGGTCCTGGTCGGCGTGGCTCACGATGAGGCGATCCAGCCGCCGGCGTCCGCGGCTTTTCAGCACGGGCAGCAGCGCGGCGCCGCCGGCGTCCATACGCCCCAGCTTCGGTCCGGTGTCATAGACCAGGGTATGGGTCCGGGTCTCAACCACGACCGCGGTACCCTGCCCGACGTCCGCCACGGTCACCCGCGCCTCGCCGGCGGCGGGCCGCGGCGGCTGCCACATCACTATGGGCAGCAACCAGATCGCGGCCGCCATTCGACCGGGCCAGCGGCCCGGCACGGCGAGGCACAGGACCCCGACGCCGGCGCCCGTCACGACCCAGAGCGGGAGGTGAGGCAGGGGCCAGACGGCGCCGCGGGCCTGCAGCCAGGCGAGCCCCTGCATGAGCACCCCGACCACCTCCGCCGCAACGTGGAGGACCCACCCGGCCGGCCCCGGTGCGATGGGGAGGAGCGCGAGGCCGAGCAGCACGGGCGGCACCACCAGCAAGCTAACCGCCGGTACCGCCACGGCGTTGGCCAGCGGCGAGACCAGCGGCAGCCGGCCGAACCACGACGCGGTCAGCGGAAACAGGGCGACGGACACCCCCAGCTGCATCCCCAACCAGCCCCGCAAGCGGCCTGCTCCGCGCAGCGAGCCCATGACCAGCAGGACGGCGACGGCCCAGAACGACAGCCAGAGCCCGGCCCCCAGCGGCGCCAGGGGGTCAACGGCGAGCACTGCCGCCAGCGCCAGCAGCAGCACGTCGGCGACCCGCCAGTGCCGCCGGCCGAGCCAGCCGCCCGCGGCGACTGCGGCCATGAGCAACGCCCGACGGGTCGGCAGACCCAGGCCGGCAAGCAGCGCGTAGCCGCCGGCCAGCACGAATCCGCCTGCGACGGCCGCCAGCCGCGCGGGTGCGCGCCTGCAGAGCCGTGCTGAACACCGCCAGGCAGCGCCCGCCAGCAGGCCGCCGAGCAACCCGGCCAGGCCCACATGCAGCCCCGATATCGCCAACAGGTGTCCGGTGCCGGTGTCGTTGAACAGACGCCAGGTTTCGCCATCGATCCCGCGCCGATCCGCCACGGCGAGGGCTTTGACGACCGCCCTGCCTTGCCCCGGGGGCAACAGGCCGTCAATTCTCCGGCTCACTGCCCCGCGCACGCCGTCCATGCCCGCACCGCGGCCCAGCAGGCGCGCCGGAGCGGGCCGGACGTACCCTACGGCGTCGACGGACGCCGCGAAGAGCCAGCGCTCGTAATCGAAGCCGCCGGGATTCATCAGGCCGTGCGGCCGCTTCAGGCGCACGGTGAACGCCCAGCGCTGACCTGCGGCGAGCGGCTGCGGCGGATCGTACCAGCTCAGCCGCAGGCGGCGCGGCGCCTGCTCCCCGGGCCAGCTTCCGGGCTCTGGTACCAGATAGAATACCGTGCGGTAGCCGTCGTCACGGGGCAGTCCGTCGACCCGGCCTTTGACGGCGATGTCCTGCTGCTCCAACCGGGGCGGCAGGCGGTGGGCGAGTGCCCAGCCCGCATGGAGTCCGGCAGTCGCCAGGCCCAGCAAGCAGCCGGCCGCGAGCCGCAATGTCCGGGTCCGGGTCCGGGCCAGCGCGGCAAGGACCGGGGCGCCGGCCGCCGCCGCCCACAGCAGGAGCTCCGGAGGCAGCTCCGGCAGCTGATGCAGGAGGAGTACGCCGGCAATGAAACCGGCCAGGATCGATCGCATTGTCCTTCCCTGGAACGCGAATGTTTCAGCTTCCCTATGGCGCCGTGTTCCGTTGGCGCCACTTGCAAACTACTTTAGGCCTTGTCGGCAATCGTGGATAATGGCCGCCGTCCTGGCACAGGGATCTCCATGCCCAGAAAGCTCCTAAAACGGCTGCTGCCCCATCCCGAGCGGCTGATGGCCAACCGCCAACTGAGGCTCCTGGGGCGGCTGCTGGAAGATCCCTTCCTGCTGCACCTGAACCGCCGATCCGTGGCCGGAGGTGTGGCCGTGGGCCTGTTCATGGCCTTCATGCCGGTCCCCATCCAGATGCTGCTCGCGGCTCTGGCGAGCATTCTCTTCCGGGTGAACATCATCATCGGCGTGAGCCTGGTCTGGGTGACCAACCCGATCACCATACCACCCGTATTCCTCTTCACCTATCTGGTGGGCACCTGGATTCTGGGCACGCCCCTTCATGCGGTGGCCTTCCAGCCGACCGTCGAGTGGTTCTGGCAGGAGTTCGGCAGTATCTGGAAACCACTGCTGCTGGGCTCGTTCATCGTGGGCTCGCTGGCCTCGTTCGCCGGCTACGGACTGGTCCACCTGCTGTGGCGGCTGCACGTGGTCCGGCAGTGGCATCACCGGCGTCTGGCGCGGGAAAGGAGGCGGCGCCGCAACCGTCAGCCCGACCCGAAATCCGCCGCACGCCGGACCGGCGACTGAATTTGCCGCAGGCTCGTCTTAGCCGGTCTCCGTCTGCGCGATACGGCCATCGTCCAGGGTGACGATGCGGTCCATCTGCCGGGCCAACTCCATGTCGTGGGTGACCAGTACCACCGCCGCGCCCCGTTCCCGGTTGATTTCCCGGAACAGGGCGAATACCTGTTCCGCGGTCTGGCGGTCGAGGTTCCCGGTCGGCTCGTCCGCCAGCACGCACTGAGGCTGCGTCACCAGTGCCCGGGCAATGGCCACGCGTTGCCGCTCACCCCCCGACAGCTCACCCGGTTTGTGCTTCAGCCGGTGGCCCAACCCCACCCGCTCGAGCGTCTGCTGCGCCGCGCGCAGCGCGGGTGCCACGGATTCGCCGCGGATCAGCAGGGGCATGGCCACGTTCTGGACCGCGGTGAACTCGGGCAACAGATGGTGGAACTGGTAGATGAACCCGAGCGCCCGGTTGCGCAGGCGGCCCCGGGCCCGCGAGCTGAGCGTATGCAACGCCTCGCCGTCCACCCAGACCTCGCCCTCGGTGGGGTCCTCCAGCCCGCCCAGCAGATGAAGCAGGGTGCTCTTGCCGGCGCCGGAGCGCCCCACCACAGCGAGCTGCTCGCCGTGGGCGACGGTCAGATCGACCGCCCGCAGCACGTCCACGTTCAGGCCACCCTCGCGGAAGGACTTGCTGAGATTGCGGCAGACCACCGCGCCTTCCGGGGCAGCCGCTCTCTTCACAGCCGGCTCACTCATAGCGCAATGCCTCCGCCGGTGCCGTGCGGGCCGCCCGCCAGGCCGGATACAGGGTCGCGACCAGGGAGAGCACGAGGGATACCACCGTGATCTTGCTGACATCGGACCAGCGCAGCTGTGACGGTACCTCGCTGATGTAGTAGATATCCGCCGGCAGGAAGTGGACGTTGAAGGTCTGTTCTATGGCGGGAACGATGTGCTCCACGTTCAGCGCCAACAGCGTGCCGGCCACGTCGCCGATAAGGGTGCCCACCAGGCCGATGACCGCGCCCTGCACGATGAAGACGGCCATCACGGAGCCCGGACTCGCACCCAGCGTCCGCAGGATGGCGATGTCCGCCTGCTTGTCGGTGACCACCATCACCAGCGTGGAGACGATGTTGAATGCGGCTACCGCGACGATCAGCGTCAGGATGACGAACATGACCGTCTTCTCCGTATTGACCGCCCGGAAGTAGTTGCTGTGCTGCTGCGTCCAGTCGCGTACCCGGTAGAGACCGGGCAGGCTCATGGCGAACTTCCGCGCCAGCCGCGGCGCGGCCATCAGGTTGTCGAACTTGAGCCGCACCCCGGTCACGGTGTTGCCCATCCGGAACAGCTTGGCCGCGTCCTGGATGTTGATCATCGCGAGGCTGCGGTCGTACTCGTAGTGTCCCACGCGGAAGGTGCCGACGACGGTGAAGCGCTTGACCCGGGGCAAAATGCCGGCCACGGACACCCGCGCCTCCGGCGACACCACCGTGAGATGGTCTCCCACGCCGACGCCCATCAGGTTGGCGAGCTCGGCACCCAGCACGATGCCGAAGCTGCCCGGCTTGAGCGCGTCGATGCTGCCCTGGGTCATGTCGTCCGTGACCTCCGAGACCGACGGCTCGTGCTTCGGCGATATGCCGCGGATGATACCGCCGCTGACCCGCGACCCGTGGGTGAACATCACCTCTCCATGGATGTACGGCGCGGCGCCCACCACGTGCTTCTGGTGCCGGGCGGCGTCGATCACCTTGTGCCAGTCTTCCAGCGGGCCGCCGAATCCCGACACGGTGGCATGGGAGACCATGCCGAGGATCCGGGAACGCAGTTCCTGCTCGAAGCCGTTCATCACCGAGATCACCGTAATGAGCGCGGTAACGCCCAGGGCGATCCCCAGCATGGAGGTCAGGGAGATGAACGAGACGAAGTGATTGCGCCGTTTGGCCCGGGTATAGCGCAGGCCGATGTAGAGCTCAATGGGCTTGAACATGGGCTGGCATTAAAACATGAACGAGGACCCGACGGGAGAGGCAGGCACCAGCCGATCGCGCCCCCGCCACCACTATCCTGTGACAGCCGGCCGTCGTTGCGGTTCGCACCGGACGATCACGGCTCAAGGACAGACCACAGGCACGCAGCGGACCAACTGAATGCGCCGCGGGCTCACCACGGCTCCCAGCGCGTACACCTCCACGCCCGCTGCCATCGCGGCGCGCAGGTGCCGGCCGTAGGCTGGATCGATGGCGTCCGCGGGGCGAACCTCGGTGACATCGTCGCGTTGCACGCAGTAGACCAGCGCCGCCCGTCCCCCGGCCCGTGCCAGCCGGGACAGCACCTGCAGGTGCCGGCTGCCGCGGTCGCTGACGGCGTCCGGAAACAGAGCCACCCCCCCGCTGACCGCAGCCGTCACGTTCTTGACCTCGACAAAGCACTCCGGCGCCCCGCCTTCGTGAGCGCTTAGCAGGTAGTCCGCCCGCATGTGCTCACCGGGAACGCTCACTTCACGCCGCATCTTCGTATAGCCCGACAGCTGCTCCGGGTGCCCCGACTCCAGCGCTTCCGCCACCAGCGCGTTGGCACGGCCGGTGTGTATGCCCACCAGAGCGCCTTCCGCCGTTTCGACGAGCTCCCACCCGAGAGGATACTTGCGCTTGCCGTTGTCCGAGCGGCTCAGCCAGACGGTCAGCCCGGGATCGGCACATCCCATCATGGAGCCCGTGTTGGGACAGTGACAGGTGACGGTGTCCCCGGAGTCGAGCGCCACGTCGGCGAGGAAGCGCTTGTAACGTCGAATCAACCGCCCCCGCAGCAGGGGCCCGTCGAAATCCATCGCTGCTCCGTGGTGTGGCGTCGAAACGGCGCAGTATAGTGCGCCTGTTCACAACTTGCCCGCCCCACCCTACCCGCGCGGCGAGGGATGTGCGATTTTCTGGGACACATCATCCGGTCCGTCGACCCGGTGCCGGTGCGTTCCAGGCGCGGGGCCGCGTTTCCGCGTCCTGTGCGGCGATGCTATAGTCCGGGAAAAATGCTGGGAGCTGAACAATGAAGGGATTGTGGGGAATAGGCGCCGCCTGCCTGCTGCTTGCCGTCACCGCGGCCCACGCCGATCGGCTGCTGATCGACAAGGTGCACGCGGAGCAGAGCGCCGAGATGCAGATGCCGCGCCGCGGTACCACCATGGCGCATGTGCGCAAGGCTTTCGGGGAGCCCAATCGCCGGATCGCCCCGGTGGGCGACCCGCCCATCGCCCGCTGGGAGTACGACAAGTTCGTGGTCTATTTCGAGCGCAACCGGGTCATCCATGCCGTGATGCGCTGACAGCGCGCCGCCCCGCCTGGAAACCGGTCATGAAACGCTCGGCGCAGCGCTCCAGCTGCGCCGCTTGGTAGCCGCCCTCCAGCACGATCAGTACCGGTATGTCCAGTCCGCCGACCTGTTGTCCGATGCCCCTAAAATCATCCGCCGTGAGTCCAACCGGATCGTCCTGTATATAGTCGTCGCCCAGGGTATCGAATCCCAGCGAGAGCACCAGGTGATCCAGCTGCGCCGCGGTGACCTCGTCCAGCACGCTGGCCAGCAGCGCCCGGTAGCCGGCGCCCGAGGTGCCGGGCGGAATTTCCGTCAGGTGGATCCCGGGCCCGTTCAAGTGAGTCTCGCTTCCGATATAGGGATAATTGCGGTAAGGGTCGGCGTGAAGCGAGAAGTACGGCATGTTTTCGCCAGCGAACTCGACGCTGCCGTCGCCGAGATGGTAGTCCAGGTCCAGCACCCCGCAGCGGCCCGCAGCGGCGAGGCGTACCGCGGCGAGACAGGCGTTGTTGAAGTAACAGTAGCCCCCGTAACGCCGTTTCCCGGCGTGATGCCCCGGCGGACGGCAGAGGACCGCCGCTTCCCGGGCACCCGCGGCGACGTGGTCTGCGCCCTGCACGGCGGCGGCGGCGGCATTGAGAGCGGCATCCACCGTCGCCCGGGTCAGCGGCGTGCCGATCTCCCGGCAGAACTCCCCGCCGCGCATGGCCAGCGGCGCTTTCTCGAGACCGTCGCGAAATACCGACGGCAGGTATTCCTCACCGTCCTTCAATGTCTGCGCCAGCTCGAGCAGGAAGTCCACGTAGTCCGGGGCGTGCAGCGCGCGCACCGCTTCCAGCGCCATTGCCTCCACCCGGGTAACCGTCACGGGACCCGCCCGTTTCAGTCCGGCCAGCACCCGCTCCACCCGCTCCGGCACTTCCAGGTGCGGGAACGGCGGCAGCCCGTCGGAGTAATCCATGGACGGCCGGTGGCGGCCATGGCAGGCGGGTACGTATGCGCTGACAGGCTCGACGTCGGCGGCCATGGCCCTAGTCGTAATCGACCATGGTTTGCGGACCGTTGGCGGGGCGGCGGTCATAACCGTGGCGCAGCCCCCACCACGACACCACTTTCTGGACGAGCTTGGCGGCCGTCATGTCCGACACGCGCGACGGTTCGGGAATCATCTCGACCAGGTCGAACCCGCGCCAGTCCGCCTGGACGTTGCCCATGCAGGCGTCCACGATGTCCAGCACCTGGAACCAGCTGAGCCCGCCCGGCTGGGGCGTGCCCACGCCGGGCACCAGGCTCGGATCGAACGCGTCCATGTCAATGGTGAGGTACGCGGGGCCCGACAGGGTCCGCAGCTGTTCCAGCAGGCTCTGCCAGACCTCGGGCCGCTGCAGCGCCCGGTCGCCGTAGAAATATACGCCGTCGTCGGCGGCGATCCGGTCGGCCTCGTCCTCATAGACCGAGCGGATGCCGATCATGATGATCTCCTGGCCGTCCTCGCGGATATGGTGCATCGGGCAGGCGTGGCTGTGCTCGGAGCCCTCGTAGACGCGGCGCATGTCGGCATGGGCGTCCAGCAGCACCACGGTGCCCTTCTCCGGCATTCGCCCCCGTACCAGCGACGGCGTAATGGAATGCTCGCCGCCGAGGGCAACGAACAGCCGGCCGTCCCGGGGGATGGACTGGGCCCGGGCTTCCAGCCGCCGGTGGAAATCCGGCTCGCGTTCGTGAAGCTGCTTGTTCATGGCCCCGAGCACGCTGATGCTCAGGTGCTTGAACGGACACCAGCCCCCGTCTTCCTCGTAGTACTCGAGCTGGCCGCTGGCCGCCAGAATGGCCTCGGGCGCCGCGCGGGTGCCGGTCTTGTAGGAGACCGTGCTCTCCAGCGGTACCGGCAGGATGATGACGTCCGCGTCCTGCTCGAGGGCATTGGGTAGCGCCTGAAAGTTCAGCTCTGCCATCTAGGTGTCCCGTTAAGTATGATCGACAACCATCTGTTTATGCGTGTTTTTCGAGAAATTCCCGGATGCGCCGCGGAAGAGAGAAACCGGCTGCCAGGGCCGCCCGGCCCGTGGCGGGCAGCTCCAGAGCTCGGTGCTCGCAGCGTTTCCGGAACAGGCCGTCCCAGGCCGATCCGTCCGCCGGCATCGCGGCGTCCGACGCCAGCACGAACCCCCAAAGGTGGAAGAAGCTGGGTACGATAAGGCCGTAGCTGGCCACCTCGGCGAAGTGCCCGCACAGGGCCGAGCGGATGAGCCGGTGGCCGTCCAGACTGCTCAGGCCCAGCGCCCCGCCCTGGGTCGACACCGCGGCCCCGCCGTTCAGGCGCCGACGCAGGCGCGCGTAGAGCGCATCGCCATAGAGCGCCGCGGCCGGCGAGTCCCAGTCCGTCACGTCCACCAGGTCACCCACGACCACGTCGAAGTCCATATCGCAGGACTCCAAGTAGTCGTTGATGTCTTCGTGGCGGAGCTCCAGCCGCGGGTCTTCGAACACACCCGCGTTCCAGTCGGAGAGATGGCGCCGGCACAGGGAGACGAACTCCTCGTCCAGGTCCACCATGACCACCCGCTCGACGCTGGGATGCCGCAGCACTTCGCGGGCTGTCGCGCCCTCGCCGCCACCCATCACCAGCACCCGTCTCGGCTCCGGGTGCAGCAGCATGGCCGGGTGCACCAGCGCCTCATGGTAGAACGCCTCGTCGGCGGCGCAGGACTGAAGGTCCCCATCCAGCACCACGCACACGCCCTGGCTGGCCGAACGGAAAAAGGTGTAGGACTGGTAGGCGGTCCGTCCGCTGGCGATCACCGCCTCGACGTCTCGGACCACCCAGTCCGCGGGGTTAGCCTGCTGCCGGTATTGGAGCATCTTCCACCATCACCTCGTCCGGAATCCGCGCCAGCTGGTCCCGCAGGCGCGGGTCGTCTTCCGCCACCAAGTAGCCGTCCAGATACAGATCGCGGATCATGGCGACCAGCGTCCGACGCGCTACGCGGCTCGGCGCGCCCTGCCGATGCAGCGCCAGCAGCACCATGCGCTGCTCGCCCGGGCCGTCGTGAAACGGTACCCGGTAATCCAGGTCGAGCCTGGCGAACCCGCAGCGACGGTACAGCCTGGCTGCGCGCGGCTTCGCCTCCACCAGCAGCCAGCCGGGCCTGCCCTTGCCGCGGAACAGCGTCACCGCGTCGGCACACAGCCGCCGGCCGATGCCGGCTTTGCGCCAAGCGGCCGCTACCGCCACATAGCACAGCAGTGCATAGTCGTGCTCCGTCACTCTGTCCACCACGTAGCCCCCCGTGACATGACCGCGGGCGCTGCGGGAAATCCGGATGCGGTAGCGCCCCGCATCCAGCCTTGCCGCCACCAGCCTGTCGGGCTCCCTCTCGCCCGGAGGGAACGCCGCGTGGTAGAGGGCCGCGAAGGCGGACCACTCCGCGCTGCCGGAACCCGGCACGTCAACGATCTCCGCCGCCCCCCGGATCACCTTTCCGCCGCCTCCCGGATGACGGTCAGCATGGCGTCGGTGAGCCGGTGCAGGTCCGCGGAATCGATCACGAACGGCGGCATGATATAGAACAGCCGGCCGAACGGGCGTATCCACACGCCTTCCTCGACAATGCGCCGCTGTTGCCAAATCGGGTCCGGCGGCTCGCTCAGCTCGATCACGCCGATCGCTCCCTTCACTCGAACGTCGGCCACATTGGGCAGCTTCGCCGCCGGCATCAGCGAGTCCTGCAGCTGGCGCTCGATGGCGGCCACCCGGCCCTGCCAGTCCGACTCCATCAGGAGGTCGATACTTGCGCTGGCCACCGCGCAGGCCAAGGGGTTTGCCATGAACGTAGGTCCGTGCATGAATGCGCCCTGGGCCGAGCGGGAGACCGTTTCAGCCACATGTCCGGCGGCGAGTGCCGCGGCCAGGGTCATGTAGCCGCCGGTCAATGCCTTGCCGACGCACATGATGTCGGGGGTGACACCGGCCTGCTCGGCGGCGAACAGGGTCCCGGTGCGACCGAAACCGGTGGCGATCTCGTCGAAGATCAGCAGCACACCGTGCCGGTCGCAGAGCTCGCGAAGCCGACGCAGGTACTGCGGGCAGTAGAAGCGCATGCCCCCGGCGCCTTGCACGATCGGCTCCAGTATGACGGCAGCAATCGATTCTTTGTGTTCCTCAAGAATACGCGATAACTCGCTGATATCGCTCTCATCCCATTCCTCGTCCGTGGGGCAGGATGGGGCCGGCGCGAACAGCTGCTTCGGCAGCATGCCGCTGAACAGATGGTGCATGCCGTTGACGGGGTCGCAGACGGACATGGCACCCATGGTGTCGCCGTGATAGCCGTTGCGCACGGTGAGGAAGCGCTGCCGTTCCGTATGGCCGCGGGCCGCCGCATACTGCAGGGCCATCTTCAGGGCAACCTCGATGCTCACCGAGCCGGAATCGCACAGGAATACGTGCTCCAGACCCTCCGGCGAGAAGCGGACCAGCCGCTCGGAGAGCTCTGCGGCCGGCCGGTGCGTCAGCCCGCCGAACATGACATGGGCCATGCGGTCGAGCTGCTCCTTGGCCGCTGCGTTCAGGCGCGGGTGGTTGTAACCGTGGATGGCGCACCACCAGGAGGACATGCCGTCGATCAGCTCGCGGCCGTCGGTAAGCCGTAACCGTACGCCGTCGGCGCGCTCCACGGGGAACACGGGCGGCGGCTCGCTCATCGAAGCGTACGGATGCCAGACGTGGGCCCGCTCCCACTCTGGCCACTCGGCCGGGTTCCATTGGGGTTGCTCGGTCATGGCGCGGTAGCAGTCGTCTTGTACGTGGGTGTCAACGCGCCGCTGCGCGTCACCGATGCGGCTCGTTCCCGGCGCCGGATGCGGCACCGTCTGCCTCAGCGGCGAAACGCGGCCGCCGGTCGGCCGGGTATTTTACACATCCCCGAGCGACGGGTCAGATCAGTGCTTTCACGGTCCAACCTCTCCCGGTAATATAGCCAGCCCAATGCCCAGAGGAAGCTCAGACAGCATGTCCCGGACGCCCGCTTCGCCCCTTGCCCCGGAGATTCCGCGGCGCGCCGGCGAGCGTCTGCGCTGGTTCGGTCTGCACGGCGTCTCGGGCAGCCTGGCCGTGGCCCGCGCCGTAGCCGAGTTTCCCGGCCTTGGGGTAGTCGTCACCGACAGCTCCCAGGCGGCGCAGCGGGTGGCCGAGGAGCTGCGCTTCTTCGCCCCGGACCAGCCGGCGCCGGAGATCCTCCCCGACTGGGAAACCCTGCCCTACGACGTCTTCTCGCCGCACCAGGACATCATCTCCGAGCGCCTGTCCGTGCTCCACCGGCTGCCCGGCAAGCGTTCCGGCTCGCTTATCGTGCCCGTTACCACCCTGCTGCAGCGGCTGGCGCCGCCGGAGTTCCTCCTGGGCGGCACGTTCCTGATGCGCCTCGGAGAGACCCTGGATCTGGAGGCGATGCGGGGGCAGCTGGAGCAGGCCGGCTACCGCTGCGTCTCCGAGGTCATGGAGCACGGCGAGTTCGCGGTGCGCGGTGCGCTGTTCGATCTGTTTCCCATGGGCAACCCCGTGCCGTACCGGATCGATCTGTTCGACGACGAGATCGAGACCATCCGCACCTTCGACCCGGAAACCCAGCGGACCGTGGAGCAGGTGGATCGGATCGAGCTGCTCCCGGCCCGGGAGTTTCCCAGCGACCGGGACGCCGTGAAGCGCTTCCGGCAGGCCTTTCGCGCTCGTTTCGAGGGCGACCCGCAGCGCAGCGTCATCTACCGCGAGGTCAGCGAGGGCCACTTTCCCAGCGGCATCGAGTACTACCTGCCCCTGTTCTTCGAGCACACTGCCAGCCTCTTCGACTATCTGCCGGCCGACTGCCTGTTCGTCCGCATGCCCGGCTTCGACGATGCCCTGGCCCACGAATGGCAGCAGATCGGACAGCGCTACGAGCAGCGACGGCACGACATCGAGCGTCCGTTGCTGCCGCCGCAGGGCCTGTACCTGCCGCCGGACGACCTCAGGGCCGGCATGAACCGGCACCGCCAGGTGGTTGTGGCGGCAGGGGCGGGACAGGCGGAGGACGACACCGATATGCGGCGCTTCCACACCGAGGCGCTGCCCGAGGTGCGCTTCGACAACCGCAGCAGCGACCCCTCGGCCCGCCTGCGGGGCTTCGTCGAGGCGTTTCCCGGACGCGTGCTGCTGCTGGCGGAAACCGCCGGCCGCCGAGAGGCGCTGCTGGAACGTCTCGGTGCGGGCGGGCTGCATCCCGCCGCGATGAGCGGCTGGCAGAGCTTCCTGGACGGCGACGCCGGCCTCGCGCTGGCCGTGACCGGCATCGAGCACGGAGTCGTTCTGCCGGACGCCGCCATTGCCGTCGTTCCGGAAGCGGAGCTGCTCGGCGAGCGGGCTCAGCAGCGGCGCCGCCGGCAGGCCCAGGAGCGCGATCCCGAAGCCGTGATCCGGGATCTGGGCGACCTGCACATCGGCGCGCCGGTGGTCCACGAGGACCACGGCGTGGGCCGCTATCTCGGCCTGCAGAACCTGGACGTCGGGGGCGTCCGCACCGAGTTCCTGACCCTGGAGTATGCCGGCGGCGACAAGCTGTACGTGCCGGTTTCTTCCCTGCACCTCATCTCCCAGTACACGGGCGCCGAGCCAGAGCAGGCCCCGCTGCATCGGCTCGGCAGCGACCAGTGGGAGAAAGCCAAGCGCAAGGCGGCGGCCCGTGCCCGCGACGCGGCGGCGGAGCTGCTCGACATCTATGCACGCCGCGCCGCCCAATCCGGCCATGCCTACCGCTTCGATGACGGCGAATACCGCCGCTTCGCCGAAGCCTTTCCGTTCGAGGAGACACCGGACCAGCAGAACGCCATTGACGCGGTGGTGCGGGATCTGCGTGCGGAGCAGCCCATGGACCGCGTCGTCTGCGGGGACGTGGGCTTCGGCAAGACCGAGGTGGCCATGCGCGCCGCGTTCATCGGCATCCAGGAGGGCCGGCAGGTGGCCGTGCTGGTGCCGACCACACTGCTCGCCCAGCAGCACTACCAGAACTTCCTCGACCGATTCGCCGACTGGCCGGTGCGCATCGAAATGCTGTCGCGCTTCCGCAGCGACAAGGAGCAGAAACAGGTGGTCGGCGAAGTGGCCGCGGGCAAGGTGGACATCGTCATCGGTACCCACAAGCTGCTGCAGTCGTCCATGAAATTCCACGAGCTGGGCCTGGTCATCATCGACGAGGAGCAGCGCTTCGGCGTGCAGCAGAAGGAACGTCTCAAGGCGCTCAGGGCCAACGTGGACGTGCTCACCCTCACCGCGACGCCGATCCCCCGCACCCTCAACATGGCGCTCTCCGGCCTGCGTGATCTGTCCATCATTGCCACGCCGCCGGCGCGGCGCCTGGCCGTCAAGACTTTCGTCAACCAGTGGAACGACGCGCTGATCCAGGAGGCGATCCTGCGCGAGCTCCACCGCGGCGGCCAGGTCTATTGCCTGCACAACGACGTGGACTCCATCGCCCGCATTACCCGGCAGATCGAGGAGCTGGTGCCCGAGGCGCGGGTCCGCTTCGCCCATGGGCAGATGCGCGAGCGCGAGCTGGAGCGGGTGATGCTGGATTTCTATCACCAGCGATTCAACGTGCTGGTGTGCACCACCATCATCGAGAGCGGGATCGACATTCCCACGGCGAACACTATCCTCATCAACCGCGCCGACCGCTTCGGCCTGGGGCAGCTGCATCAGCTCCGGGGCCGGGTCGGCCGCTCCCACCACCGGGCCTATGCCTACCTCATCGCCCCGCCCCGCAAGCTGATGACACCGGACGCGGTCAAGCGCCTGGAGGCCATCGAGTCGCTGGAGGATCTCGGGATCGGCTTCGCTCTGGCCAGCCACGACCTGGAGATACGGGGCGCCGGCGAGCTGTTGGGCGAGGAGCAGAGCGGACAGATCAACGAGATCGGCTTCTCGCTGTACGCGGAGCTCCTGGAGCGCGCCGTCCGCGACCTGCGCTCGGGGCGCGAGCCGGAATTCGACCGCCCGCTCCACCATGGCACGGAAATGGACCTGCGCATCGCCGCCCTACTGCCGGAGGATTACATACCGGACGTCCACACCCGTCTGGTACTGTACAAGCGTATCGCCAACGCCCGGAACGAGGAGGCGCTGCGTGAGCTGCAGGTGGAAATGATCGACCGCTTCGGACTGCTGCCCGAGGCGGCCAGGCACCTGTTCCGGCTAACGACCCTCAAGCTCAAGGCCGAGGCCCTGGGCATCGAGAAGGTGGAAGCCGGCCCCGGCGGCGGAGTCCTACAGTTCGGCGAGCAGCCCAGCGTGGACCCGGGTCAGGTGGTGCAGCTCATCCAGGACCAGCCGTCCGTCTATAGGCTGGATGGCGCAAACCGCTTACGATTCAGGCAGGATCTGGATCGGGACGAGGACCGGGTCGCCGCCGTAGCTCACCTGCTGGACCAGCTCGCGGAGCGGGCCGCGGCCTGACGGGACTCGGCCGGGGGCAGGCCCGCGAAGCCGAGGGAGTCCGGGAACGAACAAGGAGAGCCAATGCTGCGTCATCTCACAACAGCCGCCCTGCTCGCGGGGCTCCTCTGTGTGCTCCTCCCTGCGGGCACGGCGCTGGCCCAGCAGGAGCCGGACTGGTATCGGGTGGAGGTGATCGTCTTTCGGCAGTGGGCGCCTTCGGCGGGTGGCGGCGAAAAGCCGGTGGCCGACGCGCCGCTGCCGCGCTACCGCCAACTCACGGTGGTGCACCGGAGCGGACCCCGCGCGTTCCGGCGGTTGCCCGCGGACGCCATGCAGCTTCAGGGGGCGGCGGACCGTCTGCAGTCGTCGCCGGACTACGAGGTGCTGGCGCATTTCGGCTGGCAGCAGCCCGCGCTTGCCGAGAACGAGGCGGTCAGCATTGCGCTGCCGCTCAATTGGCAGCCCGGCGCTCTCTCCTTCAACGCCACCACCCACCGACTGGGCGTACCGGTGGTGGCGGCGGAACACGGGCCCGCCCCGCGGACGGGCTCCAACGCCCAGCCCGCGGACGAGCAGAAGACCGATACGGATTCGGAGGCCGATCAGGCCGAGCCCGGCACGCCGGCGGTAGACAACAATGTCTTCGCTTCGGTGCCCATTCGTGCCCGGCTCTATGGAACGCTGACGGTATTCCGGGGCCGCTACCTGCATGTGGATGCCGACCTGCGGCTGCGGCCCGAGGATCAGTCGGAAGGACCCGACACGTCGAATCCCGTGGCGCCGGAGCGGGTGTACGTGATGAGACAGCGCCGTCGCATGCGCAGCGATGAGCTGCACTATCTGGATCACCCGGAGCTCGGCCTGCTGGTGAAGATCACCGCGGCGCCCACGGCGAAGCAGACCGAAGAGGGAGAAGGCTCAAAGCCTGGGGATGACGGCGCCCAGTAGCTGCCGTACCTGCTCCATGCCGCTGCGCAGGTTTGCCTCGATATCCGCCATGTCGATCTGCTGACTGCCGCCGATGCCGGCGGCCCAGTTGGCTACCACCGCCGAGGTCGCATAGGCCAGCCCCAGCTCGCGGGCCAGCGCCGTCTCGGGCATGCCGGTCATACCCACCAAATCGCATCCGTCTCGGCGCAGCCGCTGGATCTCCGCGGCCGTTTCCAGGCGCGGGCCCTGGGTCGCCCCGTAGGTGGCCTCCTCGACAGCGTCCAGCTCCACCGAGCGAGCAGCGGCAATCAGGTGACTGCGCAGGTCGGGATCGTAAGGCTGCGTGAAATCGATATGGGTAACGTGCGTGAGGTCCTCGTCGAAGAAGGTGTGCTGCCGCGACCATGTGTAGTCGATGATCTGGTCCGGGAACGCGATGCGGGCCGGCCACATTTCGTCGGTGATGCCGCCCACCGCCGCCACCGCCAGCACGCGGGTGGCACCCAGGTGCTTCAGAGCCCAGATGTTGGCGCAGTAGTTCACCTTGTGCGGCGGGATGGTGTGGCCATAACCGTGACGGGCCAGGAACATCACCTCGTTGCCCTGGAGCCGGCCGTGGGTGATGGGCCCGGAGGGCTCTCCGAACGGCGTGTGGACCATCTCCCGATGGTCGATTTCCAGGCCCTGCAGGCTGGTCAGGCCGGTGCCGCCGATGATAGCCACGCTCATTGGTCTCAGCCCCCGTCAGGTTTCCACCGCATAGATGCTGTCCAGATTGCGGAAGTGCCCCTTGTAGTCCATACCGGCGCCGAATACGTACCGGTCATCCACGTCAAGGCCGGTCACGTCCGCCTCGAGCCCCCGGTAGCGGCGGTCATGGTGCTTGTTGACGAGCACTGCGGAGAGTACGGTCTCGGCCCCTTCGTCGCGGCACCAGTCGAGAATGCCGGCCAGCGTATGGCCTTCGTCCAGAATATCGTCCATGACCAGCACCGTACGCCGGCGCAGCGACGTCTGCGGCCGCGCCAGCCAGACCAGGTCGGAGCCGGAAGTATCCCCGCGGTAGCGGGTGGCATGGATATAGTCCACCTCCAGCGGGAACCGCAGGCGCGGCAGCAGCCGGCCCAGGGGTACCAGAGCGCCAATCATGACGCCGAGCACCAGCGGGTTGGTGTGCTCCAGCCGCGCGCTGAGCCCGACGGCCATGCGGTCCAGCGCGGCCTCCACCGCCGACGCGTCGTGCACGAGCGTGGCGCCTTCAGGGAACTGTCCGCGAAACTGCGTCATCGTCCACCTCAGTCGGTGAATGGCACAATGTCGTCGGCCGAAATGCCCCGCCGGGGCGGGCCGCCGAACGCGCATTATAGGAACGGGCCCATGCTGCGGCCACTGCCCTGCTATCAGAAATTGAGCTCCAGCGAACGGTCGTGGTCGTAGCTGGCGATCACCTCACGTGCCGCACCCCACTGATCACTGGCATGCAGGGTGTTCCAGTCGGCCGCCGCCTCGCCATGCAGCCGCACCAGCCGCACGCTGCTTGCCGGGTCCGGCGGCGGCAGCGCGTCCGCCACCGACTCGGCGGCATCGAGCGCGTTGCAAAGCAGCAGCAGATCGCAGCCCGCAGCCAGCTCCGCCCGGGCACGCTCCGGCAGCGTGCCGAAGCTCGCGGCGCCCGCCATTTCCAGGTCGTCGCCGACCACGCAGCCCTGGAAGCCCAGCTCGTCGCGCAGTACCCCCCCGATCCAGCGCGGTGAGAAGCTGGCCGGCCGCGCATCGAATTCTTCGTAAGTCACGTGGGCCAGCATTAGCGAGGGCAGACCGTTGCCGATCAGCCGCCGGAACGGCAGCAGATCTTCACCGCGGATCTCCTCCATGGAGCGCCGGTCTACCGGCAGCTCCAGGTGCGAGTCCGGCGCGACCCCACCGTGTCCCGGGAAATGCTTGCCGGTGGCCGCCATCCCGGCCCGTCGCATGCCGCGCACGTAAGCGCCAGCGAGCCGCGTCACCGCATCGGGATGGGCGTGAAAGGCTCGGTCACCGACCACCCGGCTGACGCCTCGCCCCAGGTCGAGCACCGGCGCGAAGCTCAGGTCCACCCCCAGCGCCCGCAGCTCCGCCGCCATCAGCCAGCCGGTAGCTTCGGCCGCGGCACAGCCCCGCTCCGGATCCCGGTCGAAGCACAGTCCGAGGCGCGCCACCGGGGGGAGATCGGTCAATGGCTCGCGGAAGCGCTGCACGCGCCCGCCTTCCTGATCCACGGCTATCAGCAGCGGCGGATCGCGCAGGGCGTGGATGGCGGCGGTAAGGGCCGTGAGCTGGGCGGGAGACTCGAAGTTGCGGCCGAACAGGATGGCGCCGCCGATGCGGGGATGCCGCAGCAGGCGCCGCTCCCTGTCCGACAGCATTACGCCCTCGATGCCCACCATGAGCGGTCCCAGGGTCATGTTCCGCTACTCGTGGATCAGCACGGGCGCGTGGGCCGGCACCCGTTCGAACAGGTCCGTCACGTCCGCATTGCGCATACGGATGCAGCCGCGGGAGCCGGGCTCGCCCACTGGCGCGTCGTCGGGGCCGCCGTGGATGTAAATGTACCGGCGCATGGTGTCCACCTCTCCCAGGCGGTTGAATCCGGGCTCCAGGCCGCTCAGCCAAAGGATGCGCGTCAGTATCCAGTCCCGCTCCGGCTGGGCGGCGGCAAGGGCCGGAGAGTAGATCTCGCCGGTCGGTCGCCGGCCGCGGAACACGGTCCCGACGGGCCGCCCGGTACCGATCTTGGCGCGGACCTGGTGCCAGCCGCGGGGTGTCTGACCGCTGCCGTTGCGCTCGCCTATGCCGGCCCGCCCGGAGGCGATGGCGTAGTCTTTCACGGCCACGGCGCCCTCCATCAGGGAAAGCCGCTGCTCGGCCAGATCGACATCCAGCCAGATGCCCCGCTCTTGCACCTCGGGCACGGCGCGGTTACTGCTCATAGGCCTTTGCGTTCCTCGGCGCTCCAGTTCTTGTAGGGGTGCTCCACCAGGCAGACATTGTAGTACCGTGGCAGATGCGAAACCTCCGTCGACACCCAGGGCGGCAGCGCTATCGGCTCATCGGGATGGCTCATCTCCACCTCGGCGACCACGAGCCCGGCATTATCGCCCTCGAAGCAGTCCACCTCCCAGGTATGGTCGCCATATTCTACCCAATAACGCCTCTTTTCAATCAATGGCTTGACACATAGATGTTCGAGCATTTCTTCAGCATCCGCCAGCGGCACCGCGTACTCGTATTCCAGCCTCGAGACGTCGATGGTGGCCGACTTTATGTTGAGCCAGGCCTGCTCGTCCGAGACCCGCACCCGGACGGAGGCATGCGCGCCTCCGACCATGTAGCCCTGCCGGAAGCGTTCACCCCGCCCCGCCGCGTCGTGCCAGCGCTGGTCCCGCACCAGAAATTTGCGTTCGATTTCCGTGGCCATGAACTTTGTATACTGGAGGCACAATGCCGCGCAGCCCACTGGCGTCGAGCCAACCGGATTCAGGAGCCGCAATGTCGCCGAAAACCGCCATGACCGCCCTTGCCGCGGGGCTCGCCGCCACCGCCTGCAGCGGTCGGGACCTGCCAGTGGACCGCATTCAGGTACCCGAAGGCTTCCACGTCGAGGTGTTCAGCGACAGCGTGCCCAACGCCCGGAGCCTGCGGCTCGGTCCGCGGGGCACCGTGTTCGTCGGCACTCGCAGCGACGGCCGCGTCTACGCCGTCACCGACGCCGACGGCGATCACCGTGCGGACAGGGTACAGGAAATCGTGGGCGGGCTGGTCAGTGCCAACGGCCTGGCAATCCATGACGGCGACCTCTACGTGGCGTCGCGGCGGCGGATCCTGCGTTATGCGGACATCGAGCGTCACCTCGACGACCCCCCCGACCCGGAAGTGGTCTACGACGGGCTGCCGGGTGCCGGCCACCACGGCTGGCGCTACCTCGGCGTGGGTCCCGACCAGCGTCTGTACGTGGCCATCGGCGCCCCCTGCAACGTCTGCGACGAGCCCGGCTTCGGCGTCATCGACCGGATGGACCTGGACGGCGGCAACCGGGAAACCTATGCTTCCGGCGTGCGCAACAGCGTCGGCTTCGACTGGGATCCCCGCACCGGAGATCTCTGGTTCACCGACAACGGCCGGGACATGCTGGGGGACAACCGGCCGCCCGACGAGCTGAATCACGCCACCGCGGCCGGACAGCACTTCGGCTTTCCCTTCTGCCACGGCGGGGACATCCCGGACCCCGAGTTCGGAGATCGCAAACCCTGCGCGGCCTTGCGCCCGCCGGCCATGAAGCTCGGCCCCCACGTGGCGAGCCTTGGCATGCGCTTCTACACCGGCCGGCAATTCCCACCGGCGTACCGCGGGCAGATCTTCATCGCCGAGCACGGCTCCTGGAACCGCAGCAGCAAGATCGGCTACCGCGTTACCCTGGTCACGCTCAACGCAGACCGGCAGGCGGTGAGCTATCGGCCTTTCGCCACCGGCTGGCTGCAGGACGAACAGGCCTGGGGCCGCCCCGTCGACGTCCTGGTCATGCCGGACGGCTCGCTGCTGGTCTCCGACGACCGCGCCGGAGCCCTCTACCGGATCTACTACGAACCGTCCCGGGGGGACACGTGAACGAAGCGAAACGGCTGGAGAGCGACCTGCATGAGCTCATACCCATCAGCCGCGCCATGGCGATCAGAGTGGAGCGGCTGACTGAAGACACCCTGGTGCTCGCCGCTCCCCTGGCGGCGAACCACAACCATGCCGGGACGGGCTTCGCCGGCAGCCTTTACGCGATCGCAAGCCTCGCGGGGTGGGCACTGCTGCGCACTGTCTTCGAGCGCCGTTCCCTGTCTCCGGAACTGGTGCTTGGCGAGGGCACCATGCGCTACCTGCGCCCCGCCACCGGCGATCTCGCCGCCACCGCCCGCCTGCCCGCCGACGAGCAGAGCGCGCTGATAGAGCGCGTCGCGGCGGGGCAGCGGGCCCGCACGGAGCTGGAAATACCGGTGCCCGATACCGGCACCGCCGTCTACCGCGGCCGCTTCTTCGCCCGGCCGGCACGCGGCTAGGAGTCTGGGCGGCAGAAATCCAGGCACCGGTCTTTACCAGGACAGCGGCCGCGGTCCCTCTGGTACACTACCCGCCTTTCATTCCGAGCAGAGGACCGCGGACCAATGAAGCAGTTGGTGCTGCTGAGACACGGCCAAAGCGTGTGGAACCTGGAGAACCGCTTTACCGGCTGGAAGGACGTGGATCTGAGCGACAAGGGCCGCGAGGAGGCGAAGGCGGCCGGACAGCTGCTGGGCAGGCACGGCTTCCGCTTCGACTACGCCTACACCTCCGTGCTCAAGCGCGCCATCCGCACCCTGTGGATAACCCTTGACGAGCTCGATCAGATGTGGATACCGGTGATCAAGGACTACCGGCTGAACGAGCGTCACTACGGCGCCCTGACCGGACTCGACAAGGCTGCAACGGCAAAGCAGTACGGCGACGAGCAGGTGCACGTCTGGCGCCGCAGCTATGCAACGCCGCCGCCGCCGCTCGCCGAGGACGATGAGCGCCATCCCCGCTTCGATCCGCGCTATGCCGGGCTGCCGGTCAACCGGCTGCCGGCCACCGAATCCCTGGAGACAACGCTGGAGCGGGTGCTGCCTTACTGGGACAGCGACATCGTCCCCGCACTGCGCCGCAGCGGCCAGGTTCTGATCGCCGCCCACGGCAACAGCCTGCGGGCCCTCATCAAGCATCTCGACCAGGTATCCGACGAGGAAATCACCGGCGTGGAGATTCCCACCGGGGATCCCCTGATCTACGAGCTGCACGATGATTTGACCGTAGCGGGCAGCTACTATCTACGTGAAAAGGCGGAAACCGCCTGACGGACAAGGCAGAGCCCACCTCCATGAACGAAGCGCGACGCGTCGCCGTGGTCACTGGCGCCAACCGTGGGATCGGCTTCGAGACCGCCCGCCAGATCGCGCGGCTGGGCTACAAGGTCGTGGTCACCAGCCGCGATGGCCTCCAGGGCAAGGCCGCGGCGGACAAGCTCCAGAGCGAGGCCCTGGACGTAGGTTACCACCCGCTGGACGTGACGCGTCCGGAGAGCGTCAGGCGGGTCGTCGAATTCCTGGAGAACGCCTTCGGGCGCGCCGATGTCCTCGTCAACAATGCCGGCGTGTTTCCGGAAATTGCGCTGGAGAACGGCCGCGGGCAGAGCATCATGGAGGTCGACCTGGAGATGGTGCGGACCAGCCTGGAGACCAATGCGCTCGGCACCCTCCAGGTCACGCGCGCGCTGGTGCCGCTCATGCGGCGCAACGGCTACGGCCGCATCGTGAACCTGTCCACCGGCTACGCACAGCTCACCAACATGGGCGGACGTTTCGTCGGGTACCGCATGTCCAAGGCCGGCGTCAACGTGCTGACCCGGGTCTTCGCCGGTGAGCTGGCCGACGAAAACATCCTGGTCAACAGCGTCGACCCCGGCTGGGTGCGTACCCGCATGGGCGGACCCAACGCCACCCGCTCCACTGCCGAAGCGGCCGAGGGTATCGTCTGGGCAGCCACGCTGCCGGACGATGGGCCCACCGGCGGATTCTTCAAGGCGGGCGAGGCAATCCCCTGGTAGCGGGGATCCCAGAAAGGAGAAGGAGCACGTCGGCGCTTCCTTATGGGAACACTGAAGTATTCCCGCGAGGCTCTGCGTGCCAGAATCGTTCCCTGGCTAGGCGGCGTTTGCGGTGAATGGCCGTAGCCCCTTACAAGAACGCCAACGCCGCCAGCGGGCGATCCAGGCGTGGCCTTCGGGGCTTACAGGCGCGAACACTTCAGTGTTTCCTGAACACGGAGGGAACCCATGCGGGCACTGGGATGGCTGATCAAACCGTTGGCGGCGCTGATTATCGTCGCCGTGCTGCTGGTGGGCGCCGGCCTCGCCTACTTCCGCGCGCCGCTGACGGATGCCCCCGGCATCGGTACCCGGCTGGTTCGCTATCTCTCTGGCACGCCCGCCGAGACCGCCCGCTACTCCGCATACCCGGAGCTCAAGCTCCGCATCTATCCCCAACCGCCCAAGGACGTCTTCCACGCCGCCGTATCGGCGGTTCATGCGCGCGGTTGGCGCCTCGCGGCAATCAATGAGCAGCAGCTCCGCCTGCGCGCGGTGGCCGACTACCCCATAGGTGACCTCAAGGGCGACATCGAAGTCTGGGTGACAGAAACGGAGGGCGGCCACAGCGAGCTCCACGTCCGTTCCGACACCCGGGGTCCGTGGCCCGATCTGGGCGCCAACACCCGCCGGGTGATGGACTTCGAGACGACGATGAGCAAGCTGCTCTAAGGAAACGCTGAACCATCCCCGAGTGCCGCTGGCGCGTAGACACACGGCGGGAATGGTTCAGCGTTTCCTTGGCTACTGCGCGGTCCAGCCCCCATCCACGGGCAGCGCGGCGCCGGTGATCTGGGCCGCGGCATCGCTGCAGTGGAAGGCGGCCCGGGGGCCGATCTGCTCCGGCTGGACGAACGCCCGGGACGGCTGCTTGTGCCGCACCAGCTCCACCTTGGCTTCATCCACCGACAGGCCCTGCTGCTGAGCGAGGTTGTCGATCTGCTGCTGGATCAGCGGCGTCTCCACCCACCCCGGACAGATGGCGTTGCAGGTAATGCCGGCGTCGGCGTTCTCCAGGGCCACCACCTTGGTCAGTCCCACCAGCCCGTGCTTCGCGGAGACGTACGCCGCCTTCTGCACAGAGGCCACCAGCCCGTGCACCGACGCGGTATTGATGATCCGCCCCCAGCCGTTCTTCTTCATTATGGGCACCGCCGCCTGCATGGCATGGAATGCGGAAGACAGGTTGACGGCGATGATGGCATCCCACTTTTCCCGGGGGAAATCCTCGATGCTCGCCGTGTGTTGAATGCCGGCGTTGTTGACCAGAATGTCGACGCCGCCCAACTCGGACTCCGCGAAGCGGATCAGTTCCCGGACCTGATCGGGATCCTGCATGTTGGCCGCGGAATACAGCGCTTTCGCCCCGTGGGTTTCGGTGATGCCCTGGGCGATGCGCTCTCCCTCCTCTCGGGTCTCCACTCCATTGATGACCACGTAGGCCCCCTGGGCCGCAAGGGCGTTGGCGACGGCATGCCCGATACCGCTGGTCGAGCCGGTGACGACGGCGGATTTGCCTGCGAGATTCATGGCTGGAAGCTCCTCGTGTCTCGGAAACGCGGCGTTTCCTTGGTTTGTTGTTGCCGGGGATCCGTCCCTGCGGCCGTCTGCGCTTACCCGGCTCCGGGAACCGGTACTTGACTGCCTTTTCAGATGCCAGGGAAATGATACCGTAGGGAAACACTGAAGTATTCGCGCGTGGCTCTGGCTTACAGGCGCGTTCGCAGACAAGGCGTGCTGCGCAGGCTGTACTGCCGGTACAGTCAAGCAGCGCAACGCAGGCTGGGGGCGCGCCTGTAAGCCCCGAAGGGCGCGCCAGGGAACGATTCTGGCACGCAGAGCCTCGCGGGAATACTTCAGTGTTTCCCTTAGTACGCCACCATGGCGGACGTTTGCCATTCGATGACAGCCGGCGAAGCACCCCGCTCGGGCTCCTTTCCAGGGCTGCTAGAATTCCGGAAGGAGCCGCGGCGAAGGTATCTGCGGCGTCTCCCCAGCGCACCACGCCGGCCAGGACCGACAAGGACTACCCGATGAGTGAACAGTTTCCGATCCTACGCGAGCCCAACGACTACGACCTGAACCGCAGCGGCATGGCCCGGTTCAAACAGTGGCTGGAGGCGCGCGGGCACGGGCCGTTCCCCGATTACCAGAGCCTCCATGCCTGGTCGGTGGAGAACCTGGAGACGTTCTGGGAGCGCATCTGGGAGTACACGGGGGTCATCGCCAGCAAGCCCTATCAGACCGTGCTGGCCGACCGGCGAATGCCCGGCGCCAGCTGGTTTCCGGAGGCGCGACTGAACTTCGCCGAGAACCTGCTTCGCGAAGCCCTGCACGGCGACCCGGAGAAAGTGGCCATCACGGCGGTGTCCGAAACGCGGCCGCGCACCCAGATCACCTACGGCGAGCTGCTGGCCGAGGTCGGTGCCCTCCAGCAGTTCCTCCTAGACCAGGGTGTGCGTCAGGGCGACCGGGTTGCCGGCATCGTCGCCAACGCGCCGGAGACGCTCATCGCCATGCTGGCGACCACCAGCATCGGCGCCATCTGGTCCTCGGCCTCCCCCGACTTCGGTGTGGAAGGCATCCACGATCGGTTCGGACAGATCGAGCCCAAGGTCCTGGTCGCGGTCAACGGCTACGGCTACAACGGCCGCACTTTCTCCAAGGTTGAGGACGTGGCCGAGCTCAAGCAGCGCATGCCGTCCGTGGAGCGGGTGATCATGATCTCCAACCTGCCCGAGGCGGATATCCCGGACTCGGACGACGTGATCACCTGGGATGCTGCGCTCGGCGAAGGCCGCGGACACGCTCCCAGCTTCGAGCAGCTGCCGTTCGACCAGCCCGTCTACATCCTCTATTCCTCCGGCACCACCGGCGTGCCGAAGTGCATCGTCCACGGCGGCGGCGGCATGCTTCTGCAGCACAGCAAGGAGCTCATGCTGCACGGCGACGTGGGCGCCCACGATACGTTCATGTATTTCACCACCACCGGCTGGATGATGTGGAACTGGCTGGCGTCCGGTCTGCTCACCGGCGCCGAGCTGGTGCTCTTCGACGGCTCGCCGGGCTACCCGAGCCTGGACGTGCTCTGGGAGCTGGCCGAGAACGAAGGCATCACCCATTTCGGCACCAGTGCCAAATTCCTCGGCGGCTGTCGAAACAAGGGGCTGCGCCCGGCCAGCGACCATGACCTGAGCGCCCTGCGGGTAATCTTCTCTACCGGCTCGCCGCTGCTGCCCGAAGACTTCGACTGGGTGTACGAAGCCATCGACCACGACGTGCAGCTGGCGTCCATTTCTGGAGGCACGGACATATGCTCCTGCTTCGTGCTCGCCTGCCCGCTGCTGCCGGTCCGCCGCGGCGAAATCCAGTGCAAGGGCCTCGGTATGGACGTGCAGGCCTTCGACGACGGCGGCCGGCCGGTGGTCAACGAGCGCGGCGAGCTGGTCTGCACACAGCCGGCGCCGTGCATGCCGGTGAAGTTCTGGAACGACCCCGACATGCAACGCTACCGGGGCGCCTACTTCGAGACCTTCCCCGGCGTCTGGGCTCACGGCGACTACATCATGTTCACGGAACGCGGCGGCTCGGTCATCTACGGCCGCTCCGATGCCACGCTGAACCCGGGTGGCGTGCGCATCGGCACCGCCGAGATCTACCGACAGGTGGAGACCCTGGACGAAGTCGCCGACAGTATCGTGGTCGGCCAGCCCGTGGACGGCGATGTGAAAGTGGTGCTGCTGGTGGTGCTCAACGAGGGCAGCACGCTCGATGCCGCATTGATCCGCAAGATCAAGGACCGCATACGCGAAGGCGCCAGCCCGCGGCACGTGCCGGCCAAGATCGTCCAGGTGGACGACATCCCTTACACGCGCAGCGGCAAGAAGGTGGAAGTGGCGGTGGCCAAGATCCTCCGCGGCGACAAGGTACCCAACCGGGAGGCCATCGCCAACCCGGAAACCCTGGACAAGATCGCGGCGCTGCCGGAGCTCAGACAGTGAGGTCCGTCGGCTAGTCTTCTGCAGGCCACTGGCTCCGGATGCGCCGTGCGTCGCGGAACAGGGCTTGCGCTGCATCGTCGGCCGAGCCACCCGGCGCTTGATGGGACACCGTCGCCCGCAGGAACTGTACGAAACCGAAACCGCCGGTCTCGGCATCGTAGAACCGCCAGCCGCCCGCCTCGTCACGGCGCATGTGCAGCGAAAGCGGCCAGCGGCCCGCATCCAGCTGCATAACCGCCGCCAGCATGGCCGAACGACCGCCGTCGACCATGTGGGCCTGGTGTATGCTGAGCCCGCCCTCCGCGCCTGCAAGCTGTGTCCTGACCATGTCCAGATGATGGCTGACCACCGACGCGATGCTCGCCGCCAGCCACTCCCGCAGCGCCGAGGCCAGTCGGTTCACCGACGCCTCGTCCGGTGGGCGCTCCGCCCGCTCCGCGGCGATTCGCCTGGCGGCGAACTCCAGATCCCAGTGGCGGTCCAGCTGCTGCCGCGTCCAGCGGAACACCGGCCGCGGGTTCTCCGCCCACGCCGCCGGCGCCCGCGCCAGCGCCGACTGCACCTGCCTCCAGGCGCGCTCCGCCTCGGCCCGGGGCGCCGCGTGGACCGTCCCGGACACGCCCAGCCAGAGGAGCACGATGAGCGGGCCGATCCATCGAAACGGAGAATACCTCGCGCTCATTGGTCCTCCCTGTAGTACTTCAAGCGCCGTGTCCGGCACCCAGTCTATCGCGTTTCCCTCGCCTGGCGGCGGGCTTTGCATTAGCCTGTCACCATCCCATGCAAGCTTAAGCGGAAAGACACCTTGACCGACGAGCTCACGCATCTCAACCAGGCCGGTGAAGCCCACATGGTGGACGTGGGCGGCAAGGACCAGACGCGCCGGGTGGCCACCGCCGACGGCCGGATCTACATGGCTCCCGAGACCCTGGCCGCGCTGGAAGCGGGCAACGTCAAGAAAGGGGACGTGCTGGCCACCGCGCGGATCGCGGGGCTGATGGCCGCCAAGCGCACCTCGGAGCTGGTACCGCTCTGTCATCCCATCGCCCTGACCCGGGTCGAGGTAACCCTCTCGCCCGACCGCAACAACGCCTGCGTGGCGTGCACGGCGCGCACCGAGACCGTCGAGCGCACCGGGGTGGAGATGGAGGCCCTGACCGCCGTCCAGGTGGCGCTGCTCACGGTCTACGACATGTGCAAGGCGCTCGATCGGGGCATGCGGATCAGCGACGTGGGTCTGGCCCACAAGAGCGGGGGACGTTCCGGGGAATGGAACAGGGACTGACCGCGGTCCGGAACGCAAACGCTCCGACCCGCGGCCCATTCGGCCGGCCGCGCTTATTGCGGGCCGATTGCGTCGATCTTGGCGGCCAGGATGAAGTCGTTCTCGTGGAGGCCGCCTATCTTGTGGGTCTGGATGTCCACAGCGGCATAGCCGTAGCCGAAGTGGATGTCGGGATGATGCCCTTCCCGCTCGGCAACCTCGCCTATTTTATCCACGAATTCATTGGCGTGCACGAAGTTCTTGAACTTGAACTCACGCCGGATTCTGGTGCCGGTCTCGTCCAGGGCCCACTGCGGCACCTGCTCGAGATAGCGCTGGGCCTGTTCCCGGCCCATGGGCTCCACACCGCCCTGGCAGGGTGCGCACTGCTTTTCCGCCAGACTCATGGCGCCTCCCTTCGTTGACACAGTGCACGGGCCGCGAAGCGGACCGTGCCTGTTGCTGCTGTGATTCAGACAGGGAGATTGGGGCCCGTCGAAGGTCCTTAAAGGTGCTGCTGCTTCGTGGACGCTTCCTCATCGCTGGGATAGTAGCCCAGCCGCTCGGACAGGCGTATGCCGGCCGCCTGGATCGACGGAATCCAGCTCTCGCGCAGCCGATCTATCGGCGCGGAGATCGACAGCCCGGCCACCATCCGGCCGGAAGCGTCCCGCACCGGCACCCCGATACAGGCCACACCCTCCTCCGTCTCCTCCCGATCGCGGGCATAGCCGTCGGCGGCGCCCCGGGCCACCAGTGAGCACAGCTTGGCCGGGTCCCGGATCGAGTGCCGGGTGAACGCTGGCAGGCCGGTGCGCGCCGCGTACGCCCGGCAGGCCTCCGGCCCCGCCTCGGCGAGGAACAGCTTGCCCACGGCGGTCACGTGCAGCGGCGCGCGGCCGCCTATCACCAACTCGACGCGCATGTTGCGGGTGCTGGCCACGCGTTCGATATAGACGACCTCGTCATTTTCCTGGACGGTCAGGTTCACCGTCTCGCCGACCAGGTTGCGCAGCGCTTCCATGACCGGAAGCGCTTCCCGGCGCAGGTCCACGTGCTGCTGCACACGGTTGCCGAGCTGCAGCAGCTTCACCCCGAGACGGTAGTGCCCCGTACCAGTGCGCTCGGCGTAGCCGACCTGCAGCAGGGTATTGAGGATGCGGTGCGCGGTGGAAGCGTGGAGCCCGGTGCGCTCGGCCAGGTACTTGAGGGTCACGGGCCGGTCGTAGGCGGCCATGGCATCGAGGATGTTCGCCATGCGCTCGATGACCTGGATGGCACCGGTCTCCTTGCCGTTGTTCTCTCCCAAAGCCCCTCTCCGCTCGTGCAGTGATTCCGACGGCTCGTTGCACTTTCCGGAATACGGTTGCACATGATCTCACAATACGCAATCCCTGCCGCCACGCAGCAAAACCGGCGTCCCGTTTCGCGGAACAATGGGATTGGCCGATGCGGCAAGGGCGCCGGCTGCGCCCTCGCCGCTCAGTCTCGGCCTCGGGAATGCTTGTCGGCGGCCTTGGCCCTCTCGTACGCGGCCTCCAGCTGCTCGCGCGATACGCCGGCCGGGTTCTGTCCCTGCTCGGCCAGCACCGCTTCCAGGCCGCGGAAGCGACGTTCGAACTTCGTGTTCGCCTCCCGCAGCGCCACCTCCGGATCCACATGCAGGTGGCGGGCAAGATTGGTCATGGCGAACAGCAGGTCCCCCATCTCTTCGCGGACCGCGGCCGGATCCGACTCCTCACCCACCTCGGCGCGCAACTCCTCCAGCTCCTCGTGGAGCTTGCCGAACACGCCCTCCCAGCTTTCCCAGTCAAAACCAACCCGGGCAGCGCGTTTCTGGAGCTTCACGGCGCGCGGCAAGGCGGGCAGTGCGGTGGGCACGTCGTGCAGCTCGCTCTGATCGGCGTCGGCGGCCTTCGACCTCCGCTCTTCGGCCTTGATCTGCTCCCAGGACACGGTCTGGCTCCGGGCGTCGCCTTCACGGGCGTCGCCGAACACGTGGGGGTGTCGCCTGATCAGCTTGTCCGCGATGGAGCGAGCCACGTCGTCGAAAGCGAAGGCCCCGGCTTCTTCCGCCATCCGGGCATGGAAGACCACCTGAAACAGGAGGTCGCCGAGCTCGCCGCGGAGTGCCTCCATGTCGCCGCGGTCGATGGCCTCAGCGACTTCGTAAGCCTCTTCGAGGGTATAGGGGAGCACACTGGCGAAATCCTGCTGCAGATCCCAGGGGCAGCCCCCCTCGGGGTCCCGCAGGCGCGCCATCACCTCGAGCAGCCGCTGAATGCCATCCATAATACTATCCGCCTGCCGTGTCTAGCCGAGCCGGGGCCACCTTACCCGGTCGCTACCCGGAAAGCCATGCGGGGAACCGGGCAGCGCTTCGCGCTTCCCGAGTCTAGGCGGACTGCGGCGGCCGGCCGAAGTGGCCGGTGTCCTTGGCGAGCACCAGCGCCTCGCCCTCGCAGACTACCCGCCCGTCCGCGGTGGTGCAGACGGTCTCCAGATTGACCAGGGCCTTGTCGGGGCGCAGCCGCGCCACCCTGACGGTGGCGGTCAGGGTATCGCCATAGTGGGCGGGCTGTGGATAGCGCAGCGACTGCTTCAGGTAGTTGGTGCCGCGCCCCGGCAGCTCGGTGCCCAGGAGATAGGAGAACAGCCCGGCGATGAGCGGTCCCGGCACTCGATGCCCCCGGTCGTCCTGGTCCCGGCCAGTCTCCGCCGCCAGCGTCCGGTAGCGCTCCCGGTCGGCCAGCGTGAAGGTGCGGGTCACCGATGCGCTGTCACCGTTGGCCAAGGCCATCAGCTGCCCTCCCCCGGCAGACGGAGCATCGTCCGCCCCTGCAGTCCCAGCTCGCCGTTGGGACGCACGGCCAGGGTCTCCAACTCGGCCGTGCCGGCCGCCTCGTCCACCGCGGTCACGGTCAGGCGCAGCTCCACGTCCTCGTCAGCCGGGGTGCCGGTCGGGAACATCAGGTCCTGATCGAGCTGCTCCGCACCCGGCAGATGCTCGCTGATGGCGGCGCAGAGGCATCCGTACAGCAGCATGCCGTGGGAGACGGTGCGGCCGAAATGGGTGCCGGCGGCGAACTCCGGATCCACGTGGATAGGGTTGTCGTCGCCGCTCAGCTCGGCGAATGCGTTGAAATCGGCCTGATTGAGCCGGCGGAAGGTCCGAAACTGCATACCCACCTTCAGGGGATCGGAAACGCGCTTGGGGACACTCATCCGACGTACCGTTCTCTCAGTTGGGGTTTCACGACTTTGCCGCCTGCGTTGCGGGGCAGGGCCTCAGCGAATTCGAAACGTGCCGGAATCTTGTAGCGGGCCAGCCGGCCCTGACAATGGCGGCGGAGGCCGTCCGGATCCGGATCGCTTCCGGGTCGGGGCACCACCACCGCCAGCCCCACCTCCCCCCAGCGCGCGTCGGGCACGCCGATGACCGCCACCTCGGCAACGTCGGGGTGAGTGTAGAGGACGTTTTCCACCTCCGCCGGGTAAACGTTCTCGCCGCCGGAAATGAACATGTCCTTGGAGCGGTCGACGATGTAGTAGTATCCGTCGGCGTCACGTCGGGCGAGATCGCCGGTACGCAGCCAGCCGTCGGCGGTGAACGCCTCGGCCGTTTTCTCGGGCTGATGCCAATAGCCGGGCGTGACCGCCGGGCCCTTCACCCAGAGCTCGCCGACGGCATCCGTCTGCAGGTCGTTGCCGTCCGCGTCCACGACGCGGACCTGAACGTACTGCTGGGGCAGGCCCACCGAGCCGATCTTTTCCATGACCCGCTGCTCGTCCATCAGAAACACCGTGGGCCCGGTCTCGGTCATGCCGAAGCCCTGCCGGATGGGCACCCCGTGCTCGGCATACTCCCGCAGGACGCTATGGGGCATGGGGGCACCGCCGCAGGCCCAGGCCCTTACGCCGCGCAGGTCGCTGCCGGCGAAGGCCGGGTGATCTCGGAGCATCTGGTACATCGCCGGGACGCCGAAGAACACCGTGGCACGCTTCTCGAGCAGATCGAGAACCTGCCCGGCGTCGAAGGCGCTGATCAGCATACAGGTGCCGCCGACCATCAACGTGGGAAGGCTCAGCAGGTTGATGCCGCCGGTATGGAAGAAAGGCAGGACGTTCAGGGTGGTATCCCGTGACGTCAGGTCGAGGGGCACGCCGATGTTCAGGTAGTTGAACAGCGCCATGCCGAAGGTTTGAACGACCCCCTTCGGCCTGCCGGTCGTGCCCGAGGTATAGAGCACGTACCAGGCATCTTCCAGCTGTCGTTCGGGCATCTCGAAATCGGGGCTGCCGCCTTCAACCAGCGACTCGTATACCCGCTCGTCGCCCGCCTCGCTGGTTCCCAGACAAATCCCGGAGAGCTCTGGAGCCCGCTCTCCAAGTGCGCGCGCCTGCTCCCCGAACGCCGATTCGTAAAACAGGACGCTCGCTCGACAATCCTCCATGACGAAGCTCAGCTCCGGCACCGCCAGCCGCCAGTTCAGAGGCACCAGGATGAGCTCCGCCTTGGCACAGGCGAACAGCAGCTCGAAGAACTCGGCGCCGTTCCTCGCCAGCAGCGCGACGCGTGCGCCGGGCGCCAGACCCAGGCGCCCGCGAAGCCCATGGGCCAGCGCCGACGCCCGCCCGTTCAGCGCCGCATAGCTCAGCTCCCGCCCCGACGTGACGTCAACGAGCGCCGTCCGGCGAGGATGCATCAGGGCCTGTTTGGCCAACAGATCGGTGGCCAGGGTCATCCCCTCTGGCCTCCCGCCCGTTGCGCGGTGTCCAGGAAGGCCTCCACGCCCTCGCGCACGCCGGGCTGGACGATCGTCGCAACGAAGCCGCGGCGCTCCTGCTCCAGTGCCGCTTCCCAGTCCGCCATCGCCGCGCGGTTGGCCTTGGTCGCCCTGACCGTGGAGGGATGTTTGGCGGCGATCTCCCCGGCAAGCGCCATGGCCTCGGAATCCAGGCGCTCGTCGCTAACCAGACGGTTGGCGAGTCCGAGCTCCACGGCCCGGGTCGCCGACCACACCTCATTGGTCATCTGAGCGCCCACGGCGACTTTTCCCCCGACCAGATCCGGCAGCAGCGTGGACCAGCCCCCGTCTGGCGCGAAGCCCACTTCGCAGTAGAAAGGTGCAATGCGGGCACCCGCCGCCGCAACCACGATGTCGGAGGCCAGCAGAAAGCCCAGAGAACCGCCGGTCACCCAGCCCTGGACCGCGGCGACGACCGGCAGCGGGCTGCCGCGAAGCGCCAGAATCGCCCGGTTGAGGCCTCCGACCACCTCCGAGGCGTAGGCCTGGATGTCGCGATCCCAGTGTTCCAGAAAACCATTCAGGTCACCGCCGGTGGAGAACGACGCTCCGTCGGCCCGCAGTACCAGCGCCCGGACATCCGCATGCGTCTCGGCGGCACGCACCTGCTGTTCGATCTCGGACAGCAGATCCGGCACGAGACTATTGTGGCGCTCCGCCCGCGCCAGTGTGAGAACGGTTACCGGGCCTTCCTGCTCCAGGCGTGTCAGCCGGGTCATCACGGGCTCCTCCCCGGTTGCGATATGGGACATGAGTCGTTTGTCATGTTCTCTCTAGATTGTTGTTTGGACTTGACCCTTTGTCAATGTCGTCCGCCCGCTGGCGGCGCCGGGGGTGGACGTGCCAACGGTGTGCCACCAGAATAGCGAGACTGAATAATAACGCTCAGGGAGATGACGAGACGTGGCGAAACCCACCACACCGGTCACTGCACGCGGTGAGCAGACCCGCCAGAATCTGCTGGCGGCGGCGGAGCAGGAGTTCGGCGAGAAAGGCTTCCACAAGGCCTCCATCAGCAGTATCACCCAGCGTGCAGGGGTCGCCCAGGGGACCTTCTATATCTACTTTGCATCGAAGGAAGAGGTCCTCCGTGCTTTGGTCCGCCACATGGGCCGCAAAGTCCGCCACACGCTGACCGAGGCCACGGAGTCGATGCCCGACCGCACCGAGCAGGAGAAGAGCGGCCTCGAGCACTTCCTGGCGTTCGCGGTGGAGCACAAGAACCTCTACCGCGTGGTGATGGAGTCGCAGTTCATTGACGAGTCCATCCACCGCGAATACTACGAGACGCTCGTGGAGATGTACGCCGCGCGGCTCAAGAAGGCTCAGGACGCCGGGCAGATCCGCAAGGACGACCCCTTCGGCCAAGCCTGGGTGCTGATGGGGATCGGCTACTTCCTGGGCCTGCGTTACTCCATGTGGGAAGACCGCCTCCCACCCGACGAAGTACTTGAAACCGCACAGGGTTTCATCGAACGCGGGCTGCGGCCGGACTGAGCCGCACCCCGTACCCGCAGCCCCGGTCAGGCAGCCGAATGGCCGCGGCTATTGCGAATTTGCCGGCGCCGCCTTCCCTTGATCGCCGTGGCGATATTCCACCGGAACGTCGGCGGGGCTGCAGGTCTTCGGATCCGGGAAGCCCATGAACGTCTCCATGAGACAGGCGAGATACTGCATGGTCCGCGCCGCGGTTTGGTCCACGTCCGGCAGGTTCCGCCGCGCGCTCAGGATGGCCTTCACGCCCAGCTGTATCTGAACCATGCCCAGGTTGTGCCGCGCGCGGGCCATGTTCGGGTCCAGCGCAAGTGCCTTGCGCAGCGCGTGCTCCGCCGCCACCAGCCGTCCCGTCTGGGCCTCAGCGTAGCCGAACCGGAACCAGGCTGAGGCATCGTCGGACCGACGGTCGAGATAGCGCCGGTACTGGTCGGCGGCCGCGGCATAGTCCCCCGCCTCGTAGGCTTGGTCGGCCTGCCCCTTCAGGTCCTGAAGCGGCGTCAGGGACAGGCTGGCGCAGCCCGCCGCGGCCAGCGACAGCAGCAGCGCCAGCCCTAGCAGTCCCACCGGCCGGCCGAACCGGCGCCGCGGATCGTACCTGTCAGCAAAAGACAAATGATTTATCATTGGCGGCAACTTTCCAAAGCGTCCCGGGGAAGCCCCCGCAAGCAGCTATGAACGCAGTCGAACCGATCTCCAGGCGTGACAGCGTGCCCGTTCGGATCGGAAATGTCACGGTGGGCGGCGACGCCCCCGTGGTGGTCCAGTCCATGACCAACACCGATACCGCCGACGAGGTCGGGACCGCCGTGCAGGTGGCCGATCTCGCCCGGGCCGGCTCGGAGATCGTGCGCATCACTGTCAACGGTGAAGAGGCCGCCGCCGCGGTGCCCGCCATCCGGGCCCGGCTCGACGACATGGGACTGGAGGTCCCGCTGGTCGGCGACTTCCACTTCAACGGCCACAAGCTTCTCAGCCGCTATCCGGCCTGCGCCGAGGCGCTGGCGAAGTTCCGTATCAATCCGGGCAACGTCGGCAAGGGCAAGCGCCGCGATCCGCAGTTCGCCACCATGATCGAAATCGCCCGCGACCTGGGCAAGCCCGTGCGCATCGGGGTCAACTGGGGCAGCCTGGACCAGGACCTGCTGGTCCGGCTCATGGACGACAATGCCCGCCGCAGCGACCCGGCGGAGGCCACGCAGGTCATGCAGGAGGCGGTGATCCGCTCGGCGCTGGACAGCGCGGAGAGGGCCGAAGCGCTGGGTCTGCCCCATGACCGCATCATCCTGTCCTGCAAGATGAGCGGTGTACAGGACCTGATCCGCGTCTACCGCGACCTGGCGGCGCGCTGTGAGTATCCGCTTCACCTGGGCCTGACCGAGGCCGGCATGGGCTCCAAGGGTATCGTCGCCTCGTCCGCCGCGCTGGCGGTGCTGCTGCAGGAGGGTATCGGGGACACCATCCGCATCTCGCTGACCCCCGAGCCCGGCGAGCCGCGCACCAAAGAAGTCCAGGTGGCCCAGGAGCTGCTGCAGACCATGGGGATGCGGGCGTTCACACCCTTGGTCACCGCCTGCCCCGGCTGCGGCCGGACCACGAGCACCTTTTTCCAGCACTTGGCCGAGGAGGTGCAGGGCTTCGTCCGTGCCAAAATGCCGGAGTGGCGGCGCCACTATCCCGGGGTCGAGTCCATGACCCTGGCCGTCATGGGCTGCGTGGTGAACGGCCCCGGCGAAAGCAAGCACGCCAACCTGGGCATCAGCCTGCCCGGTACCGGCGAGAAGCCGGTGGCGCCGGTCTACGAGGACGGCGAGAAAACCGTCACTCTCAAAGGCGAGCGGATCGCCGAGGAGTTCACGGCACTGATCGAGGACTATGTCGAGCGGAAGTACGGACTCTCCGCCGAGGGTGGGCAGCGTCTTTCCCCAGTGTAGGCAACGCCAGCACGATGGAGCGCCGTTGCATCTCCGAAAGACGCTCCATGCAGAGCTCGAGAGCCGCGGCGCCGCCGCCGCTCATCAGCCGGACCAGTGCTCCGGGCTCGTCCCCCGCGAACCGCTCCCACTGCCCCTCGTCCGGCCCCGTCTCCGGCCTGGCCCTGCGGCGCAGCCGGTCGATTGACCGGAAACGGAGGATACTGCTCATCCAGGTCATGACCCGCCCGCGGGAGGCGTCGTAGCCCCTGGCGTGGCGCCACACACTGACGAAGGCATGCTGCAGGACCTCTTCGGCCAGATCGCGTGCACCCAGCATGCGTACTGCAATGCCGAACAGCCGGGGTGGCGTCCGGTCGTAAAGCTCGGCGAAGGCGCTCTGGTCGCCGTCTCCCGAGCGCACCAGCAGTGCCAATAGCTCGGCGTCGCTCGGACGAGCTTGCCGTTTGCCGCTACCCGCCGCTCAGAAGGGATGTCGGAGCACCAGCGCCGATCACTCGACCGGGTCGAAGCCGCTGACGGTGTGCCCATGATTCACCGGACCGTGACCCTTGCCGAGGCGCGGTGCGGTCTCGAGGGCCCGCTGCAGATAGGCCCGGGCGCGGCGCACGGAATGCTCGAGGCCGAGCCCCTGGGCCAGCCCGGCACTGACTGCCGAAGCCAGTGTGCAGCCGGTACCGTGGGTGCTCTGGGTAGCGACGCGCGCCTCCGTGAGGCGCACCACGCCGTGTGTCGTGGCCAACACGTCGGTCACCGTGTCGCCTGCCAGATGGCCGCCCTTGAGCAGGACCGCGGCCGGTCCCAGGGCCAGTAGCGCAATCGCCGCTTCCGCCATGGCCCCGGTGTCGGGGATCTGCTTCTCCAGCAGCACCTCCGCCTCCGGCACGTTGGGCGTAATGAGCGCCGCCCGCGGCAGCATGCGCTCCCTGACCGCGCCCACCGCCTGGTCTGCCAGCAGCCGATCGCCGCTCTGGGCTACCATGACGGGATCAACGACGAGCGGTATGCCGGGCCCGTAGATATCCAGGGCGGAAGCAACCGCTTCAACCACGGCGGCACTATGCAGCATCCCGGTCTTGATGACGTCGGCGCCGATATCTTCCAGAACGGATCGGATCTGCCGCGCGATGAATGCCTCCGGGACCGCATGAATGGCCTGGACTCCGACGGAGTTCTGGGCGGTCAGCGCCGTGACGGCCGTGGCGGCGAAGCCGCCGAGGGCGGTCACCGTCTTGATGTCGGCCTGGATGCCCGCGCCGCCGCCGGAGTCTGAGCCGGCCACGATCAGCACGCGGCCCGGGGTGCGGGCCGCCTCGTCGCCGCTGCCGTCAGGCATACTGCTTGCTCAGCGCGTTGCGGTCGATCTTGCCGGCCCCCGTCAAAGGCAGGTTCTCCGCGGTGGCAAAGCGCTTCGGTACCTTGTAGCGGGCCAGCTGCGCGTTGCAGTGGGTCGTCAGGGCGCCTTCGTCCACGCTCTGCCCCTGGGCGGGCACGACCACGGCCAGGGGTACCTGACCCCAGCGCTCGTCATTCATGGGTATCACCGCGGCCTGGGCGACGCCGGGAAACTCCAGCAGCACCGTCTCGATCTCCTCGGGAGAGACGTTCTCGCCGCCGCTCACGAACATGTTGTCCGCCCGCCCCACCAGGTAGACGTAGCCGTCGGCGTCCTCCCGGGCCCGGTCGCCGGAATTGATCCAGCCGCTTTCCACGAAGACCTTCTCGTTGCGCTCCGGCTGCTTCAGGTAGCCGTCGAAGTTGTGCAGGCTGCGCATCAGCAGCACGCCCTCCTCGCCCGACGGGACCGGCTCGAAGGTTTCTTCGTTCACGATCCGATAGTCGCAATGGTAGAACGAGGTTCCGATGCTGGCGTGATGGCTGGTGAGCTCGTCCCAGCTCTCGTCCAGGCCTGAATGGATGAAGTTCGAAGGCCCCGCCTCGGTGAGGCCGTAGGACTGCGACACGGGGATGCCGCGGTCCCAGTACGGCTGCATGGTCACCGCGGCGCAAGGCGCACCCGCAGTGGTGATGCCGATCAGCGACTCCAGGTTGGCCTCCCTGAACTTCGGGTGGTCCGACATGAACTTGAGCATGGCCTCCACGGCACCCATATGGTTGACCTTCTCGCGCTCGATCACCGCCAGGGCCTCGCCCGGATCGAACTGACGCATCAGTACCGTGTGGCCGCCGCACTGGAAGATCGGGGTGAGCGTATTCCAGCCGCCGATATGGAAGAACGGAAAAATCAGCAGCTCCGTACGGTCGGTCATGGAGTCGGTGGAGCCGATGATCAGGTCCACGGAGTTCCAGACCATCTGACGATGGGAGACGATACAGACCTTGGGCGTGGCCGTCGTGCCGCCGGTATGGATGTACAGGAAGGTGTCCTGCATGGCCAGCGGCACGTTGACGTCCCGCGGCTCGGTGGTGATGACCTCGCTGGCGTAGCGGCAGTCGCCGTCGGCGAAGTCGATGACGGTCTTTACCGTCTCCGGCAACGTCAGCGACTCGACCAGCTCCGAGAAGAAGTCCTCGTAGAACAGGACTTGGGGCTCGATGCGCTCCAGCAGCTCGTCCAGCTCCCGCTTGGTGAGCCGGTAACTCAGCGGTGCCAGGATGATGCCGGTCTTGCCGCAGGCCATATACAGGTCGATGGGCTCGATACGATTGCGGCCGATGAAGCAGACCTTGTCCCCCTTCTGCAGCCCCAGCTTGTCCACGAGATAGGTGCCGACCCGATTGGCGCGATCATCGATCTCGCCGTAAGTGAAACGCTGGTCGACGGTGGCGTCGTAGACGGCGGCCCGCCGCGATGCGATCCTCGCCCGGCGTCCAGCCCAGTCGCCGACCCAGTCCATGGGCAGCGCATCATAGTTCTCGGGGGGTAATGCCATGTTGCTGTCCTCCAGGTCTTGTTCTGGTCCATGCCGGCCCGGTGAGTCCGCGAGCGGTCATTCTGGACGGAGTCTACTGCGGCGGCGGCGCGGGGCGCATGAGTTGAGTCAACATTGACGCCATGGTAACAACACCGGCAGTCGAGCCACGACGAGGCCGGATGAAGGAACCCATGAACGAGCAAGCGATCGATCTCATAGACATCGGCGTTAACCTCGTCCACAAGCGCTTTGCTGGCGACCTGGAGGCCGTCCTCCAGCGGGCGCGCGAGGCGGGGGTGCGACGCATGGTGGTTACCGGCGTCGACGGCGCGGGTTCCGAGTCCGCGGCGGAGCTGGCCGGGAAGCATCCGGGCATGCTCTGGTCCACCGCCGGTGTTCACCCCCACCACGCCGACGACTGGGACGCCGAGCTGCGCCGGCGCATTGCCCGTCTGGCGGTGCAGCCCATGGTGGCGGCCATCGGCGAGACGGGGCTGGACTTCAACCGGAACTTCTCCGCCCCCAAGGCCCAGGAACGGGCGTTCGCCGACCAGCTGGAGCTGGCGGTGGAGACGGGACTGCCAGTATTCCTGCACCAGCGCGACGCCCACGGCCGATTCCTGGACATCCTTCGCGATTACCGGGACCACCTGGTCGACGCCGTGGCCCACTGCTTCACGGGGGGCCGGGAGGAGCTCTGGCCCTATCTCGACCTGGATCTGCACGTGGGTGTTACTGGCTGGATCTGCGACGACAAGCGCGGCGCGGCGCTGCGGGAATGCGTCGCGGACGTTCCACCCAGCCGCCTGATGATAGAGACCGACGCGCCATTCCTGACACCCCGCGACCTCTCGCCCAAGCCGAAGAATGGCCGCAACGAGCCCGCCTTCCTACCCCACGTCCTGGAGGCCGTGGCCCGTCATACGGGGCGCCCTCCGGAACAGGTGGCACGGGAAACCGCGGCGACGGCGGAGCGGTTCTTCCGGTTCTGAGCCTGCTCACACATCTCCGCGAGCAATGACTGCAACCGCGGCTGCGGAAAGCTAGCCGGTAGCTCTCAGTGCGTCCTGCCCGAGGTCCTCGGGCACCATGGCCGCGGCGGTCCGGATCACCTCGCTGCCGGCATCGCGCCGCGCGCCCGCCTCGCTCAGATGACGCCGCCACGCCCTGGCCCCGGGCTGCCCCTGGAACAGCCCCACCATGTGCCGGGCCATGCGGGACAGGCGTATACCTTCCTCCAACCGCCGTTCCACGTAGGCCAGATACCGGCGTACCACCTCGTGGCGGCTCGGGGCCGGTCCGCTCGCGCCGAAAATGCGCCGGTCCGCTTCGGCGAGGAAAAAAGGGTTCTGATAGGCTTCGCGCCCCACCATGACGCCGTCCACGGCCCGCAGGTGACGTTGGGCCTCGTCCAGAGAACGCACCCCGCCGTTGAGCACAATCTCCAGTTCGGGGAAGTCGGCTTTCAGCCGGTACACACGCTCATACTGCAGCGGCGGCTTTTCCCGGTTCTCCTTGGGACTGAGCCCCTTCAGCCAGGCCTTGCGCGCATGGACTATGAAGGTCGTGCAGCCGGCCTCCGCCACCGTCTCCACGAAACGGCGCAGATGGGCGTATTCGTCCAGGTGGTCGATCCCGATCCGGGTCTTCACCGTCACCGGTAGACGGGTGCTGTGCTTCATGGCTGCGACACCCGCTGCCACCAGGTCCGGCTCCGCCATCAGGCAGGCGCCGAAGCGGCCAGACTGCACCCGGTCACTGGGGCAGCCGATATTGAGATTGACCTCGTCGAATCCGAATCGCTCGGCCTGCTCGACACAGAACGCGAGCTGATCGGGATCGGAGCCGCCGAACTGGACGGCGACGGGATGCTCGGCTGCGTCGAAGGCCAGAAACCGCTCGGCCTTGCGGTACCAGACGGCGGCGGCCGGCACCATCTCCGTGTACAGCAGCGTCCGCCCACTGATCTGACGCAGGAGATAGCGGTCATGACGGTCCGTCCAATCCATCATGGGGGCGACCGACAGTCGTCTGTCCAGCGTGCGGGGCATCGTGCTGCTGAAACCTTTGGCATACCAGGGAGAACGCCGGATAATACCGGTTCAAGCCGTCCGATACCAAGTGGGGTGTCCCGATCAAGGCAAGACTCTATGCCACCGAATTCTGCTCGCTCTGCGATGAGGCCCGGGAGCTGCTGCTGCCGGTCGCTCGGCGGCTGAACGTGACCGTCGAGGAGATCGACATCGCGGGCGATCCGGAGCTCGAGGCCCGCTTTGCCGAATCCGTCCCGGTGCTCCAGCGCCTCGACAGCGGGCTCTGCCTTTACTGGCCCTTCGAAATTGAGGAACTGTACCGGTTTTTCGTTTAGGCTTCTGTTTTTCTTGCAGTCATGCCGGTATCCTGCCGGTATGGGCGAGGCAACCCACCGCCCGCCGGGGCCACATCACCGCCAACAACAAGACGGAGTCGATGCGCGGATCCAAGGCCGTCCTCTGGGCCATAGCGACAATCCTGCTGATGGGGCTGCACTCGGCTGTCGCGGCGGCCGACGGAAACGTCTGGGTCCTCATCGACACGGCCGCGGAGCGTGCACGGGTATTCCGGGGCCAGGAGGCCATAGCCCGATTTCGGGATATCTCCATCGGCCGGGGCGGCACCGCCCACGTGCGTACCGAGGGCGACGACACCACCCCGTTGGGTACTTTTCACGTGCGGCGGATCAGCTACGACAGCCGTTTTCACATTTTCATGGAGCTCGACTACCCCACGATCCATAATGCCGAGCGCGCCCTGAAAGCGGGGGCCATCGATCTGCACGACTACCGCACGTTCCTCGACGAGGTGCTCGCCTACGGCCATACGCCGCAGGACACGGTACTGGGCGGCCACATCGGCATACACGGCCTGGGGAAGGCCGACCCCGTGCTTCATCGCCGGCTGAACTGGACGGAAGGCTGTATCGCCCTGACCGACGATCAGATCGACCGCCTGGCGAAGTGGGTGGACGTCGGCACCCGCGTGGTCATCCGCTAAGAATGGCGTCGGCTCGCGCCGCGCCGGCAACACCCGGCCGCTGCGCCTCACCGGGAAGCTGGTTCCAAGTTTCGTTCCGGCCCTTTTCCCCGTTCGCCGTCCGCAACAACAAAACAGCGTCCCCGCCGGCGCCTCCGCCGCGTCCTCCGCACCGCGCTCCGACGGCCCAGCGGAGCTGCTCAACGGCGGGCTTGCGGGCGCGATTCATCGGCTTGCGGCACATCCGGGCTTGAAACGTGATGAATTGACCGTAATGATGTGCACAGCGGTTTGGATATCCGCTGCGTTGCCTCTAAAATCACGTTCGAGTCGTCCTAGGGAACGGCCGAAAACAAGAGCAACAAGGAGACTGCCTAATGTCGCAATCGCTCAAGACTCTTCTGAAGCTGTCTGTCGCAGCTATGTCGCTCAGCCTGATGGTGGGCTGTGCCACCCAAGGCGGCGCCAGCGGTGACATGGAAGCCCAGGTTCAGCAGGCCAAGCAGACGGCCATGGACGCCCAGCAGACCGCCAATGATGCCAAGGCCAAGGCCGAGGCTGCGTTGTCGGCTGCCAACGAGGCGAAGGAAATGGCCAAGAACGCCAACGGCCTGGCCAAATCCGCCCAGTTCACCGCCGACCGCAATGCGGAAAAGATCGACCGGATGTTCAAGAAGTCGATGTACAAGTAAGCCGGAGAACCACCGGCTTCTCGGGAAAATGGGCCCTTCGGGGCCCATTTTTTTGTTGCTTGTGGAGGCGCCGTCAACCAGTCGGCGGCCTCTGTTAAGGGACACTAGCAGAGCGTGGAGAGACGCGCAGACTCCTCATGCGGCTTGCCCCGGACAGGCGTGGGCGTGGGCGCACCAAGCGTTTCGGTCAGTCCGGCTCAGCGCCGCGACTGAACCCGGTCCGACGAAGCCACCGCGGGCGCGCCGGCCCCTACGGCCCGGTCTGACGCCCCATCGTCCCGGGATATGGGAACCGGCATCCCGGAGTTCCGCGCCATGGCGGCCTTTATCCGGTCATGATCCACCCTGCGGTCGCGGTTGCCCAGCGCTGCCGCCACCACCTGCACGGCGGGCGCGATGGCCACGGGATGCGTACCGCGCTGCTCCTCCAGCAGCGGATGGCTCTCCAAATAGAGCGTGCCGGCCGCCCAGCCCGCCTTGTAGGGCTGGTTGACGATCCGCACCGGCGTGTTGACCGGGATGCGTTTGAACAGGTTCTTGATGTCTTCCGGGTACATGCGCACGCAGCCGTGGCTCACCCGCATGCCCACGCCCCAGGGTTTGTTGGTCCCGTGGATCAGATAGCCGGGCAGGCCGAGCCGCAGCGCAAACTGCCCGAGCGGGTTGTCCGGGCCGGCGGGTACCACGTCGGGGACCTCCCTGCCCTCCTTGGCCGCCTCATTCTTGATGGACTTCGGCGGATACCAGGCGGGATCCCTGATCTTGGCAACGATCTGCGTCCTGCCCAGCGGAGTCGACCAGTCCATGCGGCCGATGCTGACCGGGTAGGTCTCCACGGTGCGCTTCTCGCCGGGCTTCGCGGGCGGGTAGTAATACAGCCGCATCTCCGGAAGATTGAGCACCAGGCCCTTCCGAGGCGCATCCGGCAGCACGTAGCGGGTCGGGACGACCACCCGGGCACCGACGCCGGGGATCCACATGTCCAGATCCGGATTCGCCTCCCTCATCTCCTGGTAGCCGACCCCGTACCGGCGGCCGATATCGAGCAGCGTCTCGTCGGGCTTCGCCTTGACGATCTGCACCTCGCCGACAACGTCGTTGTCCGCCGGCGGCAGGGGAAACGTCTTGGCCGCCGCCATCGCGGGCAGCAGCATCAGCAGCAGGGCGCAAAGGTGCCCGGCTCGAGCTTTGAACATGCGCATTCGCGTCATTCGCCGTCCCGATAATCGCTGTGTCCCAGACTCATTGCCGGCGCCACGCGGTCGCGCACCGCCCGCTTGATCTCCTTGGGCTCCGGGAATCGCCCTCCGGACCTGCGGTCGAACAGCGTCCCGCCGTCCATCGTGACGCGGAATATACCATTCTCTCCAGGCACCAGCGCCACTTCCGAGAGCTGTTCCGCTAAACTGAACAGCAGCTCCTGGGCCAGCCAGGTCGCCCGCAGCACAAACCTGCAGCGCCGGCAATAGATGATTTCCACTCGCGCCATGAACGCCTCGCTTCGCTGCGATCGACCGACAGCCCTCATGCTACGCTACCACCCTTTCCAGCAATATTGCCGGGTCTCGGTGGCAATACAGCTGGGAAGGTCAATCGGTGACGGGCCGCGCCGCGAACGCACGCCGGCCCGCGGCGTCTACAAGCTATCGAGAGATCACACCTAGCCACTGACGCGACAAGACAGGAGACCGCAATGCGATTCGCAACCCTGCTGGAAGACGACGGTCCCTCCTGGGCCGTCGTGGACGGAGACACCCTGGTCCTGCCCACCGCCCTGTCCCGCAACTGCCGCAGCCTGACCGACCTGGTCCAGCGCGGTCGCGCTACGGCCCTTGCCTGGGGCCAACGCGTCCTCGACGATCCCCGCAGCCGTCGCCAGCCGCTCTCCGGCGCACGGCTCGGCGCCCCGATCATGCACCCGCCGAGGAACGTCATGTGCCTGGGGATGAACTATGCGGAGCACGCCCGCGAGTCCCTGGCGGCCTCCGGGAAGGACTTCGAGCTTCCCCAGACGCCGGTCGTGTTCACGAAGTCAGCCACCTCCGTAATCGGTCCCTACGACGCAATTCCTTGGGACAGGCGCGCCACCGAGCAGCTGGACTGGGAGGTGGAGCTGGGTGTGGTGATCGGCACCGGCGGTCGACACATTCCGGAAGAGCGGGCGCTCGACCACGTGTTCGGCTACACCGTCATTAATGACGTGTCCGCGCGCGACCGACAGTTCGGCCACAAGCAGTTCTACCTGGGCAAGAGTGTCGCCGGCGGTTGTCCGATGGGCCCCTGGCTGGTGACTTCAGACCAGCTCACCGACCCGCACCAGCTGGCCGTGACCTGCGACGTCAACGGCACGCGCAAGCAGGACGGCAATACCAGCGACCTCATCTTCAACGTGGCGCAGATCATTCATACCCTGTCGACGGTGCATCCCCTGGTTCCCGGCGACGTCATCGCCACCGGTACCCCGTCCGGGGTGGGATTCGCCCGCAAGCCGCCGGAGTTCCTCCGCGACGGGGACGAGGTCGAGTGCAAAGTCGAGGGTATCGGGTCCATCCGCAACCGGGTCGTGGCCGCGGACTGAGCAAGCGCCGTCACAATGCTGCAATCCGGCCGCCGTAAGATCACCGCATGAGCTCGGTTAACGGACGGCCCCATGACCCATTGGATGCATCGGCTGGCGCAGCACTATGAGTCCCTGCGCCAGCGTTCCCCCGAAGCGCAGCTGCTGATCGTCTTCGATATCGACGGCACGCTGCTGGACACGCGGCCGGCGCGTGAACACATCCTCCACGCGTACGACGCGGAGCACGGCACCGCTTACTTTGCGGCCTCCCGTCCGGACGCCGCGGCGGGTCTGGACTGGCCCGAGCTGGTAGCCCGCTCGGCTGCGCCGGCGCCGGTACGCGACGATGTGTTGACCGAGCTGCGCCGGCGCTGGAATGCGCCGGACACCGCGCTGGCGTCTCACCGGCCGTTCCGCGGCGTGCTCGAAGTCATCCGCTGGTTCCAGCTCCAGCCGCGGACTGGCGTCGCGGTGAACACCGGACGGCCCGAGTCGCTGCGCCTGGAAACCCTGCGGGTGCTCAATCAGCTCGGCGAAGAATACCGTGTCCGCTTCCACAGCGAGCGGCTGTTCATGCGCGCGGACGGGCAACCGGACGTGCTGGCTGCAAAGCGCGAGGGTATCCGCGCGATGCGGCGGCAGGGATACCGCATTTTCGCGGTGGTCGACAACGAGCCCGAGAATCTGCGTGCGGTCGGTCCGCTGGACCATGACGGCGAGCTCCTGCGCATCGACGCCGCCGCTGTGCATCGGTCCAGGCGTCCCGGCGGGCGCCCGGAGGCTGATTTCGACCTGCACCAGCTGTTGACCGGTCCCAGACTCCCCCGCCACGTCCAGTTGGTCTGGCAGGGAATCCGCGGTGAAGGCGAGCTGCAGCGCTTTCTGACCTCGTCAATTCGCTGGGGCGAGACGCGCCTGACAGGCTTCCGGAACGGCGCGCCGGTCGTCGGCGAGGGGCATTTGGCTCTGGACCGCGTCCTGGCGGCCATGCTGCAACGAGGCCGACGCTGCAAGCTCGACATACCCCTCGCCGCCGAGCTCGACCGCCTGATTCTCTGGCTCAAAAGCAGCGGTTTTCCGCCGGAGGCCCTGTGGCTCGCCCCGGAAGACGCCTCCGGTCCGGAACCGTTCAGGCGTCTGTCGCAGGCGCTGCCCGGTAGCCTCCGTCAATACCGGATTGGCCGCTGGGCCGCAGGAGATGAGGCCGGCGAGGCTGAGCTTGCGGCCGAGCTGGACGGCCTCGCCGCCGCGGGCGTCAATCGCTTCGCCGCCGACTGGACACTGCCGGGCAAAAGCCGCCTGCTGGATCTGCTCGACGAACGTGGCTACACGCTGCATCTCCACGGCGTACCCGACTTGGAATCATTTCTCCAGGCCACCCTTCTCATGCCCCGCTCCATCGGCACCGACTTCGATTTCCCCCGGCTGTCCCGCCGACGGCGGCCGCTGCTGGGCCGGACGGGCTGACCCGCGCCCTCTTGCGCGGCGCTCCCGCAGCCCTCAGGATACGCGGACTGCCGCGACGATTCGCGGCCGTTTACTGTCGGTACCGAGGAAAATCAATGAAGTTGCTCGATCGTCTGCGCTCGACCCTCTCCGGCCGAGGCCGGACCCCTTCGTCCGACCGAACCCGCCGCCCGCGGCTGCGGTGGATAGCGCTGGGCGTGGCGGTAGTGCTGCTGGCGGGTTGGGCACTGTCATTCTACTGGAGCCGGGAGCCCGAGCTCATCGACGTTCAGGCAGCCGCCAAGGCCCACGCGCCGGCGAACGTCAATCCGGGCGACGTCACTGGCTACACGGTCTGCTCCGCCCTCGTCTCCACCGTGGAAACGCTGCTCGACAAGCCGGGCGGCTATCTGAGCAACGACGTTACGCCGCCCTCCGTCTTCCTCGACAACATGCCGAGCTGGGAATACGGCGTCATCGTCCAGATACGCGACCTGGCACGCTCCCTGCGCAACGACATGAGCCGGTCCCGCTCCCAGTCCGCCGAGGACCCGGACCTGGCCATCGCCGATCCCCAGTTCAGCTTCCCCAACGATTCCTGGATGTTCCCGGCCACGGAGTCGGAATACCGCAAGGGGGTCAAGGCGGTGGAACGGTACATGACCCGGCTCGCTGACCCCAACAGCCAGAACACCCAGTTCTACGCCCGCGCCGACAACCTCCGAGAGTGGCTGGGCCTGGTCAACAAGCGGCTGGGGAACCTGTCCCAGCAGCTCACGGCCAGCGTCGGCCAGTACCGGGTAAACACGGACCTGGGCGGTGACCGCAGTGCCAGGCAGGCGACCCGCGGCAGCGACGAAGTCTATACCCAGACCGACTGGTTCCAGATCGACAATGTGTTCTACAAGGCACGCGGATCGACCTGGGCGATCATTACGTTCCTGCGAGCGGTCGAGGTGGATTTCCGGGATGTGCTGCGCGACAAGAACGCCCTGGTGAGCCTGCGCCAGATCATCCGCGAGCTGGAACATACCCAGAGTCCGCTCTACAGCCCCATGGTCCTGAACGGCAGCGGTTTCGGCATCTTCGCCAATCACTCCCTGACCATGGCGTCGTACATCGCCCGCGCCAACGCGGCGATCATCGACCTCCGCGACCTGCTCGCCCAGGGGTGACACCCTAGGGAAACACTGAAGTATTCCCTAGGAGTCTGGGCGGCCGCGTGGCCGTCCTCACCTGCCGATAGGCATCCACGGCGCTCGACACCGGCAGCCGCTGCAGCCCGCCGGAGGCTGCCACCTCCGTGGGCAGTCCGTCACGGAAGACGATCAGCGTGCCCGGCTCGATCCGGTTCCAGATCTCGTTGCTGGTCAGCGGCCGGGTGGCGATGACCGTGACCACGTCCTCGGGGGTAGTCTCGCGCTCGAAATCCACCTCCACTTCCGCATCCACGAGCCGCACGGCACCGAACGGCGCACAACGGGTCAGCCACGACATCTGCGTGCTGCAGTAGGCGAACAGATCCCGTCCGTCGCTCATCAGCACGTTGAAGCTGCCCTGGGCCCCGGCGCCCTGGAGCAGACCCGCCAGGTAGCGCCAGAGCGTCTCGCTGCGCCGCGGCGGGCGGGGAAAGCGCTCCCGAATGCGATCCAGCAGCCAGCAGAAGGCGTGCTCGCTGTCGGTGGTCCCGATGGGCCGGTAGTGCTCCAGCGGCAGCTTTTTGATGCCCTTGAGGCGGCCGTTGTGCGCGAACGACCATACCCGTCCCCACAGCTCCCGGCGGAAGGGATGGGTGTTCTCCAGGGCGACCTTGCCGTGGGTCGCCTGGCGGATGTGGGAAATAACCGTGCAGCTCTTGATGGAGTAGCGCTCCAGCAGGCGGGCAATCTCCGATTCCGCGCTGGGCCGGGCGTCGTGGAACATGCGGCAGCCCTTGCCCTCGTAGAAGGCGATGCCCCAGCCGTCCCGGTGTGGCCCCGTCATGCCGCCGCGGCGCACCAACCCCGTGAAGCTGAAGCAGATATCCGTGGGCACGTTGGCGCTCATGCCCAGCAGCTCGCACATGGCGCTCAGCTCCCTTCGCGGCCGTTTCCGCTCAGCACGTCGTACAGCTCGAGAAGGATGCTCGCCGTCGCGCCCCAGATGAAATACGAGCCGTAAGGCATCGCCGGCGCGTGGTGCGTCCGGCCCCGAAACTCGATTTCGTGGGTGCGGTGATTGTCGGGATTGAGGATGAACGCCAGCGGGACCTCGAAAACCTCGGCCACCTCGACCGGGCAGGCCGTGAATCCCGCCGCCGGGTCGACGAAGCCCACCACCGGGTGGACCAGAAAGCCCGTGGCGGTGCTATACAGCGGCAGCTCCCCGACCACTTCAACCTGCTGCGGGGCAACGCCGATCTCCTCCTCGGCCTCCCGCAGCGCAGCCCTGTGAGGCGAGGGATCGTCGACTTCGATACGCCCGCCCGGGAAGCTGATCTGACCGGCGTGATCTCGCAGATGCTCCGTTCGACGGGTGAGGATCACGTTCAATCCACCGGTTCGTTCCACCAGCGGCACGAGCACCGCCGCGGGCCGCAGGCTGGCGGGGTCCAGGCCGGGCACACCGCCCATGCGGTCGCAATGCCGGAATCCGGCGAGCCGCTCAACGACCGCCTGTCGGTTGAGCGGCAGCTGAGTGGCCGCAGTCATAGTAACCTTTTCCGGTCCAGTAGCTTCGCGCCCTATCTCGTGACAGATCGCGCATTTTTTTCAACGACCATGGTACACGATAAGAGCGTTCGGCCGCGTTTTCGTTCATAATGGCGGCCGTGAAACCGCACGCTTTTCAGGTCAGGGTGAAGCCGATGCAGCCGACATGGGCCATGCAATCCGCTCGAGCCGCACTGGCAGCCGCCCTGCTGCTGGCCAGCAGCAGTTTGTGGGCTGCGGAATGGCGTCTGGATGCGGGCGATGGCCTGGGCACAATGGGCGCGGAGCCCACAATGCAGCTGCAGTCCCCGTTCTCCGAATCGCTGCGCCTGCGGCTGGGACTCGCCGCCAGTCGCTTCGACACCTACGTCGGCGATGCGGCGCTGCTCGGCACCCCCACTTCGGGCTCAAACAGCCCCATGGCCAGTGCCCTGCTGGACTTTCACTTGCCCCGCTGGGGTCTGCGGCTGACCGGCGGCGCCCTTTACGGCAGTCAGCTCGACCAGCCGCTACCGCAGCCGACGCTGGACGGATTCTCCCAGGAGCCCGCGATGTACGACGGCCGTTATATCAGTCTGGCCGACCGGTCGGGACAGCGCGACGAATTCCAGCCCTATCTCGGTCTCGGCTGGAACCAGGCCTTCGGCACCGAGGAGCGGCTGCAACTGAAGATGGACTTCGGCGTCGCCTTTCAGGGCGTGACGGATCTCAACGGCGCCGACGGCACCGAGGGCAGTCTGTCCGGGAGTCGCGGCGACACCTACCTGGTCAACGACCAGCTCCGCATCGGCGATCAGTTCCAGAGCCTGCGCTATTCCTTCTCCGCGGGCCTGCAGTATCGATTCTGATGCGAGAGCGCATCGGCTAAGGGAGTCATCCGCGCGCAGCGCGCGTACGCTGCCAGACACCGGACCGACATTCCGCCGCCCGCATACCCACCGAACGCATGGCCGCGGATGTTGTCTAATTATTCACAATAGCGGCCCTCCCGGGCAGGCCTCGCGTTGCGCAACTCCAGGGTAAACACTGGCCCCCGGCCCGGGGCGTGCCGTGGACGGTCAGTCCGGTTGACAGACTCTGCATTGCGCCGCTATGAATGGCGACATTACCGGTCCCCCGGATGGCCGGGGCAGGTTTGTGGAGCCACTGCCCGCATCTTTCCGGGTAGCCGTCCACATGATCGCCGCCTCGCTTCGGGGACATGTCGGCGAGCGTTCAGGGGCCTATGGACGGAATTCGTGCCGCCCAGAAGGGCTTCGGTTCCGCTTGCCAAGCGGCTCGTTCCCGATGAGGTGGAGCGATGGCGCGTTCGCTGTACACTTCCACCGGGCAGGATGTGCCCTCCAACCCCGCCATGGGGCTGTTGGCCGCGTTGCTCGCGAGCATCCCCGATGCACTCTGGGTAATCGACACCAAGGCCGGAGACTACCGGTACGTCCACGCGGGCGCAGAAAGCCTCGTGAAAGGCCTCCGACAGCGCCGAAGTCCACGGGGTACGTCCACGCGGGCGCAGAAAGCCTCTTGGGGCTGCCAGCGGAGCGTTTCGACGCCGATTCAAGGGTGCTGCGCTCGGTTCTGCTCGACGACGGCGACTGGCAGAGATTGCTGCAGCGCTGGTCGACCCCGGATTAGCGTTACCCGCAGCGGTTCAGAATCCGCCACCCGGACGGCGCGATTCGGTGGGACGAAGCCATCCGACTCGGGCTGGTATCCCCCGACCCCTGACCGATGGTGCAAGCAAGGCGGCATCAACCATGCCGTGTTCAAGGTTTGCCCGGATACTGGCAAAGCGGCGACCAAGGTAACGTCTCCCAGGAAACAGGCTGGAGGCTGAAACGCGCGGTCCGTAGGGGCTAGCCAAGCGAACCGGCGGATAACGAACGCGGTGCGATGAAGCCGGCCGTTTCAACCGCGCGGGTCCTTGAGTCCTTGCATGAACCACGGGGAAGTGGGCCTCCGGCCGTTGGCCTGGCCAGTGCATTTTCCCGCCATCCGGAGTCAAATCGATTGTCCATGGGAGAACGTCACAACCCGATACAGATCCTGATCGCTGACAGGGACAGGCTGGTACGCTGCGGCATCGCCCGACTGGTCGATTCATTCTCCGGCATGTGCGTGGCGGCAGAAGCGGCCGACGCCGATGAGCTGCTGTCCGCCGCTAGCACCCGGACCATTCACGTGGCGCTGGTCGACGCCGGAATCGCCTGCCTGAGGGCGCCCGAGATGCCCCGGGAGCTCCGCAGCATCAGCCCCGGCACGGAGCTGGTGATACTCTCCAAGCATGAATCCAAGGACTGCCTGCAACGGGCAATCGACGCTGGAGCTTCAGGCTACGTGCCGAAGAATGCCGCGGTGGGGGATCTCGAGGCCGCCCTATTGGGCGCCGCAAACGGCGGACGGTCCTTTTCCGCCGCCGACAGCCGCCCGAACAGCGGCACCGGGCAATCCCCGGCGCCGCGCCTCACGCCACGTCAGCATGAGGTGCTGAAACTCATCGTCGATGGCCACCGCAGCAAGGACATCGCAGATCTATTGGGCGTAAGCATCAAGACCGTCGAAACGCATCGGGCCGATATCATGCGGCGCCTCGGCGTCCGCCACATGGCGAGCCTGGTGCGGGAGGCGCTCAGGCTCGGCCTTCTGTCCATATACTAGCGTCCTGGAACGCAAGCGTGCTGTCCGACAAACAACGCGCCTGTCTGAGCGCCAGCGACCGCAGAAAGGCGCGTTATTGTTGGGACACTATCGGGATTTACCCCGATTGATTATCCGGGGCTCGCTATGCATAATCCTTGCAGGAACAGGCAAGTGCCGCCACGAAAGCGCTTTGTCGAGCGGGCGACCGGCATTCGGTCGTAAAGAACCGCCGACAAACGGGCTTGGATGGGCACACCTTCGAGGAATCTTGCATACCTGTGTTCAATATACATACGGTTGGTCACCGACGCGGCAGGATGTATCGTCGACGCCAATCGCGCCGCGCAGGCGGTTTTGGCTTCTCTCCCGCAGCCCTGCGCGGCCGTCGCCTGGATGCGTTGCTTGCACTAGCGGGACCGCCTGCGTCGAAAGAGCCAGCCGCCGGGCTGCAGGCGGTGGATGGGCAATAGGTGGATGTCGCGGATCCCGCCGGCAACACGCGGAGCGTGCGGGTCACTGTAGCCGGCTTCACCGAGCGCGGCGCACGGCGCCTCGTGATCATGCTGCGGGACACCGGCCCCGAACGCCGCCGCGAGCAGAAACTGGCCGAACAGGACCAGCGACTCAGCGAGTTGCGCTACCTGCACGCGCTGGCCGAGGAGGTGCGGCGCGACACGCCCTTCGAAACCCTGCTGGCCCATGTCGGCCAGCGCCTGCCGGACGCCCTGCTGGTCCCCGAGGACGCGCGTGTCCGGCTGCGCATCGACGAGCACGAGTGGGCACCGCATGACTGGCCCACGCCCCGAACGGAGGCGGTGGAGGCGATCAGTGTCTCGGGTGAGACACGCGGAGAAATCCGGGCCGCGTCGGCAATGATGGATTTCTGGTGGTCAAGCTGCTCGGCAGGGACGAAGCCGCCGAAAACTGGCCGGGCCGGCTCGCGGAAGCCCTGGGTCCGCCGATCGAGCACGAGAGCCGGGTTTTCTCGCCGTCGACAACCATGGGCGTGGCCTTGGGGCCATACGACGCCGGCCAGGCGGACGAGCTGATGCGCTGCGCGGAAACGGCCATGCAGTGGGTCCGGACTGAGGGACCCGGGTGCGTCGCCTTCTATGCGTCGGCCATGAGCGATCAATTCCGCCGCTGGATGGACATCGAGGCCGACCTGCAGGCCGCTCTCAACCAGGAATAGTTCAGGCTGGTCTACCAGCCGCAGGTGGACGCCCGCACCGGCCGCCTGATCGGTGCCGAGGCCCTGCTGCGCTGGGATCACCCCGCCCGCGGCGCCATCTCGCCCGGTGAGTTCATTCCGCTTCTGGAGCGCACCGGGCGAATCATTCCGGTCGGCGAATGGGTGCTGCGCCGGGCCTGCGCCCAGGTCCAGCAGTGGCAGTCTCAGGCAGCGGGTAGCGCCCGGCCCGGTGAATTCCGTGTTTCCGTCAATCTCTCGCTCAAGCAGTTCCAGCGACGGGAGCTGGCCGAGGTGGTCAATGAGGCGCTCCGGGCCACGGGCGCCGATCCCCGCCTGCTGGAGCTGGAGCTGGAGCTCACCGAAAGCTCCATCGCCCAGGATCCCGAAGAGGCGGCCAATCAGCTGACCCGCCTGCGCGAGATCGGGGTGAGCGTCGCCATCGACGACTTCGGCACCGGCTACTCCTCACTCAGCTGCCTGAAACAGCTGCCCATCGATGTGGTGAAGATCGACCGGGCGTTCATCGACGGCATCACTCACAACCCGGGCGATGCGGCCATCCTTCGGGCGGTGGTCACCATGGCCTCAAGCCTCAAGCTGCGGACCATCGCGGAAGGCGTGGAAACCGCGGACCAGCTGCGGTTCCTGAGCAGCGAGCACTGCCATCTCATTCAAGGCTTCTATTTCTCTGCGCCGCTCCCGCCGGAACAACTGGCCGACCTGCTGCGCCGGGAGCCACCATTCACGCCCGCCAGCTGGTATGGCGAATACCGGCGGACCGCGTTACTGCTGCTCGACGACGGCGATCTGCGCTCTTCGTTGCGCGCCGCGCTGGAAGCGGACCGCGTCCAGGTACTGGAGTTTGTGAGCCCCGATGAAGCCCTCAGCCACCTGGCCGGCTGCCCTCAAGTGGGGGTTGCCATCGTCGGCGACTCGGTCCAGGGCGAGGAACCCGCCGCCTTCCTGCATCGCCTGAGTCAGCTCCATCCCCGGGTAGTGCGCATTCTGCTGGCCGGAAGGACCGACATGGATCTCATCCAGCGGGCAGTCAACGTCGGCCAGATAGACCAACTCTTCGACTACGGTTGTAATCCGAAATACTTGGGCCGCCAAGTCGGCGAGGCGCTCGATCGCTACGAGCGCAGCCGCGAATGGCATGCCGCCGACGCCCGAAACCCGGCAGACGTCCTTCCGTAGCTTTCCAGAATACGCCTCAATGAAAACCATACCCGATCAAGTGGCGCTCGCGGCGCTGAATCGAATCACTACGGCGCCCTCCTGCTTGACGCCGGCGCCATGGCGATTCAATACGCCAACGAGGCCTTCTGCGTCATGACCGGTTACCGGCACGAGGAGCTGGTGGGCGCGTCCCTCCGCGGCTTGTGGGGGCCGAATACCGACCGCAGGGAGCTGGTAAGAATGCGCCGCGCGGCGGCCGCGGGCTGGGCGGCACGCGGTGAAGTGGTGGCATACCGAAGCGACGGAACCCGCTTCGTGCTCGGCTGGTAGATCGAGCGTCGCCGGCTGGACCTGGAAGCACTTGCCAGAGTGCACCGGGAAGTTGCCTCGGGAGGCGTGGATCTGGGCACGGTGCGCCAGCGCATAGCCGACGTCGCAGGGGAGATCACCGATGCGGATGCCGCCGTGGTCGAGGAGCCGGCGGGAGGCCACATGGTGTACCGGGCCGCCGCGGGAACCGCCAGCGAGCACGTGGGATTGAGGCTAGGAGTCTCGGCTGCTAGAAATCCAGGGGCTCTGGCCGCGAGGCGAGCCCTCAGCCGGCGTTGCGCTGCTTGGCAAGGGCTACGGCCATTGCCGGCGCAGCGCGCGATGGACCTGCTCAGCAATCGACTCGGGCTAGCGTAAGCCCGCCGAAGGCCGAGGCTGGCACCACCGGCACTTGCAACAAACTGAGAACTCGCCTCGCGGCCAG
>Ga0102944_1000132_pt1 | contig 60647 bp, 55 predicted proteins | sample SalPonD_shore_MG_FD_78172 | JGI IMG/M metagenome (GOLD analysis project Ga0102944, IMG submission 78172) | Salt pond soil microbial communities from South San Francisco under conditions of wetland restoration - Salt Pond MetaG... | ecosystem: Environmental > Aquatic > Marine > Intertidal zone >... | reverse complement strand
TAAGCTCAGAAAGGAAACATTTAGCATTCTTATTATTGATTGGAGGAGAAAGTAAAAGATTTGGCGAAGATAAAGGCTTATTTAAAATTGGCAACAAGCGTTTAATTGAATATCAAATTGATACTTTAAATGCATTCAATTATGATTTATTTTTAGTTGCTCACTCTATGCGCCAGGTAAAAAAATATATTAATAAAATCAATTATAAGTGTATCACCAGTTTTATCATAGATGACTCAAATGAATTTTTTAAGCAAGATATTAGATCCCCCATGCTTGGATTATACTCTTCTTTTAAAGAATTACAAAAACATTCATATCAAAAAGGATTTGCTATTTCTTGTGATATGCCATTTATCAAATCCAATGTAGTTGAGTTTTTAATAAATAAATCTATAAATTATGATAGTTGTATACCTATTTGGGAAAATAAATATATTGAGCCATTATTTGCTATTTACCCGATAAAAAAAGGTCTTTATAGCGCGCGGGAAAATCTAAATAAACAAAAATACAAATTAACTAATTTAATTAAACCCGATTGGAAAGTGAATTATATTTCAATAGAGAATTCAATCAAGGATTTAGACAAAACTCTTCTAAGCTTTATCAACATCAATAAAAAAGAGGATTTAGAAAAGATAAGTTTAGATTTAATTAATAAGTATAAAGAAAAATAAAAAAAATAAAATGAAATTTTTATTATTTATGTTAATAAAAATCTTCTCTTGGTAGGATTCCACTTATAATTCCTAATACTCCACCACTTAATAAAAAGAAAACTCCAAGCCCTAGTTGATCTAAATTTACAATAATTGGGAAAAAATCTCCATAATGTTCCCCAGCCATGACCAAAGTGAAGAATGCAGATTTGAGTCCTAAGATATCAGTATAGGCAAGTAAGACCAGCATAACTCCAACAGCTAATGGAAAGAGAGAGAAAATAATTATTACAACTCTACTTTTAATACCAATCAATTGTAGAACTCCCGATGCTAACCATACAATAAAAACTGTGAGATATATATAAAATAACCATACTTCGATACCCATTCCTGCGGCAATTGTGTCTGCACTACTGAAGATATCTCCTAAATTCATAATAAATCCAATACCAGAACCAGCCCAAATTCCAGCTGCCCCCCATACTGCAAATACATAGGTGCCTAATAAAGTAACAATTCCTGCAATTATTGCCAAAACTTTTCCTGCGCCCATAATTTTTTAACCTTTTTAAGATATATTTTTTTTTAAGTAACCATTTAAATTTGTCAAATAAAAATCTTTAGAATAATATAATTATTTGCATTTATATATTATAAGAAGTTCTATATTTTTTTTAAAATTGTTATTTTTTGATACTATTGATCTTTCATTTTAGAAAAGAGCAAAAATTAAATAGATAAACTTCCCATAGTAATAAAAATGGAACAAAAAAAATATTTAGCTATAGTAATTCTAATCGGCGGGAAAAGTAATCGTTCTGGACATGAGAAGGGCGAATTTGAATTAGATGGAAAACCATTAATTCTACATCAAATTGAAACACTATCCGAATTTGATGAAGATGTATATTTAGTAGCAAATTCAGAAGAACAAATCCTCAAAATTAAGAAAAATATTAAGTTTCCTAAAGAAGTTGAGTTTGTCGTTGATGAAAGAGATTTTTTTCCTTATCCTGGTATCTTTACTCCTATGATTGGTATTTATTCGGGATTTTATAATCTAAAGAATCTTCAATTTACGAAAGCATTTTTACTTTCTGGAGATGCACCTCTGATTAAATCTGAAGTTATAAAATATATGATAAATAACTCAAAAGGATTCGATTGTACAATACCTAGATGGGAGAATGGATTTTTAGAAACATTATTTGCTATATATCCAGTTGTGGAAACTTTTAAGAATGCCAAGAACATTCTAAAATCTCAAAAACATTATGCGCTTACTAAACTAATGGATGAGACTTGGAATATCAATTATATTTCTGTAGAAAGAGAACTTAAAAAATTAGATCCTAATTTACTAAGCTTATTCAATATAAATGGACCAATTGATATTGAAAAAATAAAAAAAGAATACAAAAATAGAAAAAATTAGCTTCAATTATTAATTTTCTCAATTATGTAAAATAAGGATTCTAAAATAGTTAAGATTTCAAAAAATTTTAGGAATTTCATACTTATCAAGATTTTTGAGAAATCTACTATTTTATTATTATAATATACTTTAATTTGATTGATTACCGTTATGGGATTAAATATTGAGTGGGAAAAACTTAAGAAAGTTTTAAATGAAATTATTGAAATTTCTTTGGATGAAGATTCATCATTAGTTAAAATTCATATTTCAGATGAAGATTTTATGGAGAGTAAATTAGGGCGCAATATTATAGGAAGTGAAACTTCCATCAATTTGCTACTAAATAACTATATAAAGGATAAAAATATTAACCCTAAAATAGAAATAAATCGAGAAGAAAACAATATTTTCCTAAAACTCGAGAATAATCGAGATGCTATGGAAATTCAGAAATTTTTTCAAGATTTCTTTTTTGGAGATATTCTCAAAAATATGATTGAAGCTTTATTTGGGGCTTTTGGAGGTATCTATGGAACAGAAAATATTTAATATCTCTTACTAAAAGATTTCTAAATAGTGAAAAAATCAGAATAAAATAATTCTGCTTCAATCAAAATATTATAAATGAAACATTTTTTAATTGAAAAAGCCTTTTAAAAATGAAGAGAATTATGAAGAGTCAACCAAATCTTAAGATTCTGATAACAAAACGACAAATTAAGAAAAAAATTAAGCAACTAGCTAAAGAGATTAGTAGAGATTATAAAGGAAAAATTCCTCTTTTAATAGCAGTTTTGAAAGGTTCATTTATGTTTCTTGCAGACTTAGTACGTGAGTTATCAATAGATATTGAAATTGAATTCATTGAGCTTTCAAGCTATGGAGATTCTACAGAAAGTTCAGGGGAAGTTAGAGTTATCAAATGGTTAAAAAAAAAGATAGAGAATCGGGATATTTTATTAATAGAAGATATTGTTGATACAGGATTAACCTTATCAACATTATTGAATAAAATTAAAAAAAATGATCCTTCCTCCTTAAAAATATGTTGTCTGACGAGTAAACCTGCTAGAAGAGAAATTGATGTCCCTATAGATTATCTAGGATTTGAAGTGCCAAATAAATTCATAGTTGGATATGGAATTGATTATGATGAGATATATAGAAATTTGCCAGAAATTTACTTTTTAGAAAATGAATGATTCTAAATATTTGAAAGAACTTATATCTGTTTCGAGAGGGGATCAAATAGCAGATGTGCTAATTAAGAATGCAAGATTGATAAATACATTTAATGGCGAAATTGAGCAAACGAACATTGCAATATTCAGGGATAGAATTGCAGGGATTGGAGATTATACTCAATCAAAAGAAGTGATTGATTTTAATAATGATTTTATAGCACCCAATTTTATTGATGGACATACCCATTTAGAGAGTTCAATGCTTCATCCTTTAGGATATGCTAAAGCAGTCATTCCAAAGGGAATCTCTACAATTGTAACAGATTTACATGAATTGGCAAACGTCTCAGGAATTAAAGGTATAGAATTTGTATTTGACTGGTCAGATAAACTACCGATGGATATTATTTTGGAAGCTCCTTCTTGTGTACCCTCGACCGATCATGAGACTTCAGGTGCAAAAATAAATGAAAATGATATTAAAGAACTTTTAGACTATAATAAAGTTATTGGATTAGGTGAAATGATGAGCTTTCCCGCTGCTATACAAGGAAATGAGGATGTATTGAAAAAAATCTTAATTGCTAAGGATAAAATTATCGATGGGCATGCGCCAGAACTTAATGGAAAAGAATTAAATGCCTATATTTCCGCGGGTATAAGATCAGAACATGAATCGACGACGCTTCAAGAAGCAAAAGAAAAACTAGGGAAGGGAATGTATATCATGATAAGAGAAGGATCATCCGAGAAAAATTTAGAAGCACTTCTTCCTTTGGTTGATAAAAATACTTACAATCGGTGTATGTTTATAACAGATGATAGAACATGTTCGGATTTATTAAGAGAGGGGGGAGTTGATCATATTGTTAGAAAAGCAATAAAATTTGGTTTAGATCCTATAAGAGCTATTCAGTTGGCAACTATTATTCCAGCAAATTATTTTAATTTACGAGAAAGAGGAGTAATTGCTCCGGGATTTTTAGCAAACATGTTCACTTTTAAGGATTTAAATAATATCAAGGCGAATACAGTTTTTTATAGGGGAGAGATAGTTGCAAAAAACGGTAATTCTATATTTAAAGCACCTCCCATTCAAGATGAATTAACCGATACTTTTAATGTAAAAGACTTCTCTAAAGATTCATTAAAAATCAAAACAAATAAAATTCAGAATGGAACAATCAAATATCCAGTAATAAAAATAATACCTTATCAAATAATAACTGAAAAAATTAAAAAAGATCTACACGTGTCTAACGGGATAATATTACCGGATCCTAAGGATGATATATTAAAATTAGTCGTTGTCGAAAGGCATAAAGCAACTGGAAATATCGGTAAGGGATTTGTTAAAGGATTTTGTTTGAAAAAAGGGGCCTTAGCTTCATCAATAGCACATGATTCTCATAACATCATCTCTGTTGGAAATAACGATGAAGCAATTAATATTGCCGTAAAAAAGGTAAGCAATCTTAAGGGAGGTTTAGTTGTTGCTAATAATGATCATGTGATTTCAAGTCTTCCTTTACCTATTGCGGGATTATTATCTCCAAAACCACTTAATAAGGTGGTTGAAAATTTCGAAAGGTTGAAGAATACCGCACATCAATTAGGAGATTTACCAGAAGAACCATTTTCGATTCTTTCATTCTTAGCACTTGCTGTAATTCCGGAATTGCGTTTAACTGATCGAGGATATTTCGATCTCACAGAAATATAAGATATGACGATTAAATATCTAAAAAAAAGAAATCTTTTTCATTTCTTAAAATTAATAGGTTTTATATTGGAAAATCTTAGAATATTACAGACTTATCTTATAAAATAAATCTTAATAAAAATAATGATTTATTCTAAATACTAGGTTTTAATAAATAATTATACTAATTGAGATATACTATGAAAAATTCTATAACCATTAAGAACGGTATTGTTTACGACCCAATAAATGATATAGATGGTGAAAAGCGAGATATCTATATAAAGGATGGTGTAGTCGTAGAAAAACCGGATCCAGATGCGAAAGAAATTGATGCATCCGGAAAGATTGTCATGCCAGGAGGAGTAGATATTCATTCTCATATTGCGGGCGCAAAAGTTAATGCTGGACGATCTTTTAGGCCTGAAGATCATATGATTGATGAAGTTAAAAAAACGAAAACTACAAGATCTGGTACTGGTTATTCTGTTCCTTCTACATGGGTCACAGGATATCGATATGCAAAATTAGGCTATACAACAGTTATCGAACCTGCCATGCCTTTATTAGAATCAAGGCATACACATGAAGAATTCTTAAATACACCAATCATAGATAAAGCGGCATTTCCTTTATTTGGGAATAATTGGTATGTCATGCAATTCATCAAGGAAAAAGACTGGGAAAAATTGGCGGGGTATGTTGCATGGATCATGAAAGCGACAAAAGGATATGCAGTAAAAATAGTTAATCCTGGTGGTGTTGAAAATTGGGCGTGGGGTAAAAACGTCGATTCATTAGACAGCGAAGTTTTTCATTTCGGAGTGACCCCAAGACAAATTTTAGAAGGACTTGCAAAAGCGAATGAAATGCTAGAATTACCTCACTCAATTCATATTCATGCTAATAATCTAGGTCATCCGGGGAATTTTAAACATACGATAAATAGTTGGGATACATTAAAGGGAATTGAACCAAAAGGAGGTAAAGAAACAGTGGTTCATTTAACACATTGTCAATTTAACGCGTATGGAGGAAGTAATTGGGGAGATTTCCGTTCTGCTGCTCCAGAGATAGCAGAATATATAAACAACAACAATCACGTTACGATTGATATGGGACAGGTTATTTTTGCAAAAGCAGCAACTACTACGATGACCGCAGATGGTCCTTGGGAATTCGCACTTCATCATCTGAGTGGAATGAGTGGATGGGGCGCTAAACCAGGTGTGAAATGGATTAATGGACAAGTAGAGGGTGAATCTGGGTCTGGTATTGTTCCATATTTTTTTGATCCAAAAGTAGGAGTTAATGCTATACAATGGGCAATTGGTCTTGAGTTGGCATTATTGGTTAATGATCCTTGGAAAATATTTATGACAACCGATCATCCCAATGGAGGGCCCTTTGTTTACTATCCAAAGATTATCCGGTGGCTCATGGACAGAAAAACTAGAGATGAGATGCTTGATAATATATCCAAGAAAGCAGACTCGCAAACTCAATTAAGAGACATCGATAGAGAATTATCATTAAATGAAATCTGTATTATGACTCGTGCTGGAACCGCTAATTGTCTTGGTCTGGATGATCGCGGGCATCTTGGGACGGGAGCAATTGGAGATGTTTCTATTTTCGATTTAGATCCATCTAAAATGGATGGACATTCAATCGAGAAAGCATTTTCAAACGCAACATATACAATTAAAGATGGTCAAATCGTTGTTCAAGATGGAGAAATCGTAGCCTCACCAATGGGAACCACTATCGTATCCGAAGGTAAAATCAAAGACAGTATTTTAGAGGCAACCATCGATGAGGTGAAATACCGTTGGAGAGATCATTATAGTATCAACTTCAATAACTATGAGATAGGCGATTATTACACTCCTAAGATTAAAGTTGTAAATGGAACTTAAATATTTTCTTTCTTTTTACATTTTTTTATAATAAACTTATCTAAGATATGGGCTTTTTTAGTGTTTCAAAAACTTTTTTTAAAAACTGAATAAAAATAAATTATTTACTGAGTTTATAGTATTCATATTATGGATATTTGTTTTATTAATCCGGCCCCGGTTTCTTATATTAGAGAACGTGGACATGAAAAGACAGGTGCATACCCCCCTTTAGGAATACTCTCAATTATTGCATACCTTAAACAAGAAGGGTATGATAATAACATTCTAATAGATCAACATGCGACAAAAGAACCAACTGTTAGTGTTCTAGAAAAAGTTAGGGATTTTGATCCAGATGTTATTGGTTTTAATTCAATTACAGACATAAATATGGGAGTTCAAGCAGTTAAAATTGCTGAAAAAGTTAAACAATTCAATCCGAATGTCAAGAATGTGTTTGGAAATTATCATGCGACTTTTAATCACAGAAGATTGCTTGAAAAGTATCCATTTATTGACATCTGCGTGAGAGGGGAGGGCGAAATAACTTTCTTAGAATTAATAAAAACGATAGAAAGTCAAAAAGAATCCGAAAATGTTCGAGGGATTACTTACCGAAATTCGCAGGGAAAGATTAAAATTAATGAAGATAGACCTTTAATTAAAGATCTCGATTCATTACCCTTCCCAGATAGATCTATTCTTGGAAAAGTTCAATATTCCCAAAATTATGGGGGATTTAATGCGGATTATGGAAAATTTACAACAATTCAATCCAGTAGAGGATGTACTTTCAATTGCGCATTTTGTTCCCAGAGTAAGGTCTCACATCAGCGATGGAGGGGTAAATCGGTTGATCGAGTTATTGAGGAATTACAATATCTTGAAGAATTAGGATATACAAATCTGTATTGGGTTGACGATAATTTCACGAATAAACCAAAAAGAACAATTGAGTTATGTAGAGAGATACGGAAAAATCAGCTTGATTTTATTTGGATATCTGAACAAAGAGTAGATCTTGTATCGAAAAATTTAATCGAGAACATGCGAAAAGCAGGATGTAGGACTATATCACTGGGAATTGAAAGTGCTAATCAAAGAATCTTAGATTATTTTAATAAACAAATAACGCCTAAAATGGCTTTAGATGCCGCAAATACTATAAAAGACGCAAATATAGATTTTTTAATGGGAACTTTCATTATAGGTGCTCCAACTGAAACCCTAGAAGAAATAAAGAGAACTTTTGAATTTGCGTGCCAATTAAATATAGATTTTCCGCAATTTCATATATTTGGCGCGATTCCAGGAACAGAAGTATGGGATGATCTTGTGAAATCAAGAAAAATTGATCTTGACGAATATTGGGAAACAGGCGTAAAAACCTTAATACCTCCTCTAAAAGTGGTAGAGAAAGAAATGCGAAAAGCTTATTTTGATTTTATCCTCCGACCTAATTTTGTTATCAAGCAGGTAATTCAAACTCTGACAAGTATCCATCGCTTAAAAATACTCTTTACTAATTTAGGATTCTTCACAGACGTTAAAAGTGTAGAACGATTTTTGAATTTCACAACGGATACGTGGACCCATGGAATCGAATTAGTCTAAAGAGATTTAATTTTAAATTTGAACTTTTTTAAAACATTTTTTTCATTATATCTTTATTAAATTCAAAATCAAATTAAAAATAAGAATTAAAATATTTAATACAAAAATATTAAATCAAAACTCTTAAAATTCAGATGATCAAAATGAATGAAAAGAATTCAAAGTCGATTCTCAAAAAATTCATTATTCTTGCAATTTTTCTAGGAGTAATTATTATAACTGCTGAGGTTGATTGGGCTGCTGAGCATCCTATAGTTGGATTAGGTTTTCGATACTTTTGGTTAATTTTGTTACTAAGTTTAGGTTTAATTTTACCCATCCTATTTATATATCTTGCAGGAGGAGAGAACCGCGAACATAATGAATCTGAGAAAAGATTTTTCATTATCTCCGTAATCTTGTTTATTATTGCTAATGGTATCCCAATAATTTTCTATGTTATTCTTGGTATCTCACCTGGATTTTTTCTTTATTTACAATTAATCCTATTTGGTTTTATCCCTGCCTTTTTTCCAGGGTTAAGTAATAATAAATTGCGAATAATTATGTTGGTTTTACTTTATATTGTTATAATTTTACCAATCGGAATTCTAGTTAATTTATCGATTACTGAAATTTGGGCTGGGGCTACAGATAAAACTTTTTATTACCTCTCGTTCTGGGGATTACTTATGAGCTTTTTTTATCTCCTTATAGCAATTGGTTGGAAATTGGGTGGAGGATCCATTCGTCAAAGTTGGAACATTTTTGTTGCAGGGACAGTACTACAATATAGTATCCTTGAGGACTTTTTATATTTCTTCTTAAATGGACAACCACTTCCAGGATTATGGCCTTGGATGGAGAATTTTGTAATTAATCTCAAACAACTTTTTGGTCGAGTTCCAACAAATTTCGATTTATTAATATTTTGTATAATCACATCTAGCATCGCATTATTTATTTTATTTGACGTTCATGGATATATCTGGGAAGAATTGAAGGTCTTATGGAGAATGATCTCCAAGAAAGAAAAAAAGATAAAATAATAGAAGATATAATCCTTTTCTTTTTTTATAAAATAAAATTTTATCCATAAGGTTCATTATGTTCAAGAATTTTATTTATAAGATGGTCTCTACTTGTATTTTTAAGTCGTTTTATATATTTATCAAGCATTCCTCGACAATGAGAAGGCCCTCCTTCTTGCCACACAGTCCATAGGGGGTCAATTTGAGATTCTGAAGTGCTCATCATTTGTTGATGCCATTCATTTAAATATTTAGAAGCTTGGGTAACCATATCATCTCTCTTCTCAGCAAGATTATCTAACATATGAAAATCGTTTTCTCTATCAAAAAGCATAATTTCTGGGAAATCTTTTAATCCGGTATGATAAGTACTAATCATTGTCCATTTATCAAATATCACAGTTCTCTGACTACTCCATGCATTCTGAGAAATAATTAAATAATCTCTTCCAAAATCATCATTATTCTCAATCTCTTGATAAAAGCTCTTTCCATCCCAAGAATTTGGAATCTTTTTCCTTAATCCCCTAGCAATCGTAGCAGAGATATCTGCTTGATAAATTAAGTTATCAAATTCTTTATTCCAACCTTTCCCCGGCCATCGAATTATCATAGGGATACGATTAACAAAATGATCAGCAGTTGCATGGTCCCCGTATACATTAAGTTCTCCTTGGCTCTCTCCATGATCCGCGCTAATGATAATTAAAGTATCATCATAAATTTCAAGATTTTCAAGAATTCTTATAATTTTACCGATAAAATCATCAGCATATCTTATTCCTACATCATATCCATCAATCCAATTTTTAAAATCTTCTAAATTTTTGATTTCAGAGGATTTTATTCTAGGAAAGGCTTTTAAAAAGAATTTTTCTTCTTCTTCAAATCCTAGTAAATCTCGAGCTGAACGAGGGCCATAACTCTTTCTGTGTTCATCAATTATATCTTGAGTAATCCATGAAGGGGGGGGATCATTTTCGAATGGATTCCCATAAGACATAGGTGTTCGATAAGGAGTATGTGGATCCCATGTATTAATGTGCAGAAACCAATTATCCGTTTTTCCATTCTCCTCAAGCCATTTTTTTGCATATGGATACACAGTATCGGCAATTTCCATTCCTTTTTTTCCAGGATTATATATCTCTTTAAAAGGGGCATAAAACCAATATGCTGAATGTCGTTCTGCATATGGTGAAATCGAGACAGTATGAAATCCAGCACTTCGTATAAGATTAACCCAGAAATTTTGATATCGTTGATCTTCAAAATCACGTTCTTTCCCCTTTAATCTTAGATCTGCGGCAGTTCCCCCGTGACCAACTATTCCAGTATGAATTCCAAATCGTCCCATGAACATAGATGCTCGAGAAGGTAAGCAAGGGGCATCAGATGCATAACAATTTGTAAATATTGTTCCTTCTTCAGCGATTTTGTCAATATTAGGGGTTGTGTTTCTCTGGTAACCATAACATCCAATATGATCTGCTCTTAAAGTATCAATGTCGATATAAATTATTCTCATATATGAGAAATATTAATTGTTTAAATAAAAACTTTAAATAAATATAGATTATAGTAAAACAAGATACATTAAGGAGTTGTTATTCAAATTGTCAGTCGATTGGGAAAAAATAAGAGAAGAAGAATATCCATCAATTAGAAAAAATAATTTGATTTATTTGCTCTCCGCAGGAGCATCTTTAATGAATAAAAGTGCATTTATAGAAGGGCTTAACTATTTAGACCAGATGCGAACTTATGGGGATATTAATTACGAATTATTATTCTTAGAATTAGATATGATAAGAAAACAAATTGCGGAATATATTAATAGTAATCCTGAAGAAATAGCATTTTTGATTAATACGACCTCTGGAATTTCGGCTTCAGCATATATGTTCGAGAAAGATAAAGGAGAGATATTATATCCATCAATCGAATTTCCCACTTCAATTCATATGTTTAAAAAATTAGGATACCCTTGCATTAAAGTCAATCATGAGAATGGAACATATCCAATCAAAAATTTTAAGCAAAAATTATCTAAAAAGACTAAATATAGTATCCAGAGTTATGTTCAATCCTTTAATGGTTTTAAACAGAATTTAGAAGAATATGGGGGTTTCTGTGCACAATATGGATTAATTAATATAATAAATTCTACACAAGCATTTGGTGCTTTCGAAATTGATGTTGAAAAATATAATATAGATATTCTCATTACTAATGCCTTAAAATGGTTGGGATGTGGGTATGGTGTTGGAATTATCTATATAAAAGAGGATCTAAATAAAAAATATGATTTACCCTTCACAGGATGGCTAAGTATTGATGATCCATTTTCTATGGATAATGAGAATATGAATATAATTCAAAAAACTAAATCGATTGATTCTATGGGAGGATGCCCTAATTTTGCTTCTTTATTAACTTTAAAAGGTGCTTTTTCTATAATAAAACAAAAAATAGGGAAAGGGGACATAAGACTCGGAATCAGAAGAATACAAGAAAGAATAATTTCTTTAACATCCTACTTTTTTGATGAATTAGAGAAAACAAAATTTAAAATTATTACTCCAAAAGAGACACAATATAGATCAGGAATTATTACAATTGAGCATCAAAACGCAAAAAAAATTCATCGATACTTAACTAAAAATAACATACACACTACTTTAAAGCAATATCCTAAAATCGAAAAGGAAACCTTGATTCGATTTGCGATAAATTATTACAATAATTTCAAAGATTTAGAAGAAACCATACGAATTCTTAAAAGTTGTAAGCATTTATAACCCTTTATAAAATAAAAAAATAAAAAGGAATAATTTAAATAAATTATCGTCCGTATTTCCCCATCAATTCTGCTTTTTGGATTAAATGATCCTCGAATTTTTTTTCAAAATTGTTTTTATTTACATCTTCAAGTTCGACCTTATCCAAAGCATAAACACGAAAGAAATATCTGTGTGTTCCTCCTGGAGGACATGGTCCTCCATAAGGAGTTTTTCCAAAATCATTTTTTCCTTCTTTACCAGGAACAGGTCCACCTTGGGGGATTTCATTAATATCAGAGGGGATATTATATACAATCCAATGGATCCAATCTCTAACTGGTGCGTCCGGATCATTACAAGAGATTGCAAAACTCTTAGTCTTTTCTGGGGCATTTTCCCAACGTAAATGTGGGGAAATATCATCACTATCGCATGTAAATCTTTTCGGAATCATTCCATCTTGGTCAAAATCATTGGAAATAAGTTTCATATTTAATTTTTATAAATATAATATTTAATTATTATGGAAATAGATTATAGATTTATAAGAAATGGCCATTATTGATATCTATTGTAAAAGGGATTATAAATTCAGTTGGAAAAGAAATAGCAAAAACTCTTAAATCACATTTCCTTTTTTAATCATGGTTATTGAACCATAAATATTAGGTATTAGAATAAAAAATTAGGTATTTCAATTATTAGAGTTAAAGTTAAATTTAAAAATTTATATAATAAATTCAGCTGTTAAATTTTCAAATATAATAAAATTTACCTTTTTCTCTTTTAAATTAGATGAAAAATCAATGACTCAAAAATTTTCCAATTTAGAGAACGCTGAAGATATATATCGCCTAACTTTTAGTAATACAGATGATCTAATAGCAGTTCTTGAACCTAATAATGATTTTGAAATAAAACTAATAAATGAACGCATTTTTGAGAAACATTTAAATTATTCCACAAATAATTTGCTTGGAAAATCATTTCTTAAGATAATACATCCTGATCATGTTGAGTTTGCTATTAAAGTTTTAAAGCAAGCACAAAAAAATTCCAACGATTGGACAGAAATAAAGTTAATCGATAAAAATAAGAATGAAAGATGGTTCGAGATAAAATCACATTCTTATGATACTAAAAATGAGAAAAGTCTTTTTGTAATACTCAAATCAAAAACTCAACAAAAATCATTAGAGTCTAAACTCGATGAGAGTAAGAGTGCACTAAAAAAGATAACTGAACAGATTCCCGAAATTCGTTTTTGGAAACTATTTAGTCCCGAGAAATTTGAAGAAGCATTAAAAAGTTCTTTTAAAATACTTGAAATGGTCATTGAAAATATTCCTCAATTTGTATTTTGGAAAGATAACAATTTGAATTATCTAGGATGCAATAAAAATTATGCAAAATTTATAGGAATCGATTTAGCGGAAAATATAATCGGAAAAAGTGATAAAAATTTAATTAAAGATACTGAAAAGTTAAAAACGATAAAAAGGAAAGAAAAAGAAGTAATAAAGACTGGAAAAGCGCAAATTAACCAAACTGAAAGATGGGAGACAAATACAGAGAAATTTTTATTTAAAGTTAATCGAATTCCCTTAATTGATGATGAAAATGGTAAAACACTAGGTTTGTTGGTTAGCTATGACAACATCACTTATTTAAAAACAAAGGAAATTCAACTTCGTAGAGAAAGAGATTTACTTGAAAAAATTATGGAAACTAGCCCTGTGGGTATTATGTTAACAAACAAGGAAGGACAAATTACATTTTCAAATGCTCAAATTGAGAAAAAGTTGAAAATGAACAGCTCGGAAATAAAAAGAACATTTAATCTGCAAAATTTGGGGGTCAAAAATCTTGATGGAGAAATTATTCCGTATGAAGAAATGCCTTTCAATGTTATTTTAAAAACAAAGAAACCTATTTTTGATTTTAAATTTTCTATTGATTTTCCAAATTATAGTGAGATGTATTTCTCATTAAATGGGGGACCATTATTTGATTCTGACGGAGCTTTTGATGGTATTGTAGTGATTATAGATGATATAACCAAAGAAATAAAAACAAAAAGGCAAATTATAGAATCAGAAAAAAAATTTAGAAATATCTCAGAGAAATCTTTAATGGGGATAATAATAATGCAAGATTTTAAAATTAAATATACTAACGGTAGATTCTTAGATACAATTGGATATAGTGAAGAAGAAGTCTTAAATTGGAAACCAAGAGAATTTTATGAAATTATACATCCCGATGATGTGAATTATTTAGCAGAAGTGGTTAGTAAAAAATATCGCGGTGAAATTAAAGTAGTAGAGAATTTACAATTTAGATTTATATCCAAAAGTGGTAAAATTTATTGGGTTGAAGCATTATCCAATACTATAAATTATAAAGGTAAAAACGCAGATTTAACAACCTTTATAGATATTACTGACAGAAAAGAAGCAGAGGAAAAATTGAAAAAGTCAGAGAAGAGATATAGGAGCTTATTAAAAACATCAACGGTAGGTATATTCGAGGTTGATATTAAAAATGAAAAAATTTCCTATATTAATCCTCGTTTGTTAAATATTCTAGGCTATAAAAAAGAAGAGTTAAATATGGAAGTTATTAAAAGTCTCCTCCATCCAAATGATTATGGGGGGATTTATAGAGATCTTGAAGAAAGAGATTTAGAATTTCGAGTCTTCAATAAAAATGGAGAGATCAGATGGTTATCAGGAAAAAGAATACGACAATATAATGATGAGGGAAATTTAGTAAGTGTTAGGCTATGGCTTGATGATATTACAGAGAGGAAGAAATATGAAAGATTAATAACTGAAGTTACTATTGATTTTCTTAATTTCACGGTAGATACTCAAAAAAATATCCAATTGCTTCTGAATACTTCGATTAAACTATTGGAAGGAGAATTAGCTATATATATTCAAAAACAAGATGATGATTGTTTTAAGGTAATAGATAGTGATAATAAGACCTATAAATTCAATAATGTTAAAAATTTTGGAGAAGAAATCTTTTTCACAGAATTATTTAATGTAAAACATGATTTTCCCCAAAAATTTTATAATATTGATTCGAGAAAATACTATGATACCGACCCAATTATTCAAAAATATAATATAAAAGCCGCTTATGGAAAATTAATTAAAACTGAAAATGATTTTAATGAAGGAATATGCGTTTTTTTTGATGAAAATCCCGAAATTGCTCATGAACATCAGTTAATTCTTTTTCTTATCGCAGATGCACTTGAAATTGAGAATAGGAGATCGGAAGTGAAAGAATATCTTGAAGATCAAAATCGAATGCTCAATGAAGTAAATCAATTAAAATCAGATTTACTCACGAGAACTTCCCATGAATTAAAAACCCCTCTTATTTCAATAAAAGGCTTTACTGAATTATTATCCAAGCTCCATAAATCTAAATTGGATTCTGATATGTTTTCAATCGTGGATGGGATTATGGATGGAGCAAAAAGAATGGAAAAAATTATCAATACACTTATACAAGCCTCTAAATTAAATCAAGGTCTCTTGAGACTTAATAAAACAGAAGAAGATTTAGCGTTTTTAATCAAATTCTTTATAGACGAAATTAAAGGACTCATTAATTTGAGGAATCATGAAATTAAACTTAATTTGGAAGATAATCTTATGGCCAAATTTGATAAAGAGAGAATCTATGAGGTAATTTCAAATCTTTTAGTAAATGCTGTGAAATATACGCCCCCTGGAGGCAAAATCTCAATTACTTCTAAAATTAAAAATAAATCTATAATTACAGCTGTTCAAGATAACGGAGTAGGGTTAACTGAAGAGGAAAAAGAACAATTATTCCAACAATTTGGAAAGATTGAGAGATATGGACAAGGATATGACTTAGGAATTGAAGGAAGTGGATTGGGATTGTATATTTCGAAAAAAATTGTCCAACTACATGAAGGAAAAATTTGGGCTGAATCAGAAGGAAGAAACAGAGGAAGCACATTTTATTTTGAATTACCATTAAACTAATTATTTAATAACGTAGAGATTTACATATCTTTCCCTATCCCTAAATAGAGTAAAATTGCAGAAAATAGATTAATTACTGTAAAAATTGACCAACTAAGTCGAAATATTTGATTTTCCCATGTATTATATAATACTAAGCCATAGGTTTGAATTAGCAATCCAAAAGTCCCTATTAGTGTATTTCTAACTCTTGTTTTAAGACTAAAATACTCCATATGTCCGTATAATTTATAAGATAAGAGCGAAATTGGGATCATATAAAAAAATGTTAAAAAAAAAAAATTAATAATTAGAAAAGGCCAACTCCATTTCGGACGCCACCCATTATCGAGATTAAATTTTATACCTTCCGGAAAGATTATCAAGAATAATATAAAAATAGAATACATTAATATCAAAATTACTAATCTCAAATTTGTAATTTTCATTTCTTCTTTAAAAAAATTAAGTAAAAAGAGGAGATAGAAAATAACACCAAAATAAAACAGAAAAACTGATAAATAATATAAAAATAAAACTAAATAATTGAATTCTAAGAATACTATTACGGCATTATTTAAGGCGAGAAAAATTTCAATTATAATAAAAAATTCCAAGATATAATGAGGGTTGAATGAATTTCCTTTTTAATACTTTATAGGACAATACTAAAAAAACAATTCCCATTCCTAATTGGAATATAAACACAAAATAAATTCGGGTCCAATCAGGATTGACTGTTAGTATCATCTTTACTCAATTCTTAACTCATAGATAAATAATTAATATCAATCATCGATCTATTTAAGAATTCACCTCTTACATTTTGAAATATTAAAAATGGACTACATTTAATTCTTATAAGAGTAGTTTTTCTATTTAGTTGGAATAAATTTTATTTTAAATTAATTAAAACCAATAATTATTGATATAAATTGAATTCTACAGGGAATCGGGATAAATTTGATTTTGAAAAATTAGATATTATTAAAAGATATTTTTCAAGGATATATAGTGTTATCTCCAAAGATGTGAGAAATTCTTTACTAAAATTAGATGTTTCTAAGAAAGAATTAAAAGAAATATTAAAAGCAATTGCATTTTTGCCAGAAGATAAGCAAAAAGAATTTTTAAAAGAATTAATGGATGAGAATGAAGATTAAAAATACTTTCTATGGAAACATTTAATTATACTATATTGAATCTTCATAAACTTATATAAATTATATTAATTCTCGAGTTCTGAAAATTTTTAATTGAATAGAAAACTATTCATTCAAAAAATTTTAAAAGCAGATTTTGGTTTTTATAAATTATTCAAATACCTTCCTATATTTAATGAAGGTGAGATAGATTAAGAAGGAAAAGAATGAAATATTGCGGGCTCTCATTGATAATACACCAGCAGCAATCGCATATATGGATAAGGATTTCAATTTCCTACGTGTAAATAAAGCTTATGCTGAAGCTGATGACAAAGATATCTCTTATTTCGTTGGAAAAAATCATTTTGAATTATACCCAAATAAAGAAAATGAGGAAATCTTTAGAAAAGTGATAATCTCTGGCAAACCTTTTTATATAAGAAGTAAACCGTTTATCTATCCTAATAACCCAGAACGCGGCATAAGCTATTGGGATTGGAGTCTAATTCCAATTAAAGATAAAAATAAAAGAGTGAATAGTGTAGTACTCACGTTACGTAATGTGACAGATCGGGAAATTGCAAAGCAGAAATTAGAGAAATCCTATAAACGCACTAATTTTTATAAAGACTTACTTGCCCATGATATGAGAAATATTCTTTCCTCAGTTCAATTATCCATAGATTTACTCAAGAAAAAGACGAAAAAACCTTTAAAAGTATATGATTTAACATCAGTTTTAAAAAATATCGAAAACCAAGTTGACAAGGGAGCTGCTTTGATATCAAATGTCCAAAAGTTATCAAAGATAGACGATAAAACTATTTTGATAAAAAGCATTGATCTTAAGGAAGTTTTAAAAGAAGCAATCTCTCTAATTCAAGAATTTATTAAAAAAGAAAATATCGATCTAAATGTTAACTTTTCAGACACCCCCATAAATGTGAAGGCAGGGGAATTGTTACTTGATGCATTTGAAAATATTTTAATAAATGCAGTTAAGCATAATTCCAATAAAAAAAAACATGTTTGGATTAATATATCCAAAATCGAAGAAAGGGGCAATGAATATAGAAAATTGGAATTTAAAGATAATGGGATAGGATTTCCTGATAAAAATGTTGATATTTTTAGCGGAGAATACAATTCTGAAAATTCTAACGGAATGGGAATTGGATTAACACTGGTAAAAGCTATCGTTAAAGCATATGGAGGGCGTATCTGGGTGGAAGATCGTATTGAAGGAGATCACACCCAGGGCAGTAATTTTATTATCTTGTTGCGACCTTCCTAAAACCAAATAAGTTATATCTTAAATTAATTCTAAATAACATACAAAATCAAAAAATATCGAGATGGATATTTTTTAATCCAAATAAAAGATTTAAAAGTTCAAAAAGGTTCTAAGACAAATGTCTTAGGAGGTTGATGGGTTTTAGAAAGGGGTTAGATTCTGTGCTTGATATCCTTTGCACGGCTTCTTAGGGTAACTTCAGTGCATTTCGCCACTTCTGCTACTTCTGCTTGTGTTTTTCGCTCATTAGTTTCTTTTGCAGCCATATAAATAACCGACGCAGCGAGTCCTTTAGGATCTTTTCCTGTTCTTATGAGTCCGTTTCTCGTAGCTGCTACCAGCATATCTACCGCTCGCTTTTGTGTCCTCATTGTAAGGTCTAAATCATTCCCGAATCTAAACACAAGCTGTTCAGCGGTGATTGGGCGATATTTTAAATTCAATTCGGGTAAAATTTCTTTCACAATCATTCCTAAAGAGCGAATAACTGTTCGCCTGGAAGTCATAGAGGCATCACTTACTTCCTCGAGTAATCGTGGAAATTCATGGACTCGGATTGCAGCATATAACGCGGCAGCAATGAATCCATCAATTGAACGACCCATTGTTAACTTCTTTTTTGCTACTTCTGAATATATCTTCCAAGCTGTTTCTTTAATATATTCTGGGATGTTCATTTTCGAGCATAACATTTTTAATTTCGGTTTTGCTTCCCAGAAATTACGTTCGATACTTGAAATTAATGATTGTTGAATTTTCGATAATCGCGAAAATAATGTTTTACCTTTCGCACCTAAAGACCGCCCTTTTGAGTCTGTCTTAGGATTTGCTATCGTTGTCCGAGGTCCAAAATCTCGCCAACGAGGTTCAGTTCGTCTTCTCTTTTCAATCTCCTCAATAGTATAGGCTCTTCTTTCATTTCCAACAAGATCTCTGCCTATTACCATCCCGCAATTAATACATACGGAATTCCCATCTCTTGTTTCAATGCAAGGGTCATCACAGCAACGGTGATGAGTAGATTCTTCGACTCCTTCGTCAGATTTTGTTCGAAGTCGTCTTTTATAATCATTTTCCATAATTCTTCACATGTGAATATAGTTAGATTGAACTCTCTAAGCAAGTTCAAGTCAATTACAAATAATCTTGGGAAAATAATAAAAGTTTTATTTCTTCCCATTCATTTCCCAATAAAACTCAGAAATTATTGGTTAATATCTATATAAACCAAACAACTATTTATAGTTTATACTTATAAAGTCTGTTTCGTATCATTGGAACGATTTTTGCACTAAAATTTATTTATGATACTGGCATTGATAAGTTAAAAAGCTCGTAAGGAAAAAATCTCAGAAGTTATAGTTTATTACAAAATTCAATTTCTCTTTTCCAAGTTCGATCTGTGATTTTCAGTTTCTCTCCATCTCTTTGAATGAACCACTCTAAGTTTTTTACTCCCATCTGATACGCTAAAAAGTTATATACCTGATTGGTCATATCAATTCCAATTAGTTTTAAATTTGTATGAGACTCGAATTTTCTAAGCATTTTAAGATTTGCAAGGAGTCTCTCAAAATAGTGATCTATATGAAACCAATATACTTGACTCCGAGGAAGTGTCTTTGCCAATTTTAGTAATTTTTTAACGGCCACATTTTTGCATTCCACCCAAATACCTACATCTTTTTTCATGCGGCGCGGGATTTCAGATGGGATGAGTTGAAGAAGATCTGGTTTATATCCTTTAAATCTGAAATTTGGTTCTATAATAAGTTCTCTTGGCTCATCCCAAAAATAGCAATACGCGAGAAATTTAATAAGAATATGATGAAAGGTTTCTGAATGCCCTTTTCTAAAATAAAGCCTTCGAATTTCTCTATTTTTTTCATTTTTTTCCATTGTCACCGTAATTTCAAATTGATAAGGTATATTAAATCGAGTAGGCATATTCAGATGAGATGATATTAATTGAAGTATTAAGTGAAATCAATCATGGGATGGCTATAGAGAAAATAAGAGTAAAAATATTTTAACATTTATCTAATTTTTTAGAAGAAATATTAAGCAGTTTGATTTTCTGAAAAGCAAGAGATTAGAAAATAAAATTCATATCTCCTTGAAAAATTAATTACGTAAAATCGTCTTTTTCTCCAATCATTTCGCTAAAGTTTTTCAATTTATAAATTTGATAAGAATAAATCTTAACTTTCTCATTTAAATTGGTTATCAAATATCAAAGAATAAATTTTTATTAAAAACTTCTTTTTCCTAAGTAGATTAATTATTTAAAAGTTTGATCAAACGCAAACTAGTAGCTTTATTTTTTAAGAATTTACTCAAATCAAGCTATTACCAAATTATATGAGATTTGAATTAAAATGAGCGATAATGTAGAAAAATATATTAAACGTAAGACCTATAAGGGCACAAGCGATGAAATATCTGATAAATTTGTTGATGCGGGCTTAGAAAAAATACGTGCATGTATCAATTGTGGAACATGCACCGGGAGCTGTCCAAGTGGACGCAGGACTGCCCTGCGAACCCGAAGCGTGATTCGGAAAGCACTCGCAGGAGATGAAACGGTGCTTGAAGACATCGATATATGGTTATGTAGTACATGTTATTACTGTTATGAGCGCTGCCCAAGAGATATCCCCGTAACTGATATGATCATTAAATTAAGAAATATCGCAGTTGAAGAAGGACAAATTTTGGATAATCATTTAGTTTTAGCTGATGATATTTTCTATAAAACATGTCATGGAGTACCTGCTAACCAGCCAGATCAACAAAAATGGAGGGATTTACGAGAATCATATGGTCTACCCGCTTTGCCTCCCACCGTGCATTCATACCCTGAAGCGGTTGAGCAGTGCCATGAATTAATGGAGATGACTGGTTTTCGAAAGTTATTGGACCATGCAAGAGAAGTTAAAAAAAGGGAAAAGGAAGAACAAGAAAAGCAAGAGGAGGATAAAAAAGATGAGTGAGCTATCCAAAGATTCTCAATATAAATGGAGATATGGATTTTTTCTGGGCTGTGTTATTCCTAATCGTTATCCGATGATAGAACGAAGTATTCGTGATGTGTTTGACGAATTAGGAGCAGAATTGTTAGATTTACCTGGAGCATCATGTTGTCCCGCACCAGGAGTATTTCGAGCATTTCATATTCCAACGTGGTTAGTCCTTGCTGCAAGAAACATAGTAATCGGAGAAGAGCTCGGAGTGAGTACGATAACTGGTTGTAATGGATGTTATGGAACATTACGAGATGCATGGTACGATCTTGAGCATAACCCCGAAGAGAAAAAGAAAGTCAATGAATATTTAGCAAAAGTAGGGAGGAAATATACGGGAAAATATGAACCTAAGCATATCGTACAAGGTTTATATTTGGATATGGGACTCGATTATGTGAAAGATTTCATCAAATACAAATTCACTGATTTAAAGGTTGGCGTACATTATGGATGTCATATAGTTAAACCGAGCGATAAGCGTCCTTGGCATGGTCAATATGAAAATCCACAGTTTCTTGACGAATTAGTGGAAATCACGGGCGCTAAAAGTATTCCATATAAAGATAAATTTATGTGTTGCGGTGCTGGAGGTGCGGTTCGAACGGCAGTCAAAGAAGTTGCAGCTGATTTCACGAGAGAGAAGTTAATGAATATGAGAGATGCGGGAGTCGATATTATCATCAATTGCTGCCCCTTCTGCCACTTGCAGTTAGACCTCGGGCAAGTAGAGGTCAATAACTTCTATAAGGACATCATCGGTGAACCATTCAAGATTCCTGTAATCTACATAACACAATTACTTGGCGTTGCGATGGGTATGGATCCAAATCGCTTAGGACTTGTAAAGAATCATGAATTAAGTGGTGTTTCTCCATTTATCCCAATAGAACCATTTTTAGATATAGTAAAGGAGCAAATTTAGGGAGGATAAAAAATGACAGAGAGTAAAAAAATAGAAGAAATTAAGGTTACCGGCAAGGAAAAACCGAAAGTTGGGGTTTATGTCTGCCATTGCGGAATCAATATTGCTGGGGTAATTGATGTAGAGAAATTACGAGATTATGCCAAAACTTTACCTGATGTAGTTCTTGCGAAGGATTATTCTTTTATGTGCTCAGATATCGGACAGAATATGATTAAAGAAGATCTTGAAGCAGGAAAAATCAATAGAGTTGTAGTAGCTGCATGTTCCCCTCGAATGCATGAGCCTACGTTTCGAATGGTATGTAAAGAATCTGGACTTAATCAGTTTCTTTTTGAACAAGCAAATATTCGAGAGCATGCCTCGTGGGTAAATATGAAAGATCCAGAAGGAGCCTATGATATAGCTGAAGATCATATTAGAATGGCAGTGGCTAAAGTACGGAAATTAAAGCCCTTAGACGTTCAAAAAGTACAAGTAGAACCAAAAAGCTTGGTTATCGGTGCGGGAATTGCAGGGATGAATACTGCCTTAGATTTAGCAGATGCTGGCTATAAAGTATACTTAGTGGAAAAAACTCCGACTATTGGAGGTCATATGGCTCAGCTTGATAAAACTTTTCCGACAATGGATTGTTCTTCTTGTATTTTAACCCCGCGAATGGTTGATGTTGCGAGGAATGAAAATATTGAAATTATGACATATTCGGAAGTTGTAGATGTGAGTGGTTATGTTGGTAATTTCGATGTACGTATTAAGAAGAAACCTCATTATATTGATCAAGAAGCGTGTACTGCATGTGGTGCGTGTGTAGAAACTTGTCCCATTACCGTTGGAAACGAATTTGAATTAGGGATGGGAACACGAAAAGCGGTATATATTCCGTTTCCACAAGCAGTTCCAGGTCAATATACTATAGATATGGACCATTGTATTCAATGCGGTATTTGCGCACGACCAGAAGTATGTGAACCTGATGCAATTCGTTATGATGATAAACCAGAATATGTGGATGTGAAGGTTGGCACAATAATTGTAGCCACTGGCTGGGATTTATTTGATCCAACTAGTTTAGAGCAATATGGATATGGAAGATATCCTAATGTAATTACGAGTTTTCAAATGGAGCGTCTTTTAAGCTCTTTTGGACCACTGGTGGGAAAACCTGCGCGACCGTCAGATCTTAAGGCGCCACATAGTATAGCATTCCTCCAGTGTGTAGGGAGTCGATATTTCCGAGAAGATGGAAACTCCTATTGTTCTCGAGTGTGCTGTATGTATGCAACTAAACAAGCTCGTCAATACAAAGAAAAGCATCCAGAGGCTGAAGTATATATCTTTTACATTGATATTCGAGCATTTGGAAAGGGATATGAGGAATTCTACGAATCTGCCCAAAGAGAGTATGGAATCAACTATATTCGAGGAAGAATCGCAGAAGTAACTGAGGATAAAGATCACAATATCATCATTCGATCAGAAGATACAGTAATGCAACAACCGATAGAATTAAAAGTTGACTTATTTGTGCTTTCTTGTGGCTTAGAGCCAAGTGAGGATGCTGATAAAATTACTTCATTATTAAGTATACAGCAATCTTCCGATGGATTTTTTATGGAGGCACATCCCAAATTAAGACCAGTGGATACGTTAACCAATGGTATTTTTGTTGCGGGAGTATCTCAAGGACCTAAAGATATTCCTGATACAGTTGCCCAAGCAAAAGGAGCGGCAGCAGGTGCTATTGCGTTAATGGCAAAAGGGGAGTTTGAAATTGAACCTTATTATGCGGTTGTTCTGGAACATGTATGTTCAGGATGTAAAACATGTCAATCCTTATGTCCATTCGGTGCGATAGAATTTGATGAATTTAAAAACGTTGCGAGAGTAAATCCCGCTTTATGTAAAGGATGTGGAACGTGTGTAAGCGCTTGTCCGTCAGATGCATTAATACAAAATCATTTTTCCGATATTCAATTATTTTCAATCATAGATGTTGAAAGAGAAAAATCTACTGCCCAAAACTAATAATTCCCTATCTTTTTATCTATTTTTTTAATTACTTTTATAAGATGGAATTTTATTTTCAAATATAAATAAAAAGGCAATTTTCATATATCTTTAATACCGATATTTTCTATTTTTTATTTTCTATAATTGGAAACTTAAAATTATTTAATTGTTAATTAGAATTAATACAAATTTTAATAGGTTTAAACTCATGGGCGACGAAAATAAGAAATGTTTAGTGTTCATTTTTAATGCCGACAGTGGATCTATTAATTCTGTCAAGGATTTTTTTCACAAAATGGTAAAACCAAGCACTTATGAATGTAATTTATGTGCTGTCACATTTAGTAATTTTGGGATGAAAAAGGAATGGGCAGAGTATATAAGTGATCTAGAAGATGAAGTGAATATTGAATTTCTTCATAGAGATGAATTTGAAAAATATTATCCCGAAGTAAATGATGCAAAATATCCTTCTACATATATTGAACAACCATATGGATTAGAACTATTTATATCGCAAGAAGAGATGAATAGTGTTGAATCGGTAGAAAAACTCAAAGAATTAGTCAATAAACGACTTCAAAAGTATATTTGAATCCTATTTTATTTTTTCTCTTTTTATATGTTCTTGGCGAAATGCCTGTTTTAATTATATCTTCATTTCCATCTTGGATCCATAAAATTTAGAAGTTCTTCAATATCATTAGTTGGTGTTTTACATGTTTTATCTACGCATACATATCCAGTTGGTTTGTCGTTAATTTTATCAAAATATCTAATATAATCTGACAATTCATCTATTTTCGGGTTAAACTCATCTGCAGGACGAAAAATAAATGTTTTATTTGGAAAAAAGTGTCTATTTACTTCTTTAAGTATTTTTACTGTCTCTTTCATTTCTTTATTGCCCGCAATAACTAATGTATATGACGGACCTATTGCAAAATCAAGAGCGTTCATTAAATGTGTAAAACCTACTGGGTTTTTACGTATTAATTCTGCAAAAACCATTCCTATATATTCTGCTTTTTTCTCAAGTTCAGTATCACCCGTGAAAAAACTTAATCGTAATAAATTTAACATTGAAACAGAATTTCCGGAAGGAATAGCTCCGTCATAAATTTCTTTCTGTCGAACCAATAACTCTTCGCTCTGATCTGAGGTGAAATAAAAAGCACCGATATTGTCATCCCAATAATGTTCTATTTGTTTTTGATTTAAATCGAGTGCGAGTTTTATATATTTTGGATTAAAAGTGGCTTCATATAATTCGATTAATCCCCAAATGAAAAATGCATAATCGTCAAGATATCCTTCAATCCCCGCCTCCCCTTCCCTATAACGATGGAATAATGTTCCTTCAGAATGCTGTAAATTTTCTAATATGAATTCAGTTGCCTTAATCGCAGCATCAGAATACTTTTTTTCATTTAGAATTCGAGCACCTTTAGCTAATGCCGCAATCATTAAACCATTCCAATCAGTCAAAATTTTATCATCTTTACCTGGATGTATTTTTTTTTCTCTATATTCAAATAATCTTTGTCGAATTTGTTCTATTCTCATTTTAAGCTCATCATAAGTCATATCAAAATCGGGTGCTAGTTTGGAAAGTGATTTCTCTCTATATAAAATGTTTTTCCCAGTACTTTTTCTTGTAGCTTCTTCAAGATAATTTCCACCTTTTCCTATATTATATACCTTTTCAATTATTTGTGCGTCTTCTTCATTCAAAATTTCATAAAGATCATTGCGTTCCCATACATAGAACTTCCCCTCAACGCCCTCACTATCGGCATCTTCAGCTGAATAAAAGCCTCCTTCGGGTGAAGTCATATCCCGAAGAACGTATGTAAAAATCTCTCGAGCAGTTTCTGCATATAATTCTTTATTTGTTGCTTGATAGGCTTCTAAATATGCTATGGCTAAAAGAGCTTGATCATACAACATCTTTTCAAAGTGAGGAACTAACCACTCCTGATCTGTTGAATACCTATGAAATCCGAATCCGATCTTGTCAAATATTCCTCCCATTCGCATTTTATTTAAGGTTTTCTCAACCATTTCAAGAGCATGGGTATCATTTGATCTTATCCAGAATCTTAAAAGGAATGAAAGTTGATGTGGAGATGGAAATTTAGGTGCTTTTCCAAATCCCCCATATTTATCATCAAATCGCATCGATAATTGATCATATGCTATATTTAAGGTTTTTTTATCTAATTTATTTCCTGGTTGCTCATCAGCAACTTCTTGAACAGCATTAATGATCTGCTGAGTGCCTTTTAATAATTCATCTCGCTCATTTTCCCATAAATTTTGAATTTTTTTTATGAGATCAATTAACCCTATGCGACCGAATCGACTTTCCTTAGGAAAATAAGTTCCCGCGAGGAATGGTTTTTTATCTGGAGTCATAAAGATAGTTAACGGCCACCCTCCAGACCCTGTTAATACTTGACACACTGTCATATAAACCTTATCAATGTCAGGTCTCTCTTCTCTATCAACTTTTATTGAGATAAAGGTTTCGTTCATTAATTTTGCTACCGATGGATCCTCAAAAGATTCATGCGACATTACATGGCACCAATGACAAGTAGAATAGCCAATTGAAAGGAATATGGGTTTATCTAGCTCTCTAGCTTTATTAAAAGCCTCATCCCCCCAAGGATACCATTCAACAGGATTATTCGCATGTTGAAGTAAATAAGGACTTTTTTGATCTGCTAATTTATTCATCATATTATAGTTATTCTCTTGATTTTATTTTTGTTCCAATTTACTTTCATATTTATTCAAATAACAGAATTCACTTAGTTCTTTCCTAGGTGGTCTTTGTTTCTCTCCTAGTTTCATATTATCTGATAAATCAGGATTTATGGTATCGGAGTGTTTTCCAATATTTACAAAAGTAATTAATCGCATATTCTCAGGAATCCCCAATATTTTTTTTGCTTCTTTTTCATCAAAACCAGCGATAGGATGCGCTACCAATCCTAATTCAGTAGCTCTCAAGATCATAAAGGCCGTAGCCAAACCAGTGTCAAGTAAATAATATTTTCGCTCATTTATGAGACAATCATCTTCAGGTTTACTAAAAACGGCTATCATCATTGAAGCCTTTTCAATCCATTTATTTGTTTTACTTAATGTCTTAAAAAGACGCTCAAGTTGTTGCTCTTCAAAAACAAAAATAAAATTCCAAGGTTGAAAGTTATTACAAGAGGGCGCAATTTGGGCAACATGAGCTAGATCTTCTATTAAATCCTTATTGATCTCTACAGGATCGAGTGAACGATAGGCTCTTCTTTTTTCTATAGCTTCTTTAACATTCATATCGATTTATCTCTTAACTTTAATTAAAATCTACATCTGATAATAAGGGATAAAAGATATGAAATTGACCTTTATAATCTATTAAAACTTTTTAATTAAAAGGGAGAAGATAGAATAATTTAAGGGTAGAACTTAATAATTTATAAATTTGGAAATAAAATAATGCTTTTCTAAAATAATTAAAGGTAGTAAACACAAAATTACATAAAACTATTAAATATAAAGCATAATAAAGAGGATATTTTTAATTGTTTAATAATCATTCATTATTGAATAAAATCGTTTGTACAGAATGTGGTTCAGAATATAATGCTAACGAATCGCACAATTTATGCACGTCTTGTGGAAAAGTTTTATTCCCTCAATATGATCTAGAAAAGGCAAAAGAATTTCTTTCTAAAGATCAGATTCAGCAAAAAAAAGTCTACAATATCTGGCGTTTGAATGAAATAATGCCTGTAAATAACTCTAAGTATAGGATATCTCTTGGAGAAGGATGGACTCCAATCATAAAAATAAATAATTATGGTAAAAGTATCGGCTTAAAGAATTTATTTATTAAAGACGAGGGGCAAAATCCAACTGGAACTTTTAAAAGTCGTGGTCTTTGCGCAGCTGTCGCTAAAGGATTAGAATTAGGGGTAAAAGATTTTGTAATGCCCAGTGCCGGAAATGCTGGAGCAGCTTTATCCGCATATACAGCTCATGCCGGAGCGAATGCACATATTTTCGCACCCCAAGATGCCCCCGAATTTATTTTAAAAGAAATAGAAGTTATGGGAGGAGATCTAGTACTAGTTGATGGATTAATAGACTATGCTGGAGAGAAAGCGAAGATTGCTGAACAAAAAAATGGATGGTTTTCTGTTTCAACTCTAAAAGAGCCTTATCGGGTAGAGGGAAAAAAGACGATGGGATTAGAATTAGCAGAACAATTCAATTGGACGTTACCCGATGTCATAATCTATCCTACTGGAGGAGGGACTGGAATCGTTGGAATGTGGAAAGGATTTTCAGAATTAGAAGATCTTGGATTAATAGAAAGCGAAAGACCTCGTATGGTTTGTGTACAACCAACAGGGTGTCAACCCATCGTCCGGGCATTCGAAGAGGGTAAAAAATATGCAACCAAATGGGAAGATGCACATTCATTTGCCGGAGGGATAAGAGTACCAAGTGCAATAGGGGATTATTTAATCTTAAATGCTCTAAGGGAGTCAAATGGCACATCTATTGCTGTTTCTGACTCAGATATCAAAACAGCTATGTATGATTTAGCGAGAATTGAAGGGATAATGTTATGTCCTGAAGCAGCAGCGACTGTGGATGCGGCAAGAAAATTGGTAGAAAGAGGGTTTTTAGATAGTGATGAGAAGGTTTTACTATTTGGGACAGGATCTGGATTAATCACTCCGAATGATTGGTAAAATTGGTTAAACTTCTTATTTACAAAAATTAAATAATCATAAAAAAGTTAAAAATAAAAAATTTTGAATTTAACTAGGGATCATTACGTAGAGGATGTCGCGCATTTTCTTTATTTTCCAACGCTTCATTCACATCAGGTTTGCCTTCTAAAGCTTTCCTAATAGCATTTCTAGTTGCTTTGTAATTATTGATGAAAACTCTTTTTCTTCTACTAGCCGTTGGGTGGACGAATACATTTATAATCATAACCAACTCCTCTGTAAGTTCGGAGGGGATAATTCCATCTTCCACACATTGCATAATTGCTTTTCCTATCGCAGCTTGTGCTGGACCATACACTAGACTTGAATGGCGTAGCGATGAAACTTTTACTGTTGGAATCATAATCGAGGCAGGCTTAACTTGCATATTCGGCTCTAATATAACTTGGAGTCCCTCAACATCTTCTTTGGATTGGGATAAAGCTAAAGCATATGCCTCTCCTACTGGACCATCTTTTCTTCCTATAATTAGATCAATATGGGCTAATTCAGCCTCATCTCCTACCAGTGATTCCCCTACTTTTAAATTGAAATCTTCAATTTTATTTGGAGTAATTCCTATTGAGTAGAATTTACTTGAAATTTCTTTTTCCTTAAATTCAAATTTTAGTTCTTTTTTCTCGATATAACCCAGTTTTTCCAATTCCACCCGCAGTTCATCCCTTATTTCATAAGATAATGTGTCACCTAATATTAACGGTTTTCTCGTAACTCCTACAGGAATTCCCATCATATTTAAGCATTCTTTAGCACCTAAAGCTCCAGTGTTAATCAATAGTCTGGCTAATTTTTGGATCTTTTTTTGATGAGTTTGAGCTTCCTTTAACTCATTTTTTATAACATGATTATATATTTTAAGCCATTCTTTTGGAAGAACATTTGCCGACCCTAAAATCGCGCCAACCGCACCTCCCGCTAATGCTCCTAGAAAATTTTCATCCCATCCGATCAAAACGGATATTTTATCGCTTACCTTCTCTAATAATGCAGAGAAATATTTATAGTCTCCACTAGAATCTTTAATTCCCACGAAATTTTCAATTTCTGCAAGATCTTCTACAACTGTCCAAGGTAATTCTATCCCTGTACAAACTGGAATGTTATAAATAACAATAGGAATATCTGTATTATCAGCTATTTCATAATAATGATCATACAACCCTTTTGCTTTAGGTTTTAAATAGAACGGTGTTACAATCAAGGCTGCATCAACCCCTATATCTGTTGCCTTATTCGTAGCTTCTATTGTAAGTTTGGTACCAGAATCCCCTGTTCCAGCAATCACTGGTACTCTCCCATTTGCCTCATCAACAACAATTTCAATAACTTTCAATCTTTCTTCCCGGGTCATATTGACAAATTCTCCTGTAGTACCAGATGGTACAAGACCTGTGACACCTTGGTCGATGAGATGGTTTACTAAATTTCTTAAATTTTCCTCATTAATCGATTCATCTTTATTAAAAGGAGTTACCATTGCTGGCATAACTCCTGTTGGTCTAAAATCAAATTTTCCCATTTTTATATTTCTCCCCTTTTTATTTATGTAATTTTCTAGCTGCGATAAATGCTAATCCATTCTCTGTGAGTGCTTTAGCGGTAGAATTCACTGCTCTATATCTATCTAAATGCGTAATACGATGGTATTCCCATAATCCTTGATCCTTAATTTCTTCTTTAGTCATGAAATATTCCAAAATATCGCTAGGATGTTCTCGAGATTTTTCAACCTCAACATCGCCACCTTCATGTTTCGCGCTTATATTTTTTACATTTTTCGCTAAATCAATTAATTCCTCTCTTCTATCATAAGGTTGTCTAACTATTGATTTCCATGTTTCTACAATATGATGTTCTAATCTAATAACATCTTCAAATCCAAATTCTTTTCGAATATAAGCTGATAGCTCAATAGTCTCGTTGTTTACTGCATTAGAGAGATTAAAGCCGATTAAAGGACTGGTTCCATCTTCCCGAGCAAATAATTTCGCGGTCATAAGAGTCCATAAACATGAATAAGGATTATCATTTCCCATATAGACAGAAATTTTAAACTCATTATTAATCCCAAGTTTATAAAGCATATAACCTAGTAAAACAGTTCCTGGATTAACGTTGAGAACTTGTTTAATTCCATAATTAGTATAATAATATAAGTATTCGTCTATCCATTTTAATGCAAATTCGTTTGGTTCTCCTACACCTCCAAAATATCCTGTAATTGTTTCTGGACCGCCTAAATGAACATTAACAGGCTGACCATCTGGTCCAGGAGCAGTTCCCTTGGTATCTAAAGTTTCAACCCATGATGCTCCAATTATTTGCATCGCGGCTGACATTGCTAATAAATCTCCATCTTTTTCTTGTTCTTTCATTTTTCGTACTCGGATAATTCTGGCGGGCATCATATTCTGATCATCAATCGCTGCTTTTGCTATATCAATCAAAAATGGAAAGTATTGACAAGCTGAGAGTTCTAAGGTGACAGCATAATCTTCATTAAATGAAATTTCAGAATACTTCTCTCCTAAAATTTTTTTACGATATTCAGAAATGCTGATAAAAGCATTTGAATCTCTTTTTTCGATTAACCAATCCAAATCTTGAATGTAATCGGGATTAACTTTCTCAAGTTTATGATATATCGTCTCTAATTTCATAGCCTCTTGAGCTTTCTTATTAATCTCCTCAATCCCACCATATTTTTCAATTATTTCGAATAATTTATTGGTTAATGGATTATTCTCATCTAATAGAAAATTATTGATATCTTGAAGAGATTCTTTTGATAATTTTAATCTCTTACGTAGATTTTCCATTTCACATCATTTTTTTATTATTTATTTGAGTAATTAGTTCGATTTCCCAAGAAATTCCCACATATGGTAATTCCTTTCAATTAAATCTCTTACTTGTTATATTAGAATGAATCTATTTTAAATTTAATGTGTTAAAAATTATGATCTTGGTAATATTCTCAATAATTATAAAGTGGTTCCAAAACTCCCCGCTTTCCGTTTATTATCAAGATTAAAAATTTTGCGAAATTCATTATTGAGTTCTAAATAAAATCTTTCTAACAGGATCATAGCCTTGTATGTCTTTGGAAGATAAAATAAATATGAAAAAAATTTCTAAAGTGGATAATGGATTAATTCTATAAAGAATTTATTCTTTTAGTGGTTTCCCATCTCATAGGATAATTTAAGTATTGTTCTAGCTGACTTAAGATTCTGATGGTGTTAATTATATACCCGTAGAATAATTTATAAGCAATTATATAAAAAATTAGTTTTATTTTTTCTTCTTCATCAACACATATCGCATAGGCATTTATCAGGGTATCTAATATCCATATAAAAAAGAACCAAAAAATGTAAATTTCTATATACATTAAAAATCCTGAAATGGGATTTAATACAAATAAAAAGAGCCACAGAACAGTGATAAAATTTAACCAAGAAAATATTAATCCATTCAAAAATATCCAAGGAATCATAAATACCCCAGTAATTCCATAGTTTGAATTAAAAAGCATGTCTTTATGCTTAATTATTACTTGTAGTAACCCCCTATACCAACGATATCTTTGCTTAGCTAAGTCTATAAGAAAAGCTGGAGCTTCAGTATAACCTATTGCTTTAGGTTCATATTTTATCTTATATCCAGCTTTTAATATTTTTAAAGTTAGATCTGCATCTTCTGCAAAAGTATCTCCACTATAAAAACCAACTTGCTTAATTATAGATTTCCTAAAAGCTCCCAAAGGACCTGGAACTACACTTACTTTATTAAAATATGCTTCGGTTCTTCTTTGAATATTCAAATCTGATATATATTCTAAAGCTTGTAATTTTGTTAGAAATTTATCTCGGTTTCCTACTTTTACATTACCAGCCACAGCACCAACTTTACTATCACTGAAATGTTTAATCAAAGGAAGTATTGCGTTTTTATTCAAAATTGTATCAGCATCTATACAAACTAAAATATTTCCTTTAGCCTTTTCTATTCCTTTATTCAAGGCACTCCACTTTCCACCATTTTTTTTCTTTGAAATAACCTTAAAAGCATCATTTTTTTTCATGTTTCTTGCAATCTTTAAAGTTTCGTCTCTAGAACCATCATCTACAACAATAATCTCCTTCTGATTATAATTTAATCTAAATAGCGAATTTATGGTTTTTTCAATTACTTTGCCTTCATTATAGGCTGGAATAATTATTGATACTAAAGGTAAGTCTTCTAGTGTTTTATTGGTTGGGCGAAATAATATAGAAAATGGGATGTTAACAATGACTCTTATACCTAGAAATATTGCTGAAATGATAAACAATATATTAGATAATTGAAAGAAAATTTCTCGAAAAAATATAGATAATAAAAATTGACTGAATCCTAAAATGATTATTACTATTAATATAAATTTAAAAGCAGATATTGATCCATCTTTAACGGGTGAGGAAAACCTTTTTCTAACTTTTCCATACCAAAATACTATAATAAAAATAGCTAAAAACCCAATTATAGCGGAGATATAAGTAATCCAATATAATATTGGATAAATATATGGATAGCTAATTAAGTAAAAAAAGACATCTTCTATAAATACAATAAACAATGATAAATAATGTCCTATAACCCATAAGTGATTCTTATAGATAAGGAAGAATAATAAGAGTGTCGAAAATATTATGAAAATTATGATACTAAATTTTTTTTTTAATGTCATTTCTTTTTATCATATCATTATTTATTTTATTCCAGATTATGTCTACGTGAAATCTTTTTTAATGAGTTAAAAAAAGAATATTATTTTCTCATTAGTCTACTATTATCATTGAATTCAAGTAATTAGACAAATAAAGAGTACTTATAAAAAGTTTAGGGATAAAATTTTCCCTATTTTTAATTTTATAAGAATAAGTCTCTCATATTATTTATTAATAAAACCTAATTTCCACTATTTTATCTGACATTTCTCAATAATAATGGAATTATATTTTCAAAAAAACAATACATTACTTTAATTAGGGTTTCTTGTGTTAATATTTATTAGATAATAGGAATCAAAAAATTGAGATCCCAAGGACAGTAAAATGGAAATTTTTTCCAAAAAATTGAATAATATTCAATTTTCAGATATTAAAAGATTAGCACATGATCAAATTCCAGAAACATATGATTTAGACTATAAAGAAGATTACCCGGAGGGAAATACCTTACCTAAATTGATGATCGCATTGAGTAACTCCACGGGTGGATATATTATAATGGGAGTGAAATGTGAGGAGGGAACGAATATACCTACGGAAATTTGTGGTGTTGATCAAGGTGAGCATACCAGTAGAATAACAAGTATGGCGTATGCTAATTCTCAACCGAGAATCTGGCCAAAAGTTCACGTGATCCCTCATGAGAGCAAAGATAATAAAGATGTTGTAGTAATAAAAGTTGAAGAAAGCTATGAGCCCGTTATGTTTATGCAAGGTAATAAATTCCCAATTAGAATTAATGATAAAGTTGAATATGCCGATCAATCATTAGTTAAAAAATTATTTTCAAAAAAAAATATTTTAGAAAGAATCCACGAGACTTTGGATGAAATTCATTTCAACCATAAAAGAGATTTCCTAAAAAAAATCAGTAATGATCCTGGTAATCGTTATATAACTATTAATTTCACCTCTATTCCTTTTTATAAAGGAGGACAAATCATCAACTTGAACAGCATAAAAGAAGAAAAGTTTATCAATTCTTTGCGTTCTAAAATTTCATATAAATTATTTGAAAATTTATCATATTTCGGTGACTTTCTTAGAAATTTTAACTATATGGGGAATTATTTCCAGTCAAAATTTGAAAAGTCTACTAAAGAAAGTATGATTTTCTCTGATTTTAGGATTTATAGTAATGGTATGATATCTTGTACTATAACTTATCTTGCAAGAAAAGGACAAGAGTTAGATGGAATAGTCCAAGGAATGTATGATGAAACAATTGTTGATCAAACAACAGCTTATCATTCTGCATATCTTTATTATAAAAATGTTCCCGCTCTGGTGATTTTGTTATTATATTTATGTAAAATTACTTATGATCAACGATTCATAGGAAAAATCTTGACTTCTATAAGGTTTTTAACACGAGATTATAAGATATTAATGGGCACGAAGTTTAATTATGTTTTTAGCAATAAAAACGATTTTAATATCGACAAATCCTTCTATACACGCAACCTCGATGATAAAGATAAATTCCAGACGGTCGTTAAAGAAATTTTAAAAAATTTTCTCAGATATTTTGGATATGATTTAAACTATCTAGAGAGGGCACTTGAGAGGTTCAATGATACTATTACTCTTTATTTAGATTCAATCTTTAATTGATAGCTCTATGTTTTCATCATAATCTGATGTAATTCGAAAAATTTTGAATCTAAAAATATATCAACAGAAAAGATGAATTTTTTTGAAACATTGAATAAAAATTCAGAGATATTTCCAATAAAATCCATAGATTTTCTTAATCTATTTGATATTGATAGGCTTCATGAACTTAGAATATGGTGGAATTTTTCGGCTCATGATATTTTTCCCGCCATAAGAGATAGGAAATTGATGGATAAGAAAATTTAATTATTAGATTAATTAGACAATTTAACGAATTAAATTCAGAGTTGTTTTAAGTAAATTTAGTTTCAACTATATTATTGATTATTTTGATAAATTTTTTAATTCATTCTGTTCACTCATCTGGCGCATGAATTCATTAAGCCATTCATTTTGAGAAACACTATCCCAAATCTCAATTATGATTATGTTTTCGGAAATCGATAACCGCCTCTTAAATTCATCGCGTTTTATAACAGCAGGGTGATCTTGACCATGCCAATATGAGCCTTGAGCCTCAACTGCAATTCCCTTCCATCTATCACTAAGAGTAAAAGTTCTGCGAAGTTCATCATTGAGTTCTAAATAAAAATCATAATGGAAAGCATAATGAATCTTTTTGCTAATCCTATTGCTATGTATATCTTTTAAAACAATGCGTCTCTTACCAATCAGATCAACTATAGGCACATGATGGATAAATAATGGATTTATTTCATTCACTAAAAAATGGTGGACATTTCGTTCAAAATCCGAATCATAGTCTCCTAAAAAAGTACCTTGCGCTTTGGAACGTAAATAATAAAGCTTATCATAATCCTTTAGAATTCGTAAAGCATCTTTAAAAATTTTTTGGTCTGAATCATTAGATCTATTATAGTATAAATTTTTAACATACTCTAGTAGATCTAAATAAGTTTCACCAAATCCATAACCCGAACGAAGATATCTCTGAGGTTTTTTTACACCAGACTGATCTCCGATTGTTTTGAAATCCTCAATATATGATCCATTTGATTCTGCAGCAACAAAAAAAATAGACCGTATAACAAAATACTCGGGAGTCCAAAATTCTCTGCCCACCTCAATACCATAACCTGTAACTTCAGAAACATATGGTTTAATATGCTCCTCACGAAGAATATATTCATAAATCAAATAACAAATCTGTTGTTTTAAATAATCAAGATCAAATTGATCTATTACAATTTTGTTCATCTTGAAATCTTGAATAGTTAATTTTGAAACTCTATAATCAATTCCTAATAACTCTCTTAACTCAAAGCGTTTATATAATTCAGATGACATAAGTTTACTATTGACAATGGACTGCTCTCCATAACCAGGACAATCGTTAAACAAAAACCTAGATAGTAAATTATTATCAAGTGAAATTCCGTATTTCGTTGGAAAAGCGTACCGTAAATTTTCAAAAAGCCAAGATCTTAACACTAATCTTTGATCGTCAGAAATCTTAATATCGCTAATCTTAAATTTTCCCGTTATTTTAAAATTAATAAATCTAGTGAATTCAAGATGCTTTTTGATAAAAGAAAATATTTTCTCATAGTTTTCTTTGTGATAATCTACTAAACTATCTTTAGTTTCTCTATAATTCTCAATTTCTCCCTTAATTTTATTCAATACATACTCTGTAATAACGATATTTTCTCGTTTCTTAACCTTTCTAATTTTTGTTCCTAAATCAAAACTAAAAATGGATCGTAGAGGGACTTTTTTCAACCCCTGAACTATACCGTATTCCGTAATTATCAAATGCTTTAATTTTTTAGCCATATTTACACATAATTTTTCAAATTTAATTTCATATTCATTGGCAAAATTAATAATCTGTTGATCGGTCAAATATCTCATCTCCTCACCGAAATAGAACTCAATATAATCCTTTTTCCGAGGAAGACCAGATTCAAAAAGATTTTTTATTTTCATTTTTAAATATCAAAACTCCAAAAAAAAATTTTTAAATTGGAAATTTGGAATCATACAATGAAACCATCGAAAACTGGAAATTAACTCTTCCTTATGATTTAATAATGATAAAGGGCATAAATAAGCAAACGTATTATCTAAAATCGTAAATTGAATAGATCTCAATTTTTCTTTTTCTAACCTCATATCATTCTTTATTGAAATATATTTATAAACACCTATATTCTTAAATAAAAAATTGGTAACACTATTTCTCTTGAGAGTAAGAAAAAGTAAAATTAAATAAAATAAGATTACTTGCGCGGGGTGGTGATTGGAAATGAAAAAATTCACTATCTAAAGTAATCGCTAACCCGATTATTATAATTAGAAAAAATAATAAAAAATTAATTAGAATTATAAGAATTTAGTTAAAATTTCAATTTTTTAGGTATCAGCACTATTAATATTGAAACACTGAAGATTCTTAATAATGAAAAGTTTAGAAAAATATTATTTGGACCTTTAACTATCTGGAAGTCCACTCACGTGTTAAATCTAAATATCTCTTTTGAAAATTAATAATTGTACCATTATTTATCCCTCCTCTAGGTCCTTGTTCTTCTAAATCTATCTTTTTTTCATTGAATAATTCTTTTATAGCTTTTCTAAAATGCTTAGTTATATAATATGTATCCATAAGTGATTCATGTTGTAAGTCTTTAAATGTTAATTTTCTGTTATGGAATTTTTTTAATAAATATAGTTTTAATTCGTCTACTCCGATAAAATAATCTAAATTGAGTTGCCCCTCTACAGGACCCAAGTAACCAAATCTTCCTTTAGTGCCTGAATTATACATTATTTCTTTCATTAATCTACATCCTGTTGGATGATTAGTGCAGTTTATTAAGTAATAAGTAGTTTGTATTTTATTATCGGAATAAATTTTCAGATATATCCAAGTTTTTATAACTTTCTCTTATTTAAGATTTTTAATTAATTATATTTTTCTAGTATTCTTTATCGTTGATAACTAATTTCCACTATTTTATCTTAATGAAAGTGTTTTATTATTTATTTCTCGGATAATAGAAATTATTTTTGAAAAATTATCAGAATCGAACATATTAATAATGAACTGCTTGATTAAATTTAACGAATTCGAAAAATTTTAAGTTTTATCGATACTAATTTATACACCTAATACAAATAAAAATGAAAAGATTAATATGTATAAATATAGTGTTTCAATACTGGGAACTGGTTTTATAGGACTCTGCTCTGCTGCTTGTTTTGCTAATAAGGACATCAAAGTTTTAGCCTCAACCCATAACGAAAGGAAAGCAGAATTAATCAATAAAGGGAAAGCTCCTTTTTTTGAAAGTGGATTGGATGAAATGTTAGATGAAATTAATAAGAAGGATTCGAGCTTGTTAACATGTGTCCTAGATCAAGAAAAAGCCGTACTTGAAACAGACATCTCTATGATAACTCAAGGAACGCCTATGAGAGAAGATAAAAGTATCAAACTTGAGTTCATTGAAAGTACTGCTAAAGAAATTGGGCAAGCTTTGAAAAAGACTGATGAATATCATTTAATCGTAGTCAGATCCACAGTTGTTCCGGGAACTACTAGAAAACTCGTTGCAAAGATAATTTCAGATATTTCCGGCAAGGAGCCAGGAAAAGATTATGGTTTATGTATGCAACCGGAATTCCTTGCTGAAGGAGTATCGATTCGGGATACCCTTTATCCAGATAGGATTGTTATAGGAGAATTTGATAAAAAAAGTGGGGATATCTTACAAGAATTTTATGAATATTTCTATGGTGATCATCTTGAAAACTGTCCTATTCTTAGAATGAATCTTGAAAGTGCTGAATTAGTCAAATATGGAAATAATTGCTTACTTTCAACCAAAATAAGCTATGCTAATGAATTTGCTAATTTTGCAGAACTTGTTCCAAATGTCGATGTTTCTGAAGTTATGAAAGGAGTTGGTTTAGATTATCGTATTAATCCGAGATTTTTGCGAGCTGGAGTAGGATTTGGAGGATCATGCTTTCATAAAGATGTTAACGCAATTAAAGCATGGGCAAAATCACGAGATTATGAATCAAGACTATTAAACGCGGTATTAGATATTAATGATGATCAAGCAATTCACATAATAGATCTCGCTGAAGAATTAGTTGATGATTTAAATGGAAAAAGAATAACTTTACTGGGGTTAGCCTTCAAACCTGGTACCGATGATATGAGAAATGCTCCTAGTATTCGTGTAGTAAATGAGTTAAAAAAAAGGGGATATACTGATATAATAGGTTATGACCCCGTAGCCAAAGAAACTGCTAGTAAAGTGTTTGGAGATTCAATTGAGTATGCTGATTCAGTCGAAGAGGCATTAAAGAATTCTGAGTTATTACTTTTAATTACAGAATGGGATGAATTTAGAAAACTAACTCCCGCTGATTTTAAAGAGTATATGAAACAGCCTAATCTCGTTGACGGGCGTATGATATACCCTTTTGAAGAATTTAAAAAGGAGCTTAATTTTAGATCAATAGGACGTACTCAATAGGCTTTTTTTATATTAACTTTTTTTATTTCTCTTCAAATATAACTCAAAAAGATTATATTTTGGAAAGTTAATATTATTTTAATTAAATAAAATGATAATTTTCGAAGAAATTGAGTGTTAGTGAAAAAATTGTTTTAATAGGAGCGGGTTCTTTACAATTTGGTTTAGGTTGTGTCGGTAATATTCTGAAAAGCAATATATTAGAAGGATGCAATATCACCTTACACGATATTGATCCGAAGGGTCTAGAATTAACTTATAAAGCTTGCAAGTCAGCTATAAATGAAAAAAATCTTAATTTTATAATTGAACAAACCACTGATAGAGAGGAAGCTCTTAATAATGCTACTTTTATCATAAATTCAATCGAAATTCCTCCACGTTTTAAATTGTTAAATTATGATTATCGAATTCCTCTGCAATTCGGATGCATGCAAATATCGGGAGAGAATGGGGGACCAGGAGGACTATTCCACTCTTTGCGGGTTATTCCACCCATCCTAGAAATTTGTGAAGATATAAATAGAATATGTCCCAATTCAATTCTCATAAATTTTTCAAATCCTATGAATAGGATATGCTTAGCAATCAAAAGAAAATTTCCAAATATGAAATTTGTTGGTCTATGTCATGAATATCAAAATTTCTTACCGTATTTAGAAAGAATATTAGGAAAGAAAGAACAAGATCTTGAAATAATTGCAGGTGGACTGAATCACTTTGGAATCCTAATAGATGTTAAATATAAAGAGACACTTAAGGATGTATATCCAGACATTAGAAAAAAGGGACCAGAATTTTTATATTCCTTGAAATCTTATGATGGATTTAAATTCATAGCATTTTTTTTGGAGACCTTCGGCTATCTTCCTTATACAACAGATAGTCACTACGGAGAGTATATTCATTGGTCTTGGAAGAAAGCAGATATTCCTGCGGTAAGAAAATTTTGGAGTTCATATGAAAAATTACTCAAAAGAGGGCAAAATAAATTACTGAATAAGATCAAACGGGGAAAAGGAGCGGGTTTAGTAAATCCAGACGGAGAAAGAGCAATTCCAATAATTGAAGGTATAATAACTGATGCAAATTATATTGAGCCCTCTGTAAATATCCCCAATGAGAATATCTTTTCAAATTTACCAAAAGATCTAACAGTAGAAGCACCCGCTTTAATCAATAAAAAAGGGATAAATCCAATAGAATTAGGGGAATATCCAATAGAAATTACTCCATTAATTAAACAACAAGCTGCAATTCAAGATCTTGTATTAGAAGCAATATTTAAAAAATCAAAAGATCTAGTTTTACAAGCCCTATTAGCAGACCCAATTATTGATAGTCCTTGGCAAGCGAAAAAGATCCTCAAAGAATTACTTCGATTAGAGAAGAATTATATTCAAATTGATTTAGAATAGATTTCTATATATTTTCTTATTTTTTCTAAAAATTTTTTTATCTATATTCATCACCACAATCACCAATAATTTCTAAAAGATTTCTTGATTTTGATCCAATTCTATTGAGACTGTCGTAATCTTCTTGATCTAATGAAAAGTTGAATACTCGAAGGTTCTCTTCTATATGTTCTGATATTCCCAGTCTTACGCCTAAAATCGCACTTGCTACTGCTGGATTTTCTAAAACATAGCGAACAGCTACATTTGCTATACTAACATGATGTTTATCTGCAATTTTTTTAATGATACTCAGATATTCTTGGAACAAACTCCATCCGCCCCATCTGTTGATCATATTTTTGTACTTATGAAGGCTGGCAGTATTTAAATGTGAGGTAAAAGGTTCACTTCTATTTAAAAATCTGTCTGTAATAAGCCCACCTCCTAGAGTTCCATATACGAATAATTCAATATTTTCCTGTTCACACAGTTCTTGCATCAAAGATTCTGGACGCGTGTCTATTAAAGAATATTGCACTTGGTTAGAGATTATTTTAATGCCCATATCAATAAATTCTTGAAGATGTTTAGTATCAAAATTAGTTAATCCTAAATGTTTAATTACACCTTGTTGCCTTAAATCATCCAAATATTCAATAGCTTTCAAATAATTTTTGTCTTTGTAATTCCACCAATGGAATTGAAGCATGTCTAAAGAATCCATACCCATTCTTTCCCTTGATATATCGACTGCGTCTTCTACTATTTCCCTAGTAATTTTTTGAGGACGAGGTACCCATTTGGTAAAGAATTGTAATTTTTCGAGTAATTCTATTTCTCCTTGGTTCTTAAGTTTTTCTCGGAAACTTTTTACAAAATCTTCAGCAGGACCATAATGATCTGCTAAATCCCAAGTAATCAGTCCATTATCTACATGATTCTTCATACTTTTTATAGCGTCTTTTTTATTGATGTTTCCATGAGCTCCAGAAACTTGCCACATCCCATTAATTATCCGGGAAACTTGAGTATCTTTATCTATATTAATTATAATATTTTGGTTTGAATTCATTTTTTAGACAAAAAATATAATGATTATTATTACTATAATTAGAAAAACCCTAAACACTTAAACAAATTCTATTAAAATTATAATGTCTCAACTTTTATTTAAAAAAAGGATTAGGTTTTAGGGATTGATAAAAAGATTATGATGTAATTATTATAGGGTTTGGAGTTGAAGGCCTTGTTAGGGGTTTTATGTACAAAGTCATAACTCAAGAGCTTAAGGTTTAACTATTTTTGGAAAAAATGGAAATATTCGAAAATTTTTAGAAGAATTTATTGATATCTAATCAATATTCATTTCTTTTTTTAACTGAAAGTACATTTTTATTGCCAAAATCAACGTTAGTAAAACCAAGAAGGAACTAAAAAGGAATGGTGCCTCGAAACTTATATATTCATAAATAAGGCCTGCGATTAATGGCCCCGGAATCAAAGCTAGGCTTGCAGCAGATTGAACAATTCCCATATATTTACCTTGCTCTTTTTCATTTGAAATTCTCGATATAAATCCAGGTATAGCAGTTCTCATAAATCCACTTCCAGTAGACACTATTGCTATTAAAATATAGAACAAAAAAAGATTTGGTAAAAATGGCATTAGTCCGATTCCTAAAGTAATCAAAATGATACCAAAAATTATTAAAATAATCTCACCAACTTTTTCTGAAAGTTTTTCCATTAAAAATCCTTGAATTATGAACTGCAATGCCCCAATAAAAACGAATGTGAGTGATAAATCTAATTCACTAAAATCAAAAAATGCTTGAGTAATATATGGAATAAGTATAGGAATTGCAGCAAATGCATAACTAAATATGAAAAATATGACTAGTAGATAAGGAATAATGGGTTGTTTTAAAGCATCTTTAAGATTTTTTAAATTAAATTTTCCCTTAAATATTTGCTTATTTTTAATAGATGATGTTCGTATAACTGTTTCGGGCAGTAAAAAATATGCTAAAACCAGATTTATTAAGGTTAAAAAAACTGCGAGCAAGCCCGAAGCCCAGTAGCCAATGAAGCTTAAACCCCCTCCTATAAGGGGTCCAATTATAAAACCAGCAGAAAATGCAGCTCTAACTTTTCCTAATCCTGGTGTTCTTTTTTTATTACTTGTAATATCTGCCATGTAGGCTTGTGCTATAGATACTTCTGTGGCGATACCTGATAAAATTCTTGAAGCTAATAGAAACCAATACGAAAATGCGATTGTAAACATTAAAAAACTGAGACTAGATAACCCTATAGAGAGAATTAATAACTTCCTTCTTCCATAAATATCAGATAAATTTCCCATGATTGGCGAAAAGATGAATTGCATTAATGCAAAAACTAGCATTAACAAGCCTAATCCCGCTGCTCCAACTCCAAATGAAGCCGAAATATAGGGCAATAAAGGAATTACCATAAAATATCCAGTAGCGTCGATGAATACCGTAAAAAGTATAATAGATTTCTTTAAGCGTGATGACTCTGAATTAATCTGATCCAAATTAAATTCCCTAACCTAATTAAAATAATGTTTTTATACAAAATATAACGTGTAAATAAAAATTTATGAAATCATAAGAAATTTACTTCTCTACGAAATTAGTTTTATGAATTTATACCTATGAAAAATAAAATAAATAAGAGATTAAATAGAATCTAAGAGTTTTTTCATTTCTTGCAATCGCTCTTCTCGAGACATTCTGTTTATAATAGGGTGATGCTCTCCATGAAGCGCTTTATGAAACGCTGGCTTTTCTTTATTCTGATAGATGACTCCAATTGGATATTTATCTTTTGTCTTAGCTAATTTCATGGCTCTATCGTAGTCTTTTCCATTATCTTCGATTATTTCAGTTTTTTTGTTGTAAAGTGCCCAGGTGTTTACATAAGCAACCGCTGGTTGGAGTACTTTTACAAATGAGAATCCTTCATGTTCTATAGCTTTAACAAGTGTATTTACCATATGATCTAACTTACCGGGAAATACTTGGGCAACAAAAGTGGCATTTGCTTCTAATATAAGAGATAACGGATTAAAAGGCTCTTCTGGGCTCCCTTCTGGAGTGGAGGGTCCTTTATATCCTTTTTCACTAGTTGGTGTGAATTGTCCAGTAGTTAAAGCATATACATTATTATCATGCATAACTAGAGTCATATCTGAATTTCTTTTAGCGGCAAATATAGTATGAGAAATTCCTTCCGCCAAGGCATCACCATCACCCGAAAATGCAATTACTTTTAGATCCGGATTAGCGATTTTTATACCTTGGACAGTTGCCGTAGGTCTTCCATGTAATGAATATAATCCATGTAATCTAAGATAATCCCATATTTTGCCGTGACATCCAATTCCAGCAGATATAGCAAAATTCTCTCGTTTATACCCTTTCTCCTCTAATTTTACTATAGTTTGTTTTATAGATTGTAAAATGCCAAAATTTCCACATCCTGGACACCAAGTTTTTTCAGCATATGTTTCTAACCCCTCTTGTAGTTTCATTTTTAAATTACCTCCTTTAATCTTGTTGATAATTCAATTGGATCAAATGGACGAGCATTATATTGGTTAATTAATTTCTTAACTTCAATTCTTGCTTTTTCTTTGATGAGTTGAGTGAATTGTCCCCATTTGTTTAATTCTACAGAAATTACAGGTTGATTTTGATATTTTTGAACTTCCCAAACGGGAAATGGTCGAAGATAGATTGGTTGAACTACAGTAGCATCTATATCTCCATATTTCAAGGCTTCTAATACACTCATAGTAGTTGAACCCCATGTGAAAATTAATGGACCGCTATCTCCATATACATTTACAGTTTTCAGGTTATTCTTCATATATTCAATCATCGTCTCTCGCTTTCGATAACGCTTATCATGCATCTTTGCTGTTATATCTGGATCCTCAGTAGTTATTCCTAATTCGTCATGCTCATAACTATTCCATTTGACTAACTCGTCTGATGGAATAAATTTCATTGGAGATATTCCATCTTCTGTATCTAAATATCTTTTATATTCGCCATCTCCCTCAGATAATTTAGGTTCTGCCCATTTGGTTTTTTTTAAATTTAAATCAACAGTTATATGACTTTCAGAGAGGTGTTTAGAAGTTAGAAAAATTGCAGGAGTCTGAAATCGATATGTTAAATCAAATAATTCGGAAGATAAATAGAATGCTTCCTCCATAGAAGCGGGAGAAGCAACAATTCTAAGAAAATCTCCATGACCGCTATTCAATGCATATTGTAGATCTCCTTGTTCAGTGTATGTTGGGACTCCACTTGCTGGTGCTGGACGACTTGTGAGTACTACAACGAGGGGTGATTCTGACATCCCAGCTAATGAATACCCTTCATTCATGAGCGCGTATCCTCCACCGCTTGAAGCAACCATCGTTTTTGCTCCCGAAAATGAAGAACCAATTGCCATATTAATAACAGCAATTTCATTTTCGGGCTGAACAACAGAAAGATTAAATTCTTTTTTGTGAGATGCAAGAAAGTGAAGTATTGAAGAGGCTGGAGTCATTGGATATGCAAAGTAACAATCTAAACCCCCAGCAACTGCTCCTAAAGTAAGAGATTCGTTTCCAGTTAATATAGGTCTTTTTTTATCACCTCTATCTAATTTAAATTTTCCACCGATTTCTGAGTCCACAAAATCATATATTTCAGTAGCAAAAGCAATATTATCTTCCCAAGTTTTCTCTGGAAATTCCTCTTTCAATATTTCTTCTAACATATCTTTTGGTTGTCCAATAGCAGATGCTAAGACGGCAAATGCCCCTACTCCAAACATTAGCTCCTTTGCCTTATATTCTTTCGCTTTTGATGAAAATGGAACTCCTATTCCATTCGCATCTTCTTGTTTATCTGAGTTAAATATTAGTATTCCATTTTCACCTATCTTTTCTTTGTGATTATTATAACTTCTCTCATCTGAATTGACTATTAACTCCACTTCATTCTCATACTGACTACTTATCCATCTATTTGCGGTGCTTACTACAGAATAGTTATGGCCTCCTTGGATCAAAGACATATAGTCATCTCTTTGAAAAATTTGCCTTCCCATTTTAGTAAATAGTTTAGCTGCGATTGATCCCGATTTCTTAACTCCTTCACCAGCTTTCCCACCAACAATAAACGTAAATACATCTTTTACCATTTTTAATTGAACCTTTTATTGAATTTTAGCATTATTTCACTTATAATTACATTAAAAACTTATCTATTTGAAAAATATTTAAATTTATTGATTATAAATTTTTAATCCTTTACTTTTGAAACGATTGTTTAATTTAATAAGCGAAAATCCTCTAGTTTATAAAATAAATGACTATAATTAGAGATTTACTGCAATTTGTTAAAAAAATTATCAAATAATCTGCTATTAAATTAATTTATCGATTAATAACTAAAATAATACTCCTTAGGGAGGGAAGTTATGATTGGGGGGTTCTGATCCATTTTTTAACTTTTTCGAGAAAATCCATGATTCTATTTATTCCATTATAATAATCATCATTTCTTAGATTTTTTTAATTATTGGAAGATTTTAATTCTTTTTTCTGCTAAATTCATCTAAAACACGTTCACAAGCTTCTAGAACATTCTCAATATCATCTTTTAGAATAAAAGCATCTTCCTTGAAATTTTCCTTAGAAATGCCTTCAATATACCCATATGCCGCAGGACCTCTTTTATCGACTAAATTATTTAAAAGTTTAGCATAGAAATCCAGATTATCTGAAAAAAATACAGGTAAATCTTTTTGCTTTAAGTGAATTAAGATATTTGAGATATCATGTTTTTTAGGGTATTCTATACCATATAAAATTAAAATTGCTTTAAGAGCTTGTTCTATTGCCATCTCATAAGAATAGATAACATCATCCCATCTCTCATCGTCTAATGCTCGAATTGCACTCTGATACCATCTTCTTGCCCTCTGTAATCCTCTTCGACTTGTTTCAGAATTGTTCATAGTTCTATTATATCGCCCCTCCTTATATCCCCTCGTTCCCAATAAAAATCGTTTTTGTCTACAAAAACTCGTTTTAAATTCTTTTTATTAATCCGTTTTTTATATTTTTCAATAAATCCGATACCTATATCTTTAGGATCATAAAGAATAATTCCATCAATGGCAATATCGTAAAATAGCGTTCTAAATCTTTTTAATTCCTCTTTTTTTAGAGACAATATAGATAGTGGATGATTTTTCATTTTATTATAAAGTTCAGTCCCATAAATTTCATTATAGAATTCTATAGTGAGTTTAGATATATCAAAATCAGTATTCGTTTTTTTAAATTCATTTGAAAGGATTAAAAACAAGTCGACATCGCTCTCTTCATTCCATATATCTCTCGCAACGGATCCATATAAGATTAATGATAATAAATTTTCATTTATTCTTTTTTTGAGGTGTTGAAGATATAATTTTAAATATTTCCTAAAAAATTCAGGTATCTCAGAAATATTTTTCTTAATTTTCATTTCGGTGATTAATTCTTTTCTACTTTAATATAGTTTTATATCATATGAGAATTTTAATTTAATGGTTTTCTTTATTCTTGTTCAATTTAATGCATATAATCTAAGAAATATGTGAAATTTTTTCTTAATATCTTGTCGATTTAGGAATTATTGAAATTTTAGATAATTTTAAATTAGAATTCTTTTTTGATTATTTTAATATTTAGACATTTTTAAGAATATATAGTTTAAAGGGGTTTTTATTTGAGTTTTAATGATGATATTCTCTTTGAAAAATTTACGAATATGGAACCTGATAAAGCATCAGAATTAATCTTGTCGATTTTATTAACTTCCAATTCTCCAGAAAGGAGGGAAAAAGCAATTCAAAAATTGATAGAGATTAAAGACAATACTCATTTCCAAGAAATTAAAAGTGCATATTTAAATGAAACTCATTCGAACGTTAAATTAAGTTTTATTAAATTAATTTCTAAATTCTATGGCGAAGAAGGAATAGAATTTCTCAAAATGCATTATAAAAATGAAAAAGATTGGAAAATAAGAAAAGAAATAGTAATCTCAGTTGGAGATAGATCTCAATATGATAATTTAGATTTCTTTCTAGACGCTTTAAAAGATTCTAATATAAGGATAAAAAAGAAATCAATTCAATATCTGGGACAGATAAGAGATTCAAAGGCGTTTGAAGGGCTTATGGATTTATTAAAATATGGTAATACTGAATACCATAGAGATCTAATTAAATCAATAGTTAATATCATTAGAAATTCAGAAGAACAATTAATATCGAAATATATTGAGGATAGCAATATTCACATTCAAAGAGCAATACCCCTAATCTTAATGCGTATTGAAAATGATGAGTCAATCGGATATTTAATGGACTTATTAAAGCAAAATGATTCAATTATTAAAGAAAATTGCTTGATGGCTTTAGGAAAATTTAAGAATTCGAATTATCCAAAAACAGTTAAAGCAATAATTGAAGAACTAAACAATGAATCTTCAGAAGTGAAACAAGATGCCATAAAGCATTAGGAAGAATTGGGAATAAAGCTGCGACCTTTCATTTATTAAAAGAACTTAAAGATAAAGACGATAGGACTAGGAAATACGCTATAAATGCATTAAAAAGCCTTATGAAAGATACGAGTTCTATCAAAAGATTGCAGAATTTATTAGTTAGTCGTAATATAATCGAGCGGATTGCAGCAATTAAATTAATAGGAAAATTAGGAGATAAAACCTCCTTAGAAACATTGATAAATTCCCTAAATAGTAATAATTCAAAAGTTAGACGTGCATCTTATAATGCTATATTAAAGATCGTGAATGGAGAATCTCTTGATAACATTGTTGAAAATCTCAATGCAAGTGAATCGCAAATCCGAAAATGGAGTGCAAAAATACTTTTTAATAAGATGAAAAAAGAAAATGAAGAAGAAATCATAATCCATCTACTTAATTTATTGGAAGATAATAAAAGTAATGTGAGAAGAACTGCTATTAACCTTTTGTCAAAACTTGATAATCCACTTATTTTAGATCATATCAATAAAAAGCTAAAAAATTCACCCAACTGGAAAATGCGACGTTCATGTATTCGTTTACTTTCTAAAATCAATAGTCAAAAAACATTAAAATTGTTAATACAATATATACATGACGAGGATTTTTTTATCCAAAATTGGGTATTGAAAGCAATTGGAAGAAAAGAGAATTTTGAAAACATAACCCTTATCATAGATTTACTTAATAATAAAGATGAGAGAATCAAAATAGCAGCAATAAAATCCTTAGCTAAAGTTGGAGATAATAGCGTTATATCTTCTTTAGTTGAACAATTGGGTGATACCAATTGGGAAGTGAGGAAAGCTACAGAAAATGCCTTAAATAAAATAAATCCAAACTGGATGGATACTATTTAACTCATATTTAAGGTAATTATAGAACCTAATGTTGTTTTAAATGAATAAGGAAAACGAAATTGAAAAGAAAAGTCTCTATTAAACATTAATACGTAATTATTTCTAAAGATTCAATCCTTTCAAAATGTCGTTTATTTCTTGTAATGATTTTATTAATTCCATTGGATAACATGATACCAGCAATAAGAATATCATTGTCTTCAATAATTTTTCCTCTGGAAGATAATTCATCGTATATTTCTGAAGATTTCATCGCTTCTTTAATCCCTAAAGGTATAAATTGCATATTTGAAATCATTTTAATCCAAATTTTTAATAATTCATCATATCTCTCTTTTGATCTTTTTCTCTTTGTTCTTTCTAAACCAATAAATATTTCATAGATGCTGACTGTAGTAATACCAAAGATATCGATTTGCTCATCCAAAAGGTTTTTAAGATCTTTATCCCCCACAAGATAATCTATACACACAGTAGAATCAAGTATAATCATATTAATCCTCAAAATTGGGTTTTTTCCATATCCTTCCTTTTCTTTTGGTTATAGGATCCCAAATCTCTCTCTTTTCTTCTTCTGTAAGATCCCATGTTCCAAAAACCTCTTCTAAATTATTTTTTTGTGAATTTAATAATCTAAGAAAGAGTTCTGAAAAACTCTCATCCTCCCGCTTTATTTTAACCAATTTATTATACACTTCTTCGGTTATACTAATATTTTTTGACGCCATCTTATTTAACATATACACATACACATATTTATACCTGATTCTTTTATTATCATAGCACGCCTTTTTTATTTAGATATATTTTAATTCTTCGAATTAATTTAAAGTTATTTCACTTACACTCTTTTAAATTTCATACTTAACAATTCCTTTAATAAATTTTTTATAATTTTTACTATTTCCCAATATAGTTTATAATCATTTAATTGGAATTAAGTATTTTAACAATTAAATTAAACCTAATCTTAAAATTACTATAACTTAGAATAATGACGGAAAGTAAAGATTTTGACCCATACATCTTGGGGATCTGTTGTAATTGGTGTACCTATGCGGGAGCAGACCAAGCTGGTACTTCAAGAATGCAGCGCCCCGCAAATTTGCGTATCATGCGTGTTATGTGTGGTGGTCGTGTTGATCCGCAATTTGTGTTAGATGCTCTTACTAATGGTGCCGATGGAGTGCTTGTATCTCATTGCCATCCCGGAGATTGTCATTATGTGGAAGGGAATTTGAAAACAATTAGGAAAATACCTATGCTCCATCGTTATCTGGAACAGTATGGTATAAATCCTAAACGTGTAAAATATACCTTTGTATCTGCATCAGAAGGAGCTGAATTAACGGAAATTGTGCAAGAGTTTGTACAAGAATTAAAAGAATTAGGGCCAAACCCATTAAGAAGGGAGGGGAAAAAATAAATGCAAGTTTATAAAATTAAAGTAAACCATAATCTCTGTACAGGATGTAATGTATGTGTAGTTTCATGTCCCGTTAATTTTGATAAATTAAAAAAAGAGGGAAAGCTGACTGAGGGGAACGCTGTAATATTAGTAAAAGATGGGATCGCCAGACCGATTTATAATGAAGAACGGAAGATTAATTGTGATGGATGTGGGGTCTGTAGCGAGGCATGCCCTCAAAATGCGATAAGAATAGAGATAATTGAGGTGGAATGAAAGAAAAATGTCATTTCCTAAAATATCAAGAGAAATTTCAAAAGAACAAGAAAAAGTTCAAGTAAAATATTTAACTGAAGAATTTGAATTGATATTGAACAGAACCAAATGTGTTGGCTGTGGAACGTGCGCACGAGTCTGTCCAAAAGACGCAATTTCCAGGGGACCAGTTGGTATGTCCCGAAAGTTTCCTACAACAGAGGATATTATCCCAGAAGTATATGATCCAGAAAAATGTGTGTTTTGCGGAACATGTGTGATTATGTGTCCATTTGGAGCGCTTACTCTGAAAAAAAATGGAAAAGAAGTGCCTTTAGATGAATTAACGTTAATTTCAGAGCATGTAATCCCAAAAATCGAATTTGATGCAAAAAAAATCAAAAGCAATGAAGGAACTGAACGAGTTGTGAAGCAATATACTAAAGGAGAGATAAAAATTGTCGATGAGGAATGCGCTGGTGGTTGCGAAACATGTGCGGATGTATGTCCAAGTGGAGCGATAACTGTCCCTGAAAGACCTAAGAAAGGGTGGGAAAGTGTACCTAATGTTGTTGTAGACGAAGAAAAATGCGTGTTCTGTGGTGTATGTGATAATGCGTGTCCAACTGGGGCGGTTAAGTTAACCATTAAAGATGTCAAATGCTCTGGCGATTATAATGAAATTTATTGGGACCCATTAATTGAAAGATTAAAAACTTTAAGATGGAGTGAAGAAGAGGAGGTTAGTGAAAAATGAGTTTAAATGACCTTCGATTATTAACAGGACGAACTATTAACCAAGGTATTGCTTTAGAAGGTGGTAAGACCACTAAGGAAAATGTAAGAGCTGCAGCTATTTGTATGTTTGATAAGGAGGATTTTAAGAAGCTGGATTGTTTAGTTGGTACACCTGTAAAGGTAAGCACTGATCATGGTCATGTAACTGTATATTCTACTATTTCTGAGGAAGGTCCACATCCAGGTATAATATTCATTCCAATGGGACCATGGGCAAATCAGGTTGTTAATCCGGATTCACAATCTTGTGGTACTCCGACTTTTAAGGGAATGAAAGCGAAAGTAGAACTAGCGGAGGGTGCTAAAGTTATGGATGCATTAGAATTAATAAAACAATTAAAGGAGGCATAAAAAATGGTAGAAAGAAAAATAAAGACCGTTTATGATGTAGTATGCCCATTTTGTGGGACCTTATGCGATGATCTTGAAGTAGATGTAAATATTGGGGATCAAGAAGTAATAGAAGTAAGAAATGCGTGTCAAATTGGCACAGCTAAATTTTATTCCTCAAATCCTAGCGAACATAGATACACAAAACCCTTAATTAGAAAGGATGGCAAATTAGAGGAAGTTTCATGGGATGAAGCGATTGAAAAAACTGCAGAAATCTTAGTTAACTCGACTCGACCTTTATTATATGGATTTGCAAGCACAGAATGTGATGCGCAAGGAAAAGGAGTTGAATTGGCAGAAATTCTGGGAGGTGTGTTAGATAATACTGCATCAGTGTGCCATGGACCTACTCTTCTTGCTGAGCAAGATGTAGGAGTACCATCATCAACTTTAGGAGAATATAAGAATCGAGCAGATCTAGTTATTTTTTGGGGTTCTAATCCAGTACATGCACATCCACGACATCTTGGGAGATATAGTGAGTTTGTGAGAGGATATTTCAAAAAAGATGGACGAAATGATAGAGTAGTTGTTGTCGTTGATCCGCGAAATACCCATACAGCTCAAATAGCAGATTTATATATCCAAGTAAATCCCAATGAAGATTATGAGTTAATGAATGCGATGAGAGCCTTATTAAGAGGAGTAGAGATTAATGAAAAAGAAATCTCAGGAGTACCTATAGAGGGTATTAAAAAGTTAGTGGAAATTGTTAAAGGATGTAATTATGGAGTAATCTTTTTTGGGATGGGATTAACTCAATCATTAGCTCATCATAGAAATATTGATACCGCTATTTGTCTGACAAGAGAGTTAAATGATCACACGAAATTTTTAATAACTCCAATGAGAGGACATTATAATATTTCTGGAGCGAATACAGTATTTACATGGAACACTGGTTATGGATATTCTATAGACTTTTCACGAGGGTATCCTCGTTATAACCCTGGAGAGTATTCCTCAGTAGACTTATTAATGCGAGATGAAATTGACGCATCCTTTATTGTTGCTTCTGATCCCGCCAGTAATTTTCCCGCCGATTCTGTAAAAAATATGTTTAAACATCCACTTATAGCAATTGAACCTCACGAAACACCTACATCAGCATTTGCAGATGTTGTATTACCACCAGCGATAGCAGGTATAGAATGTGAAGGAACTGCATACCGAATGGATCATGTTCCATTAAGATTACGAAAAGTAAAAGATGCTCCAAAAGAATGTTTAACAGATGCAGAAATTATAGAACGTATTATTGAAAAAGCAAAGGAGTTAAAGGGTGAATAAAGAAGATGGCAGAAATAAAACTTACATTAAAAAAACAACCAGATTTTCCCCTTGAAGCAGATGCAATCTCTCCTGATAATTTTGCTGGGAAAACTCAAGACGAGATAAAGAATTTTGAATTATATCTTGGAAATAAAACTGTTAAATTAGGAGATTATTTTGAAATTAAGGGGAAAAGTGGAAATGCTGAAGAATTAACAATTACAATTGATGGAGATCTCTCAAATATTAAGCGAATTGGCGAAAAAATGACTGCTGGTGAGATAATTATTAATGGAGATGTTGGAATGCATGTGGGTAATCGAATGAAAGGTGGGAAGCTAAAAGTGAATGGAAATGCTGGAGATTGGGCTGGAGCAATGTTAGAAGGAGGAGAATTAGAGATAAATGGGGATGCCGGACATTACGTAGGAGCTGCATATCGAGGCTTTTGGAAAGGTATGGAAGATGGGATCATTAAAGTGAGTGGAAAAATTGGCAATGAGGCAATGCTCTGGGCAAGAAATTCAAAAGGTGCAGGAAAGTGGCCGACGCTTTATTGTGGTGGAGCAGGTACATTTTTAGGTATCCATAATCATGGAGGAACAATTATAGTTGAGGGTGACGTTGATAGATGCACGGGAGCAGATCAAGCATGGGGTATGATCGTGATTAAAGGTAAAGTTTCCCGAAAACTCCCATCATATAAAAAGATTGGAGAAGTCAAAGAGATAGAATTACCAAATGGAGAGAAAATTGAAGGAAAATTTATTGAATATAGTGGAGATCATTCAGTTAAGAAAGAAACAAATGGAAAACTCTATATAGCTGCTTAATTTTTTTAATATTAATATTTTATTTATTCTACTTTTTGAATTGTTTTCTGAATTTTTTCATCGTCCTATTTTTAGAAGCGCTGCTATGAGTAGTTATCGAATTTATTTTCATAAACCGGCAATTCTTAAAATATTAAGAATATTGACTATAAAGGATAGTTTTAATCAATACTTGAGACCTTATTTTTTTGTTTTATAAGATGAAGCAATATTAAATCTGCATCATAGTTTTTATTTAATAATCTAATTTTTAGATCTTTTTCATATGAAGTTGAGATCTATGAATTATTTTTTCAAAAATTTTAAAAAAAATGATTTAAATGCTTAAATTTAGTATAAAAAACGCATTCAGAAAAAAAGTAATTGCTATTTTAGCCAGTGTTGGAGTAGGATTTGGTTTAATGCTTGTATTCGTTATAGGAGCTTTTACTGCAGGCGTTGATGCGACGTTTCAAGATAACATTTCTAGATCTATCGGAATTGTAAGTATTCAAGAAAATGGAGTTAATTCGGAATGGCAGAGTACCTTACCAATAAATATTACAAATGATATTTTTACTATTCCTGAAGTAGGTTCATCAATCGTCAGTTATAATGTAGAAACAAGAGCTCCGGATAGTTTTATCAATGATTATTGGGCAGAATTACCAGTTATTGGAGATAGACTATTTTTAATAGGAATTAACACTTCAATTGATCAGGAGTGGGGCGGAGTAACCACAGATATCTTAGAGGGAGAACTTTTTGAAATTGGAAAAAACGAAACTATAGTAGATTCAAGATTATCTGCAGTTGTTAATTTTTCAGTATCTATAGGAAGTATTTTAGAGCTTGACCTTGGTAATCAAACTGCAAGTTTGAATATTACCGGAGTATTTAATCAAGAAGATTTAGGAGCACCTTCTTTTGTTCCAAGACAATATTTTATTTACACTGATATGGAAACTCTTTGGAATTTCTTAGACATAGCGGAGGGAACTTCAGAAAAATATACATCAATCAACTTAAGATTTAATGTAAAAACAATAGAAGAGACAAAAGCCCTTGTGGAAAAAATTAATGATTATTCCGAAAATGATGGGTTTGCGCCCCTATACGTGGAAGCATTTTCAGAAGCAGCATTTTTAGAATCAATAGAAGAAACATTTGCAGTATTTGACAGTTTTGCGAGTGTCTTAGGTTTGATCACGGTTTTAGCTGGTGGTATGGCTATAATAGTAACCCAATTACTTTCAGTATCCTCAAGAATGAAAGAATTCGCTATATTAAAAGCAACAGGATGGAAGAACCGTCATATTTTTGAGAACGTTATTTTTGAATCGTTAACATTAGGTATTGTAGGTGCGATTATTGGGATGGCAATTGGAAGTTTCTTTATATTTTTCTTAAGTAGCGGAGCTAGTCCATTTGGAGGCATCTCAGCTATTATTACGGTTGAGGGTATTATCGAAGTTTTGGCTTATGCATTGGGCCTTGGAATAATAGGAGGTCTATATCCTGGTATTAAAGCAGCTCGGGTTCGTCCAGTCACAGTATTAAAAGGAGAATAAAGAGATGATTAAAAAATGTCAGTTATAAATTTGAAAAATGTAAGCAAAATCTATGGAGAAGAGAGAACTGAAATTAGAGCTCTCGATGATATAGATCTTGAGATTGAAGAGGGCAAAATAATTACCATTATGGGGCCTTCTGGAAGTGGAAAAAGTACATTACTTAATCTTTTAGGTGCTATGGACAGTCCGACCTCAGGAAATGTGATAGTGGGTGGAATGGATATAGGCACTCTCCCCGAAAGAAAGCTTGCTACTTATAGAAAAGAAATGATTGGTTTTGTTTTTCAGACCTTTTATTTATTACCAAATCTAAATGTTATGGATAATATATTGATCCCATTAATTCCCTATGGAATTAAAGCAGAAAATAAGCAAAGAGCGCAAGAACTGCTTGACTTAGTTGGTCTTGGAAATCGAGCAGAAAGTAAAGTAGGTAAATTATCAGGTGGTGAATCACAGAGAATCGCTATTGCTCGTGCGTTAATTAACGATCCGAAAATTATATTAGCAGATGAACCCACAGGAAATTTAGATTCAGAAACGGGAAAATCTATTGTTGAACTTTTAATAAAGCTTGCTGAAAATGGAAAGACTGTCGTTATTGTGACTCATGATCCTAGAATTGCTCAAGCTGTTTCACAACATCCATTAGGGACAAATATTTGGATAAAAGATGGACAATTGAGCGAAGAACCAACATATGATATGTTTTGCTGGGGAGAGTAATAATTATAATTTTTTTTTCTTTTTTAATTTTTTAAATCTATTTATGGAATTTGAATGTTAAATCTATGATTTATTTTTTGAACTTATTTCATTACCTCTATCTTGTAAGATATTAGAGATTCTAAGAGCATCTTCTTCAATCCATTTAGTAGAGGTAATCCATAAAAACACCCCTATTATCCCGATAGTCATCGTTAATATAACTGTAATTTGATAATTATTATTGAAAAAGGCTAATAACACTCCAGCTAAAATAGTGCCGGTCCCATATCCTATACTCTCCAGAAATTGATTAACAGAACTAATAAGTCCTTGAGCTTCCGGCAAATTGATTCTCTGTAGAAGTGGAGGCTGATTAATATTATAGAGACCTAAAATAGATCTTGCACCAAAAGCTGCTAATCCCATGGACCAAAATACTGGAAAGGTGAGAAGATTTAGCATATTATTTCCTTCTTCGGGGGTAAAGCTAGGTAATGGGAGAATAAAAACAATGATAAAAATTATGAATAATCCGATCATAGAAATAATAATCATATATATTCTGTTTTTTATATTGCGTTTAGCTAGCTTATCAGATAATTTAGCGAAAACGATAGATCCAAAAATACTTCCGGGGATCCCAAATATCATCATGAATAATGCGGTGGAGGTGGATGATAAATTATGCGGAGGAGATTGAATATACGCTACAAGTAAAAAATCCGGAACTGATAATAAGATAGTAGTAAAGATACCTTCTGCAAATGCAATAATATTGGTAGGTTTTAATATAGTCTCTTTAAGGGTCTCTTTGTTTAACTTATACTCGTATTTTACTCCATTTTTTCCTATTATATCAACTAATTCCTCTCTGGTAGACGCTCGCTTCGGTTCATTTGCTTTGAATATTATAATTCCTATGATCATAATAATACTTCCAATGAAGAGAAAATAAAACCTCCAAAACCCAAATTGAAATAATATTGCTACTATTATCATTCCAGTTAATTGAAATAATTGGAAAAGGGAATTAAGGACTCCAAAAAATTGAGATTTTTCTTCTTCTAAAGAAGTATCACTGATATATGAATTAATTAAAGGCCAAAATCCACCTGAAAAAAAGCCTCTTATGAGAGTTGAAATTAAAAAGAATAGATAAGTTATCGTTTCTAAACCTTCTGGGGCAAATCCATTAATAATAAAACCTAGCCCAAAAAATAAAGTTGAAAATGCAAATAGTTTAACTCTTGAAAGTGTATCGGCTAATCTCCCAAATATTAAACCCGAAAAAGCCATCACATAAGAGGAAATTCCAAAAAGAAAGCCTAATTCTGAGGAATGAGAAGCAAATGCATCGCTAGGCCAAATAATCTTGGAAATAATGATTAAATTAACATAAAGTACAGTTAAGGTAAAAGCATAAGATAGATAAGAACCAAAACAAGGCCATGACTTTTTAAGAATTTGATAAAAAGAGATTTTATCTGAATCCTTCTTCTCTTTTTTCTTACTTTTAAGCATTATTCTAATCAATTACTTAATTTTTTTCCCTATTTATACAAAAATAATATCCCAGTTATGATAAATTACTGTAGACCAATAATTATCAATTTTTAAAGCTATTTATTTAAATATCCCATATCCAATAAAATTTAATATAAAAAGTTTTAATTAGTAAATCTGATAATAGCAAATAATAACATGAAACAATAAGAATAAAAGATTGAGAAAGATGTTTAAAAAAAGTATTACCATTTCGAAAGTAAAAAAAAATAAAATATTTGAAGTAAAAGATGAAGTTTTGATTGAAAAACCCATTGATATAAATATTAATTCAGAGTCATTTGCAAATATACTCTGTTTACCCAAAAACATGAAAGAATTAACAATTGGGTTTCTCTTTTCGACTGGAGTTATAAATTCAATAGATGATATTAAAGAAATAAAATTAAATGAGGAAAAAGAAAAAATTGATGTTAAATTGGATGATTCAATTAAAATCACACCAGAAATTTTATCGTTAAATCCATTAGGTCGAGTGGTGGATATCACTTCTGGGATTTCTACTCCCTTAAGGAATATCATAACAAAGACACTTGGTTCAGAAAAAAAATTTACTATATCTAAAAATAAAATAACTATAACAGCTAATACTATTTCAAATTTCATCAAGAGAATGCAGTCGGAAACTAAACTCTTCCAAGAGACAGGAGGATGCCATGGTTGTGCAATCTTTAATAAAAATGGGAATTTAATAACTATAATGGAAGATATTGGGAGACATAATGCTATAGATAAAGCAATAGGAGATGTTTTATCAAAAACAATATCCTTTGAAAATCTGATTTTGTGTTCAACAGGACGTCTAACAGGCGATTCTGTCTTAAAAGCTGTTCGTGCACAAATACCTATTGTAGCATCAATTTCCGCACCCATTGAATCGGGAATCAAATTAGCCGATAATTATGGAATCACATTAATCGGATTCGTTCGAGATGAAAGAATGAATATTTATACGCATCCTTTTAGGATTAAGATATAAATCTACAATCTCATTTTGAATACAAAATTTTTTTAACAAAACCTCCTATTTGTTTTTTAAATAAATATCTCTTTAAGTGGTTAAATTGGAAAATAAAAAATGGATGGTTTTATGTGCAATCGGCGGAGTTCTAATGTTATTAGGTTCAACAGTTGGAGATGTTGGTTTTTTTGCTACTCTTTTTGCTATAATAACTTCTGAAGTTCCTGAATTGGCTCCTATATTGAATTTAATTTTGCGAATTTTTAATTATATTGCCTTAGGTGGTGGAACTTCTGTCATCATCGGAGTTATAATTGTAGCTTTGGGCCAATATGGTATTGGAAAATTTATTATTTCTTTGGGTGCAGGTTTGGGTCTTATAGGCTTAATAGTATATTTTTTTGCGGGAATTTATGCAGGAACATTATCTTCTGAATTATTAACGTGGATGATTTTGGACTTTTAGCCTTGAATGGAGGATTTGGATTCTTAGGTGTTATTTTAACAATTATAGGAAGATTTAAATTGAAAAAACCTGAGTAAAAACTAAAAATAAGATACTAATAAAAATCTAAAAAGGAAGTAAAAAGATCTTTTATTTTTTTT
>Ga0102944_1000131_pt1 | contig 60827 bp, 61 predicted proteins | sample SalPonD_shore_MG_FD_78172 | JGI IMG/M metagenome (GOLD analysis project Ga0102944, IMG submission 78172) | Salt pond soil microbial communities from South San Francisco under conditions of wetland restoration - Salt Pond MetaG... | ecosystem: Environmental > Aquatic > Marine > Intertidal zone >... | reverse complement strand
GGCCGTCATTCACGTCCACAACCCGGCCTTTATCGTGGGCGCCAACGGTGACACCGCCCCCCATATGCACTACGACAAAGCGCATGTTCTCATAAGAGCCACCCATATCTGCCGCCGCGCGACGTGCCACGGCCTTCTGATTAAGGGCATGGAAAATGCTCACCCGTTCAATCTCCGGCATACCGGAAATGCGCGCCATTTCTGACAGCTCATCAACAACCACCGGATCTACCACAAACGCGGGGAGTCCGCGTTCAGAGGCTATTTCATACGCGATAATTCCGCCCAGGTTGGACGCGTGTTCTCCCAGCAGACCTGATCGGAGATCCGTTAACATCGCCTCGCTCACCACGTAGGTGCCTCCGGACACGGGACGTATTAACCCGCCGCGGCCAACGACGCAGCTCACCGAATCTATGGAAATGCCGGCGTCTAAGAGCGCCGTTTCAATAACTTCTTTCCGAAAATCATACTGGTCAGCAATGCAGTCATAGCGGGATAGTATTTCACTTGAATGGCGAAGAGTTGTTTCAAAAAGCGGGGTCAAGCCGTCAGAAAGAGCAACCTTGGTGGAAGTCGACCCGGGATTGACTACGAGGATTCGGTGCGCCGCCTGGTCTGCCATGTTGCTCACCCCCGGTGATATAGCTGCAAAGTGTGTGCCAAGGGCAGCCGAATTCAAGGATATTAATATAACTATCTATATGGGAACCATTTACCAACACTCATCGGATATAAAACAGTTTTTGGCCGACTGCGTTGCTGAAAAATCGGCGCTATCTGCAACTTATTGCGCGCAATTTTTTGCAGATACTCGGAGAGGGCGCAAGAAATTGCACCTTTAGTGACTATCGCTCGTTCAGTCCGTAACGCTTCATTTTGTACTGCAGATTTCGCAGTGACACTCCAAGACTCCTGGCCGTTTCAGTCCGACTGCCGGCGTTGCGTTCCAATGCGCGCGCAATATGGCGTACCTCCGTTTCCTCCACAACCGCGCGGAGCGATTCAAGCGGCTCTTGATCATCTGCGCAACCGGGCGTGGCTGGCAGCGGCGTTACACACCCTTCCGTAAATTCCGGCAAATGGATCTCAGAGATCACATTTTCATACCGGCTCATGTTGATGATTGCCTGGCGCAGCACGTTCTCTAGCTCCCGGATATTGCCGGGCCATGAATAGCGGGTGAGCCGTTCGCTTACCGTTGGTGAGACCGCACTCACTGCTCGACCGTATTCCTGGTTTATTTTTCGAATCAAGTGCTCGGTGATAAGTGGAACGTCCTCTGTATGCTCACGGAGCGCCGGTATTTCAATGGGAATGACGTTCAGCCGGTAAAAGAGGTCCTCACGGAATTGACCTTCCTGAATGGCGGTGCGTAGATCAAGGTTGGTGGCGGCGATGACGCGCGCGTTTATGGGCAGAGTGCGTGTTCCGCCCACGCGGCGTACTTCATTTTCCTGCAGGACGCGAAGTAATTTGGCCTGTATGCTCAGTCCCATAATGCCGATCTCGTCCAGGAAAATGGTGCCCCCGTCAGCCTCTTCAAAGAGCCCTGCTTTGCCGCCCTTTCTTGCACCGGTAAACGCGCCATCCTCATACCCAAATAGTTCGCTCTCAAGAACGCCCTCACTAAGAGAGGCGCAGTTTACCCTGATGAACTTTGCCCCCTGACGGTTGCTGGCATTGTGAATTGCGTGAGCAAAGAGCTCTTTTCCAGTTCCGCTCTCTCCGGAAAGCAGCACCGTTGCCGGCGTCGTAGCAGCCATCCGCGCCTTCTCCACGGAATGCAGGAAATTGGGTTGCCGGCCAATGAGATCGTCGAAACTGTACTTTGCCTCCAGCTTTCTGATAATCTGGTGTGCCTGGTTAAGTTGACTGGTCAGCTTCATGATGGCCGTTAAATCTTTAATAACCGCCACACTTCCCTTCACTTCACCTTCAACAATGATGGGAGCAGCATCAACAATGACGTCGGTGGCATGCGGTCCTACCCGTAGCCTTGCCCCTTTCACCGGTTTTTTGTTACGCAGCACCCGCATGTGGATACTTTCCCCGCTGGCAATATCAACGGTACATGGCTGTCCGATGACCTCGTCCCGGGGAAATCCGGTGACCTCCGTATAGGCCGGATTCACCGAGACCTGAAGGCCGCGTTCATCTACCACCGATATGGCATCCTGGGTGCTATTGAAAATCGCTTCCCACATGATGCGCATTTCACGGAGATTGGTAATCTCCTCTGCAAGCTGCATCATGTCACTCACATCCCGGAACACCGCGAATGCGCCGATTATCGACCCGTCCTCATCAATCAGTGGCATCCGGCTGGTTACAATAGTGGTGTTGCCAAGCGGCTGTTTCCAGTTTAACTCCGCCTTCCCGGTACGAAGCACCAGTGGCAGACGCGTTGACTCAATAACATCTTCTACGGGAAGGCCGATGACTGACTCCGCGCGGGTGCTGGTCAGCTCTTCAGCCGCGCGATTGAGCAGCGTGATCCGGGCGTTACGATCCACGGCAATGACGCCGTCATGAGTCGAGTTAATGATGATTTCGATCTCTTTGCGCATGTCCGATAGGACGCGATTTTTGCTCGTTCGCGGCCTCCTTAAGATGCGGTCCCGCCCGGATATCCTGTTGTGCTACTCATTATACGCCCTCTCCCCGGCCACTGTAAACTTCCGCTCAGCGCATGTACATGCCGCCGTTTATGTCAATGGTTGCACCGGTCATGAAGCGCGCCTCTATCAGGAAGCGCACGGTACGAGCAATTTCAGTGGCGTCAGCAAATTCTCCTACCGGCGTCGCCTTCTTAAACGCAGCGAGCGTATCCTCCGGTGTGTACTTGTCGTGAAATGGAGTGGCAATAACGCCAGGGGCGATGGCGTTCACCCGGATATCCGGTGCCAGTGCCTTTGCGGCGCCACGGGTAAACGTGTCAATTGCGCCTTTGCTGGCCGCATACAGGGTTGCTGTTGGAGACCCGGTATGCATCGCTACGGAGGTCATATTGACAATAAGCGGATGCGACCCCTTCCTGAGCAGCGGAACCAGCTCACTGGTGATAAGCATAGTGGAAAAGGTGTTGAGTGCAAAAATGTACTGCATCATGCTCCACTCAAGTTCCCATACATTTTGGCGCGCAACCAGCCCGCCGGCGTTGTTGACCAGCAGATCCAGATGATCTGTGGCTTCCTTTACCATCTTCACAAGACTGCGACATCCCTCTTCTTCAGTCAGGTCCGCCTGAAAAACTTCCGCGCTGCCTCCGTTGCGGGTGACCTCCTCTGCCACGTCCTTCGCCTGACGTGCAGACTTGTTATAGTGCACAAGAACTCGGTTTTCCTGTGCAAGATCGCGGCATATGGCTGCGCCGATCCCCGTGCTTGCACCGGTCACAAGAATAGTCATCCCCATCTTATTCCTCCTGGTTGCATTTACCACGAAGAATAGCCCATTCATCTACGCGGCGCAAACAATTTGCCTGTGACGGGAAATGTTTGACAAGGATTGCGGTGGCCGCACATAATGAATTTGCATGGACGAAGAAATGAAACGCAAAATAGACACTGTCCTCGAACGCGTGAAGGATCCCGAAAGCGACCTTCCGCTGGCCAGACTTGGCGTCATTGAGCGTCTCAGATATAACGAGGAGAAAGGGGAGCTTTACATTTTTGCGGATTTTCTCTCCCATCAACCTGGTTGCATGACGTGTGTCGGCATTGCTGCAACCATTATCGCCGGGATAAAGCGGCAACTTCTGCAGGAGTTTCAGAAAGAGTTTCCGCATTTGCGCGTAACGTTTGTGTAGGGTGTTGCAGATGGAACTCATCTTTCTGGGCATCGTGGCGCTGACAATCATTACGGCTGTTGCCGGGTTCCGCGGACAGCGGCAGAACCGCGCGCTGGCGGTGCAAATTGGCCAGATCCTTGAGGCATCATTTGACCCTATTGCAAAAGAATACCGCAATATCGGCGGAGTGGTAGGGTATCATCTGAACTATGATCTCGCGCCGCCGTTTAAGAAACTGCAGGGCACTCTCACCTTTCTTCCTCGGCACACCATTCTCTATCTTCCCATATCGCGCAGTCTCGGAAGACGCGACGCGTTGCATCTTACCGTCTACATGGAGGCCATGCCGGCCGGGGAAGGCCATCTTGTGGATGCCGCAGCATTCCGCCGGGGCTGGATTCCGATTGAGCATGTCGAAGAAATGGACAGGGTGACGGAAGTCTTTCCTGGCCGCGAGTTTGTCATTCTCTCCTACAACCGGCTTCTTCAAGACCGAATGAAAGAGTTTGCCGGTCGCCTTGCTGATGTTCCCGGACTGCGTCACGTTGGCTGTTACGGATATAGCAATTGCTACGCCGTTCTCTTAGAGCCCGACCCAGCCACTCTTCTTTCTTCGCTGACTCGTATTCAAACACTCCTTCGCGAGACCTACTCCGCCCAGTTCTAGCGGGGTCACAGCAAAAAATTACTGACAACGCTACTAAACAATCTTGACCAGCACGCAGGGGAATAGTTCTTGACGCGGCAGAAGTTCGGGTTTATCGTGAAGGTGCAGTCGTCAAATATACTAACGTTCTCAACAGGAGGCAAGTATGACCACATTGATTGTGTTGGTCGGAGTGGCCGTGTACGTTGGACTCTACTTCACCTACGGGCGAAAGCTCGAAACCGGTGTTGTGAAAGCCTCCAACGAAAACGCCACGCCCGCGCACCGGCTCTTTGACGGAGTGGACTACGTACCCGCAAAGACTCCGGTGCTGTTCGGGCATCACTTCGCTTCGGTAGCAGGCGCTGCGCCAATTGTCGGGCCTGTTCTTGCAATGGCATGGGGATGGGTCCCCGCACTTGCATGGATCTGGTTCGGTAATATCTTCATTGGCGCCGTGCACGACTACCTCTCGGTTATGGCGTCAGTCAGGTACGACGGACGTTCGGTGCAGTTCGTCGCCTCTGACCTGATCACAAAGAGAACCGGCAAACTGTTTTACTACCTCGTTTTCTTCCTGTTGATTCTCGTTGTTGGCGCGTTCAGCGCAGTGCTTGGTGGGATGTTCGTGGCAAATGCCGCAGTACCCTCCGCCTATATCTTTAAGATTGTAGGCGCTCTCATCCTCGGCGTCCTGATGTACAGGACCAAACTGCCTTTTGTGGTATCCACTATCATCGGCATCATCATGCTCATTGTAGCCATCTGGCTCGGCACGGTCGCACCAATTAACCTCAGCCGCAATGCGTGGTTCCTCATCATGTTCTTCTACATCATTATCGCCGCCGCTATTCCGGTAAATGTGCTGCTGCAACCGCGTGACTACCTGAACTCCTGGCTGCTCTACTTTGGGCTGGCAATTGGCGCTCTTGCGGCCATTTTCAGCTTCCAGGGCTTCACGGCACCCGCATTCACCAGTTTTTCACCCATTGTGTCCGCTGGCAAGCCCAGCCCCTTCTGGCCCGTGATTCCGCTGATCATTGCGTGCGGTTCGCTGTCAGGGTTCCATGCTCTTGTCGGTTCGGGAACCACGTCCAAGCAGCTCACCTCTGAGAAAGCCGGGCTTCCAATTGGCTACGGCGCAATGCTGTTTGAAGGCTTCCTTTCGACCGTCGTTGTCATTGCGGTAGCCGGTTTCGGCCTCCAGCTCATGACAGACGCCGGCCAGGCCATATCTGCTGCGGATTGGGGAAGCCGTTACACACCCGCCATGATGGCTACCTATCCAAGCGCCGCCATGTTCTCCAATAGCTACGCTGCCATGGTTGCCACCACGTGGCTCAACTTCATCCCGCGGGACATAGTGGTAGTCATTGCCGGAATGTGGGTTGCTTCTTTTGCCATGACAACACTTGACACCACCAACCGCCTGGCGCGTTATACGCTGGCGGAACTCTTCCTGCCGCTGCAAACCAAATCAGAAGGCGTCTACAAGTTCTTCACAAACCGCTGGATCGCCTCACTCATACCGGCGGGAATTGGTATCTGGCTTGGATGGAGCGGAAGTTTCTCAATGTTGTGGCCCTCCTTTGGAAGTGCCAACCAGCTCATCGCATCAATAGCGTTACTCACCGGTACGGCATGGGTTGCAAAACGGCTGAAGACAAAAGCAACTATCGCTTTAATTCCGGCCTACTTGCTCTGGATTACGGTTACCGCAGCCATTATCTGGTTCAGCGCCGTGGTACTGCCCACAACAATTGCCAACAATCCGGCAACCGGTATTGTAGTTCTTGTTATTGAGATCGTGATGCTCATTATGAACATTGTGTTCATCATCGATTTCCTCAAGACCAGAAATCTGCCTGCACCGGCTGAAACCGAGGCGTAGGAGCAATTCACATGTCTCATGGTGGAAAGAACAGGGTAATACGCCGCGCACTGGAAGTTATTCGCTCATTCTTCTCCACCATGAGCATGGCTCATAGGCAGCAGGTTGTAGAGCTGACCACGCTGGAAATGAGAGAGCTGGAAAACATGTTTGTTCTGCTCTTAATGGGATCGTTTACTGGATTGCCGGCACCGCCTTCCTTTATTTCGGTAGAGCTGATGCCCTACCTGGAGCACGAGTTGAAGGTGGTGAACCGGCGCGCTGAAAATTCGTCAGATGCGCTGGCAGAAATGGCTGGCTTTTTTGACGTGACCTGAATCGGACTGACTATATGAAAACCATCTTTTTCACGGGCAAGGGCGGCGTTGGCAAGTCCACTCTGGCGGCAACTCTGGCATGGCAGCTTTCACAAGCCGGTAATAACGTTCTGGCTGTCTCTTTCGATCCTGCGCACAATCTTGGAGACATCTTTGGCAAGAGGCTTTCGCACAGGAAGAAACGCATAACCGATACGCTTTATCTGCAGGAAGCAGATCTGGATAAGGCAGCCGGAACCTACATTGAGGAAAACATCGGCATTCTTACCCAGATCTACAGCTACACCAGGGCGTTTAACCTGGACGTCTATTTTAAAGTGCTCAGACATTCGCCGGGCGTGGAAGAGTATGCCGCAGTTACGACGATGGAGCAGATTTTCCGTGAGGAAAGAACATTCGACTATATTGTTTTTGATACGCCTCCCACCGGCCTGGCACTGCGCATTCTGGCGTTGCCCAATATCACGATCACGTGGGTGGATCGTCTGCGCCGCATCAGACGCCAGATTCTGGAAAAACGCTACACCATCCATAACATTTCCGGAAAGTATATTGAAAAGGGCGTCAGATTGCCGTTTGAGGAAAAGGAAGATCCGGTGATGCAGCGGCTGGAGATACTGTTCAAACGCTACATGAACCTGTATAAGATGTTGAAGGGTGCAGAAAATACCATTGCAGTTGTGTTTAATCCGGATTACCTGTCTCTCCGTGAATCTCAACGGATTGTGACCGGCCTTTCCGACCTGCAGTTGCCACTTCGTGTTGCGTTTGACAACAAATTTACGCCGGAACAGCAGGAAGTAGCATGTGAGGTTGAACAACAACTATTTCCCGGCACAGACCATGTGGACGTGGTGCGCGTCCCTATGCATGGTTACGCGCGTGAGGGCGCGTATCAAATGAGTTTTGATCTTACCAAACACTTTGTACCGTAAAGGGGGACCCGTGTTTTCAAACGTTGAGGTTGCCAATCATCCTGCCTTTTATCTTCTGATTGCCGCGAGCATTCTTCTCTCTCTGGGCTATCTCTGGGGAAGCAGGCGCAACAAGCGCATATTCTTGAACGCGTTTGACGCCCTTATCACCGTATTCCGTCCCAAGGACCAGCAGTTCACCAATATTGGGGGATTAAGCGGATACCACGCAAATCTTGTGCCGCATCGCAACAAATATATCCGCAGAATTGACGCCACCATTACCCTTCTGGCCAGACAGTCATGGCTCTACTTTCCCATATCACGACTCACCAGAAAGTTTGACCGTCTTTTCATGATCTTTTTCCTCTCGCCACAGGCTACTGGTCTTCTGACAGAAGGACACATCATTGAAAAGCAGTACTCCCGCATTCGCGGAGCACACATAGAGCATGAGGACCGGCTGGATCGCTACACGTTTGCCTGGGGCGGTCACAGTTTCACTCTTTACTACGAGGACGAACGCGTCAAAACGGAACTTGAACACTGCATCCAGATGTTGGGAGAGCCGCTCACTCTGCGTCATATAGCACTTGTTCCGGAACGGGAACGGATGTACGTGTTCATGGTGCCGCGTCAAAGGAGCGTGGAACGCGTGGTATCCGTACTGCATGACTGGTTCACTCAAACAATTGACAGGCGCATAACCGATAGAATTAAATCATAGCACCGGCAGTCACATCGCAAGGAGTCACAGATGCTTCAGGATCTGGCAAAGAAGAATCGAAGTTACCGGCGTTTCGAGCAGACTCATGCCGTTTCACGAAATGTGCTGGAAGGGCTGATAGAGACGGCGCGATACTCTGCCTCCACAGCCAATTTGCAGCCGCTGCGTTACTACCTTTCACATGAAGCTAATACAAACGATAAAATCTTTCCCACTACCAGATGGGCGGGCTATCTCTCAGACTGGCCAGGCCCGAACGAGGGAGAACGGCCAGCCGCCTACCTTGTGATTTGTCACGATACCGCGATCAAGATAAAGAGCGAGTTTCTCTGGTGTGATGCCGGACTGGCGGCGCAGCACATAATGATGACGGCCGCCGAACAGGAACTTGGAGGCTGCATCATTGCATCATTCGACAAGAAGCAGCTTGCCGCTAATCTCTCGCTGGCCCCGCAATATGATCCACTTCTGGTCATTGCACTCGGAAAGCCGCTTGAGCACGTGGTAATAACAGAGGCCACCGAAGATTCCGGTATACGCTACTACCGGGATGAAGAAGGCACCCACTTTGTGCCCAAGCGTTCACTTAGTGACCTCATAATTCACTGATACCGGTCGCCATGGATCATTTCAAACATTTTTTCGCACCTCCGGGTGGCGTAGATTCGCATTTTCACGCCGTTGTGATGCAAGAGCGTGATCTTCCCGTTGCCGATATTCTTACCCGTGCCTTTTCCGACGGCCTTGTATATGCCCTGGATATTGCCACAACACTTGAAGACTTCCCGAGACGCCTTTCGGTTCTCTCGGACTTTTCTGGCGTATACCTGACGGCCGGCGTCCATCCCTCCGGTGCCGGCTCGGAGGACATTGAACGGGTGCGCACGCTCCTGCCGGAGCAGCTCGCGCACCCCCGCGTTATCGGGCTCGGAGAGATTGGACTGGATTGGTATCGTAATTACGGGACGCCTCCGGCTCAACGCGATCTTTTTGAAGTGCAAATTGAAATTGCCAACCGGCTGCACCTTCCGGTCATCATCCATAACCGCCAGGCGGAGGCCGACATTCTTGACATTCTGCGTGCGCATCCCCCGGAATCCGAAAGTATCATGCACTGCTTCTCTGCGGACACAGACTATGCGCGAAAATTCATGGACCTGGGGTTTTCCATTTCATTTGCAGGGAATCTCACGTTTAAGAAATCCGATGACCTCCGCGACGTGGCGCGCTTTATCCCGGAAGATCGCCTTCTTGCAGAGACTGATGCACCGTTTCTTGCCCCGGAACCCGCACGCGGGAGACCAAACCATCCCGGCTATGTAGGCCATACATACGGTGTCCTGGCGCAGTTGCGGGATATCTCCTTGGAAGACCTGTCAGCTTCCATTACGCGCAACTTTCGGCGAATCTTTAGGCTCTCTTAACCTGGGAGCATCCGGATAGCAGCGGATTCAATTACCGCAGCGGGAGCCGTATGTCCAGGGCGGTGCCCTCTCCCCGCGTGCTTGTCACCGAGACGGAGCCGTCATGCGCCTCCACCACGTTCTTCACAATGACCATGCCCAGACCGGTGCCGCCGGAGCGTGATGACGAGTAGAACGGTTCAAAAACACGGTCGAGCACATCGGCCTCCATTCCTTCCCCCGTATCACTGACACGCAGGAGAAGCGAATCTTTCTCAGTGCGCGCTTCAATGCGGAAGACTCCACCCTTCCCCATCGCCTTTCTGGCGTTGTCAGCAAGGTTGAGAAAGACCCTGAGCATGCGCGGCTCGTCCAGAAGAACGGGTTCGTTATAGGTACACTCTACTTCCATTTTCATACCGCGGGAATGAAAACGCTCTCCTGCAAGCGCTTCTACCCGGGAAAAGAAATTGGGAAGACTCACAATTTGCAGGTCGAGTCTGATTTCACCACGGGAGTAGTCCAGAAGCTCATTGGCGAGCTGGTTCAGCCGTTCTGCCTCCCGTACAATTGAAACCGCGTACCGGTTCACTCGCTCCGCATTGTCGCTTCCAGAGGCAATGATATCCGCATATCCCTTAATGATGGCAATGGGATTGCGAAGGTCATGAAGGATCATGGAAGAGAATTTGCCCAGATTAGACAGGCGCTCGTTCCGGATTAGCTCTTCCTGCGCTGCCTTCAGTTCACCGTAAGCACGTTCCAGCTCCACATTCCTGCGATGGAGATTAGCCACAAAGCTTTCATTGCTCCGGCGGACCATATTCGAAAGGGAGCGAATAATGGAAAGCGCAATTGCAGGTTGGCCCGATAGCAGGGCGTGCAGCTGAGCCCGGGTGAGAAAAAGAACGCGGCTGTCCTGTCGGGCAATGACCGTCGCACTGCGAGGGAGGTCATCGACCAGCGCCATCTCTCCAAAGAGGTGCCCGCGCCCATGGACACCGAGCAGGCTGGGTGCATTGCCCTGAAATCCGCTCCACACCTCAACAGCACCTTCTAGCACAATGTAGAAGCGGTCGGGCCGCGACCCCTCGGTGAACACTACTTCGCCTTTCGAGACCGCTTGCTCGCCACACAACGCTTCAATGTCCCGTATGGCGTCATCACTCAGATCCTGAAAGACGTAGGCATTTCTCAAAAACTCAAAATAGTGTGCCATCTTTTCCGTCCGTCGCCGGTTAAAAAAATGAGCCCCCTATATTTTATAGAGGGCTCACCGTAACGTTGCTTCGTAAAAATGGGAATTTACCAGGAATCCACCATGTCATCCGGATCACGGCTTTGTTCCGCAAAGAGATCTGTCAAAACACGCAGATCATCAAAGTAGACGTAGTACGAGCCGTAGGTTTCCAGAAGATCCGGAACAATCATGAACCCGATAATTTGAATACCGGAAAGATATCCGTAATGCGGGTCACGCTGCTTTATGTTGGGAGGAACTGCAACTGTCAGCTTTTTCCATCCTGAGAAGTTCAGCTTACCCAGGTGAAGGAAACTGGTCTGCCCCGCATTATTGCGGACCACGACCCAAAGATTATGATTAAAGTTACGCCCAACAACCCACACGCTGATGGTTTTGGCAATCCCCGGAACCGGAAGCGGGCGGCGTGGCTCAACAAAAATGTTGGTCATACCGCGCGGCGGGAAGAATTCCGTTTTGACGCCAAGCACGTATTGATCTTGCGGATTAATACCTGCATCAACTTCCGCCTGAATTGGCTCCCGTCCTGCCGGAGCGCCGTCAAGGCGGCGGTGGGTGATAACGCCCTGATCTATGGGTATTGTGACTTTCCAGAATCCCGGATCCTCGAAGCGAGAAATCGAAACTTCCTGAAGCGCCTGCTGGGCAGTATCCTGTCCAAGGTCCTGCGCCTGCGGAGCAGCCTGCTGGCCAAATGCCACTGCACAGGCCAGCACTATCATAGCAAGAACGAGACTGAGTTTCTTCATCTTCATGGCTCCTACTTACCCTCCGACCACAACTGCTTCACGTAGGCGGGATCTGCAAGGCGCTCACCGTCAAACGGATCACGGAAAGTGTTTGTAAAGCATTTCAGTTGATCCAGATACACGTAAAACTCATTCACGCGCTCATCAGGCCGCGTCCACAGTACCAGTTTGACCAGTTCCAGTCCCTTTTCCTGAGGGACGTAAACAACGTCCTGCGGAATGGAAGTGGGAACGGTCATGCGAATATTGTGCCAGCCGCGGAAATCAATATTGCCAAACTGCACGGTATGCACAATACCACGGTAGTCCCGCAGTTGTGCTTCAATATAGAAGTCGCGATTCGAACCCCACACCCACATGTCCATGGTCTGCACTTTGCCCGGAATCCGTATGGGATTAGACACAAGATTTCCGCTGTCGTCGGTTTTAGCCGGAATAATTTCCAGGTAGTTGTAGCCCATCCGGTCAAACGCGGCATGAATACCGAGTGATCGAACATCCTGTCCCTCAGGTGGATCCCGATACAATGCATCCGGCCACGCCTTTACGAGCTCTGAATCAACCAGACCCTGGTCAGAGACGTAATCCGCGTTTATAAACTTGCTTCCTCGGACGATCCATTGGTTTTCATCGGGATTGTCGAAACTATCCAATACAATGGATTGGAAGTTGGTAGTTTCCGACGTCTGCTGAGAGAAGAGAGGGGAAGCAAGGAGACACATCAGAATAAGTAGCCAGATTGTGAGCAGGCCGCCCTTTTTCATTCTCCACTCCTTTTCGTTCATAGGTCAAAATATTCCAAAATTACTTTGAATTATATTTCCACCGTAACTCTTTGTCAAATGGTTTTGCCGGTCAAGGCAGGCCGGTCACCATAGTCCCTATCATCGGCAATTCTCACCATAGAATTTACCGGCCAGACTCCCCTTTTGCAAGAACCGGGTGGTTTTGACCCGCTGTAGTGGTCACAAAAGCCGGTAAAACGCCCTCCGCCTGCGGCGTTCCGTCCCTGAGTGACTCAAATACCTGTTCCACCGCCGCACCATAATCCACCTCTATTGAGGATCGGATCTGGTCACTGTAGAGTCCCGAAAGGGCTACATTTTCCGTGTAGATCGCCGTCCCAGATGCCCGCAGGAGCTCCAGTACAAACGGGGTCAGATCCCCCATGAAAACCGCGCATCCCGAGGCATTTGAGAGGTCCAGGTCCGTAATCTGTCTTCGAAGTTCCTCCCGCGGCGGCGGCGTATTCTTCACCAGAAAGGTGATACGGTCATTCTCCGGGATTGCAGCTGAAGAGAGTCCCTGGCGAAACGCGTCAAGCTCCGCACGCCGTACGGCATTGTCCGCCAGGAAAAGCGCATAGAACGGCACTTCGGTGTTTTCAGCACTGCGCGTTGCAACACGCTCGCCCATTTGTTCAAACGCAGAAGTGCGGTCCAGCGGTAGCACAGTTACATTCTCCATCGCCCCGTCTGGTTTGACTCCAAGAAAAATGAAGTGCGTTTCCGGCATTTCCCGCACTGCCTCAATTGAAAGAAGTGCTGCCATTGGAGAAAGGAAGAGAATACGACCTGCTTTGCCGCCCACGGTCTTCTTAAGACGATCGGCCACATCGTCGTCCGGAGCGAGCACGACCATGTCCAACCGCCTCCCGTTGTGACGAGCGACGTCTTGAAGGCGGGAACGGAGGTCCCTGGGATGAAGAATTGCAGCGTCAAAATAGGGATCAATAACAAAGAAGGTACGCGCCTGACAGCCGGAGAGAAGCGCTGCTGCGGCCATGAAAAGAATTGATGCAATACGTTGAATGAGTTTGAAACGGCGTTTTCCAGGGGGGTCACCCGAGTGTTTCATTCGCTTCAGATTTCTCTTCCGCTTCTGTGGAGTTCTGTTCCGCACCATTGCCGTTGGAGGAGAAATTGATCCCCGCCTCATTCACAAACGTGCTCGTCCGCAGGCGCCGCCGAGGCAGATACGCATTTTGAAGAACGATAAATAGCGCGGCCGCCAGACCGAGCGCGCCGGCACACACGAGGTACGACAAAACGCGGTAACTCTCCACGAACAGCATGGGAACAACTGCCAATCCGGCCGGAAGAAGCACCATGAGAAACGGATAGATGAAGCGCAGCGCCCGTGATTCTCTTTGCCATGCGGCAACCAAAAGCGGAATAAACGCGGTAAGTATGATTCTGTTTGTGGGCAGGAGAAAGAGTTCGTATTGATTGGAGTAAAGAGCGTTGCGGATTATATCCGATATTGCGGCTACGGTGAAAAATCCGGCAAGAAACCCCGCAAACAACGATGCGACCGCCCGCTCTGCCTGATTTCGCCTGGAGCGATTTGTCAGATAGAATGCCACCGAGGCAAGCCCGACTGGCATGACGTAATCAAGGACTACATAGTACCCCCAGATTCCCAACGGGGTGAAGCTGAGGTGCCAGGCGCGGTTTAGGATGAGTTCACCAATAAGGACAAAAAAGTAAAACGCACCGCCTTTCAACCCCTGACGTGCCAGCGCGGAGTGATCCTGATAACCGAACCAGGCAGAAATGAGGAAGAGCGTGCTAACTGGAGCTATAAATAAATAGAGTGCCATCTTTGAACTCGTACGCTACCATGAAAGTTCATGCATATCAAGACGACTTCCGGCAGCCGCCACCTAAACGAAGCCAAAGCTTAAACCAGGCCCGTGGGCCGCGGGTTACTACCGCATGGTCTCAAGGTCGTACCTGCTGCTTGCCAGAGACATCTGCTTGCGTCCATCCTCTGCCAGGCGGGCAAAAAAGTACGCGGTGTCATCGTCCTCGGCAACGGAGGAAAGTTGCTCATAGATCTTCACCAGCGCTTTCTCCCGCGTCAAAATCATCTGCAGGAAGTCGGTGTAGGACATATTTGCGTCAAATGAATACGGTACGTCAGGGGGGTCCTCCGGAAGCGAGCTCATCGAGTTCGGTTCAAACTCCTCGGGCGGATTGCTCGCCTCAAGCCACTCTTCCAGCTCTTTGAGGTGGTTTTTCACGCCCTCAATGAGACCGTTCAACAGCGGTTTGAGGCTGAAATGCTCCGTTATCTCCGAGTAGATTTCATACGTGTTGAGATTCTCGCCCTCAAGACGAAGCGCGGCATCCAACCACCGCGATAACGCGTCCCCCATTGACGTACTCTATACCTGATGGGATACTAAAGTAAAGGTACGGCGAGAATCGCATAAAGCACGAGCCCGAAACTATTTGACTCTTTTTTCGCTGAATGATACATTGTGGATTCTGTGCAGGCAGTTTCAAAATCAACACTTTTTGAAATGCCTTAGTAGTATAACCATTTGAAAACCCGTTAGGAGGCAGATTGGCTTCGAAAGATCTACGTATCAATGACATGATCCGTGTCCGTGAAGTTCGGCTTGTCGATGATGAGGGCAACCAGAAAGGGTTGGTCACAACACCGGAAGCGTTGCGCATGGCGCAGGAGCGTGGACTCGATCTTGTAGAAATTGCACCGCAGGCAAAACCGCCGGTGTGCAAGATCATGGACTACGGAAAGTACAAGTTTGACCAGGAAAAGAAGAATCGGGAGTCAAAAAAGAAGCAGCGGCTCGTCAAGATGAAAGAGATCCGCATGCAGCCTAAGATTGAGACTCATGACCTGGAGTTCAAGACCAAACATATCCGTGAGTTCCTCGATGAAGGGAACAAAGTAAAAGTCACGGTACGTTTCCGTGGTCGGGAAATGGCACACACGGAACGGGGCAAAATGGTACTGGAAAAGGTCATGGAGATGCTTGAAGACTCCTACAATCTGGATAGAGCTCCCATGATGGAAGGGCGCTTCATGTCAATGATTGTTAGCCCGGCTGCCAAGAAGTAGCAACGTCGTTTTCAGATAACCAAAACGCACGCCCAGTTGCAATCAGAGAGAGGGGTATCACATGCCAAAGCAGAAGACACGGAAAAGCGCAGCCAAGCGCTACAAGCTGACCGGCTCAGGCAAGGTCAAGTACAAGAAGCAGGGACTTCGCCATATTCTCACCAAGAAGAACAAGAAACGCAAACGGCGGCTTCGCCATCCCGCGATCTTGAGCAAGGCTGAGACGGCCCGTGCAAAACGCCTGCTTCCCTACGGCTGATAACGTATAAGATAACCGAGAAGGAGTTGATATCATGCCACGAGCAGTAGACGGCACACGCCGAAAAGATCGTCGAAAGAAAGTGCTCAAACAGGCAAAGGGTTACTGGGGGAGAAGAAGTAAACTACTTCGTACCGCAAAGGACGCCGTAGCCAAGTCACTTTCATACGCGTACCGTGACCGCAAAAACAAGAAACGCGAATTCCGGAATCTCTGGATTGCACGCATATCTGCTGCATGTCGCGCGGAGGGCATTAGCTATTCCCGTTTCATTAATGGCCTTTCCAAGGCTGAGATTGAAATCAATCGGAAAGCACTCTCCAATTTGGCCATCGAGGACCAGGAAGCATTTAAGGCCCTGGTGAACAAGGCAAAAGAACACGTTACTGTCTAATACAATATGATAACGCTTGAGCAAATCCGTCAGCTGGAAAACAAGGTTCACGCTGCCGTATCCAAAATTGCAGCGCTTAACGGGGAGAATACTCTGCTCCGGGAAAAAATGGCGGGCTATGAGCGTCGTATTGCAGAGCTGGAGGGCCAGATTTCCGCGTTCAAGCAGGATCAAACCGAAATTGAACAGGGAATCCTCTCGGCCCTCGACCAGCTCGATCACCTGGAAGACGAAGTTCTTGAGAAACCGCGAGATGCATCCTCCACGTCAGACAGCGTTGATGAGGAGAGTTTTGTCACAGAAACACGGGACGAGTCAAAGCAGGAAGACACGATTTCATCCGGCAGCCAGACTCAATCAAGCGAGTCTGCAAACGGAGAAGCATCAGAAGAGTCCGACGAGAACCCCACATCAGAAGAACTGGACATATTCTAAAATTCCGCTTTTAGGCAGGATGTCATGAGAATTGAACTTCTGGGTACGTCATTCACTATTCAGACTGACGAGGATCCGGAGTATCTCTCTGACATAGTTGACTACTTCAAGACCAAGATCCAGGAAATTCAATCCGGCGTATCCACGCGGGACCCTCTGAAAATTTCGATACTCTCCAGCATAGTTGTCATAGATGAGTTGTTCAAAGAGCGCGCGCGCGCCGGTACTCCCTCTACGGCCGAGGAAGGCGAAGAGGCGCAAAAAATCGCCCAGGATTTGATACATACCCTCGAGCAGTCACTGGGAGAGGCCGCAACAAACCGCCAGCAGCCGCCCCCGCCGGCACCCTCTTCTGATGAGGAGTGATTCAGTCCGGGGCCGCCGCGGTGATCTATGCCAGTGCGGCAAGGACCTTTTGCCTGTCAAGGTTGCGGTAGTGGCATCCATCCACGGTAACGATATAGCCTGCGATCCTGTTGGCCAGACGGCCGCACGCAGCTACATCTTTGCCAATCACCAATCCGTAGAGAAAACCACCTGCAAAAGAGTCGCCCGCCCCAGTGGTGTCCTGCGCCGCAACGGTTTCACCCGGCACGGTTGCGATATTTCCGTCTTCCCCTATCATGCAACCTTCCCGGCCTATCTTCATGACCACCACGGGCGCAAACCGTTTGGCCTCACGCACAATTGCTTCCCGATTCGATGTCACACCGGTAAGTGCCATGAGTTCCTGCTCATTGGCAAACAAGACGTCTATCCTTCCGGGTAACCATTTCACAAGGTCTGCGCGGTAACGGTCCACCACAAATGGATCTGCTATATCAAAAGAGACCAACCCGCCTCGAGCCCTGACAGCCATAATCGCGGTTTTAACGGCTTCCTCCTGATTTTCCGTGTCCCACATGTAGCCGGTAGTATGAAAGACGCTGCACCCTGCCAGGCTTGAGGTGTCCACATCCGCGTGCGTTAAATCCCGACATGCGCCGAGAAAGGTAAACATGGTTCGTTCATGGTCTGGAGTGACGATGATCGCGGAACTTCCGGTGGGGGTTTCCTTCCACGCAAGAGACGGGGTCACGCCCTCCGCGCGCAGGCTTTCTTCAAAGACGCTGCCATATTCATCATTACCCACCGCGCCGCTGTAAACCGGAGGCTCAATTCTTGTCTCCCCGCCGGCAAGCCAGCCCAGCGCACGCATGGTGTTTGAACAGCTTCCCCCGGCAAGCCGGGACGTAAGACGGCAGGAACCGATCACACGTTTCTGAAACTCGAATTCCACCAGGTTCATAGAGCCCGGAGTCACTCCCAGCTCTATTACCTTCTCATGGCCTGCTGAGAGAATAATGTCCATGAGAGGATTTCCCATACCGTACACAAATGCCATTACTGCCCCTTACACCCATGAATTCTTGACACTGCCAAGCCGGATGTCATACTATCTGTCTTGCGCCATGCCCGTAACCACCAGCCAGCAAATTGCCAGATATTACGATGAGTTCCGCAATGTAGATGTCACCTTTACCAGGGAAGTCATCAAGGCCACACTCCTCTATCCCAAGCAAGTGTTTATCAAATGCATGGGCTATCAGTGGCCGTGCATCATCTATTCGAGTTCCATGGTTGGCGCCAAGATTATAGCAAACATGAAGAGCTCTCTCAACGAAGCGGTCCGCAAAGCCAACAACTTAATCTCGCTTCGTTTCAGTTTTCTGTTACGGGACAAAACGGATCCACTCTCCTTCTTTGTTTCTTCCAAAATCACCGGATACACCCCATACAGCAAGGAGAACCCTGAGCTCAACTTCATTACCATAAACTACACCCAGCGTCCCCCTGATGACCTTATTGAGATTCTGGGAACGCTCCTTGAAGCAAACATTAATTCAAAACGGCGGGGAGAGGACAGAATCGTACTTACCGCGGACAGCGCCAAAAAACTTGGGGTGCGTTCCCGGGAGAGCCGCATTCTTATTGATGGTGTTCCACGCAAGTGCATTATTCGCGACGTCTCGTTTTCAGGCGCCAAGGTCATCATCCTCGGTATCGCGAAGTTTCTGGTGAATAAGGAGGCCGTCCTACGCATCGAACTTGACGATCCGGTAGATGCTGTTGATATTAGGGGAAAGGTAATACGGTTTGAACCGGTAGAAGGTCGGAACGATATTGCCGCGTTTGCGTTGAAATTTCATGAAGATGCAATTCCGATGAAATACAAGATGCGGATTAACAATTATCTCAAGGGAATCAAGACCAAGAAGTTGCCTGGAGAAACGGGCTAACCACGAACTCATGACACACAATCAAGAAGATCAGCATCCCGCTTTAAAGAATCTCATATTCATTGCCATCCCGGACGAGTTCAAAAAGAACGTAGGTGACTTCCCTCTTGATCCGGATATCATGCTTCCAGTAGAAACACAGGGGCCGGCTGATCAGTGGAATCTTCAGGATCTGACGTGGGAGCAAATCATATCCGCCATGCTTAAGATCCTCGCCTATAATCCGGATCATGAAGATGCGGAGTATTACCGCACGTTTGTCCAGGCGGCCAAACCGGACATAGTGAATGAATTAACTGAAACGGCGGTGCTGAAGGCACGAAATCACGATTTTGAAATAGCCGAGGAGATATTCCGCGCGCTCGCAGGACTGCTCCCCGGTGACCAAAAGATGGTTCTTAACCTCGCCCTTCTCTATGAACAACGAGCGCGAGCTTACGAAAGCCTGGAGAAGGAAGAGCTTCAAAATCATTATGAGAATCTCGCGTTTGAAGCGTATCGGGAGCTCTTTTCCCTCGACGAGGTGCTCCCGGAGGTCCACGTGAATGCCGCCTATTTTTTCCTCCGGCTGCGCAATTACGACCGGGCACGTGAGCAATTCCAGGCCTATCTGGAAAGTGACGCAACTGATGAAGAGAAGCGCAACGAGGCCCAGCGCATAATCTCTGAGATTGATTCGCAGAACCTCATGGACCAGCTATTCAAAGAGGCGTACGACTTCATCCGCATGGGAAAGGAACAGGAAGGCATTGAAAAGATCAGCCAGTTCCTCTCATCCCATCCAAATGTCTGGAATGCGTGGTTTCTCCTTGGATGGGGCCATCGAAGGCTGGGCCAGTATGAGCAGGGACGCGACGCGTTTCAAAAGTCGCTGGAACTCGGCAAGCCTGCCGAACAGGTCGACACGCTGAACGAGCTGGCAATTTGCGAAATGGAACTTGGGAACCTGGAAAGCAGTCAGAAGCATCTGACAGCAGCACTCACCGCAGACCCTGAGAACACCAAGATCATTTCAAATCTGGGGATTCTTGCCCTCCGCCGAGGAAACCGGGAACAGGCAAGCGGATACTTCCAAACCGTCCTTGAAATTGCGCCGGATGACCCCATTGCCAGACGCTACATGGAATCTATGGACGAGTGATACCACAGCAGCACCGGAAAGAACCGGATTGGCGCTGGCTCCGCGACCCCGCCTTTACATGTCCCGCACTTTTTTTTCAACAATTTTCGCCTCACTACTAAAGTTTCAACAGCCCCTGTCCGATACCTGAAATACGGGAAGGTAAACGCCCTGAACGCTGCGAACGCGGCTCTCACCTTCCCTACTTTCGATTATCGGCCGCGCCGTTCTGTAGTTGAGGGATTTCTCACACATTTCGTGTGAACTCCCGCTACCGCAGTCCATAGCGGCAAGGAGGTGGCATCGGGAACCGAAAGACCATTGTGTCGTAACAGCGAACATCCGGGCACGGATGCCCGGAAGACATTACAACTTTTCACGGAGGAAAAGAGATGATCATCAATCACAACATGAGCGCTCAATTTGCAGAGCGTGTACGGGGAGTAGTTAACAACCGCCTCCAGGGCAACATTGAAAAGCTCTCCTCGGGTCTCCGCATCAACCGTGCCGGTGACGACGCATCCGGCCTGGCCGTATCGGAGAAAATGAGAAGCCAAATTCGTGGGTTGAATCAGGCTTCCAGAAATGCATCAAACGGCGTCAACTTCATCCAGACCACTGAAGGATATCTGCAGGAATCCCAGGATATTATGCAGAGAATCCGGGAGCTCGCGGTTCAGTCTTCAAACGGTATCTACACCGCCGAAGACAGAATGCAGATCCAGGTGGAAGTGTCCCAGCTGGTAGACGAAATTGACCGCATTGCAAGCCATGCGCAATTCAACGGCATGAACCTGCTGACCGGCCGATTTGCCCAGGACACCGGAGAAAACGTGGTAACCGCATCGATGTATTTCCACATCGGGGCCAACATGGACCAGCGGGAACGCGTGTACATTGGAACAATGACCGCACGCGCCCTCTCCGTCAAAGATACCAACAACGATCCCCTTTCACTCTCTACGCCGGACCTGGCAAACCGCGCTATCGGCGTCGTGGACGCTGCATTGAAAACAATCAACAAGCAGCGTGCCGATCTTGGTGCGTACCAGAATCGACTCGAGATGGCAATTAAGGGTATCGATGTGGCTGCAGAAAACATGCAGGCCTCTGAAAGCCAGATCCGTGACGTCAATATGGCGTCGGAAATGGTTGACTACACGAAGAACCAGATACTGCTGCAGTCATCCACTGCAATGCTTGCCCAGGCAAACGTGAAAAACCAGTCCGTATTGCAATTACTGGGATAGCGTAGTATCATTTACAATGGTCTTCGTGACCTAAACGATCTTTGACAAAGATCCTCCTTGAATGCCAGAACTTTGAGATTTCCCGACTCCGTAAGGAGTCGGGAAAATCTCTCTGTTGGTAGTGGGAAAGAACGGAGCAGGAGCAGCGCGCAAGGGCTCCTCTACGCCCACTGGCGGCATTGAGCAATAAGGAAGGCAAGGGATGCCTTCTACAACTCTATCAAGGAGGGGCATATGGTTATTAACCACAACATGAGCGCCCAGTTCGCCCAGCGGACACTGAAATTCCGTGGCCAGGACATTAAAGGCAACATCGAAAAGCTTTCGTCCGGTATGCGGATTAACAGAGCAGGAGATGACGCCTCCGGTCTCGCAGTGAGTGAAAAGCTGCGCGGTCAGATTCGTGGCCTGAACCAGGCCGAGCGGAATATTTCGAATGCGGTATCTTTCATTCAGACGACTGAAGGATATCTGCAGGAGACACAGGATATTCTGCACAGAATTAGAGAACTTTCGGTTCAGTCCGCAAACGGCATTTATACGTCAGAGGACCGGATGCAGATTCAGGTTGAAGTTTCCCAGTTGATTGACGAGGTCAACAGAATTGCCTCGCATGCACAGTTTAACGGCATGAACCTCATGACCGGTAGATTTGCGCAGGATGCAGCAGAGGGAAACGGAATCCAGTTCCAGGTTGGAGCGAACATGGACCAGCTCGAACGCGCCTACATTGGCACCATGACCGCTCAGTCACTGGGCCTTACAGGTGCGCAGGGCGAACAGGGATCGATATCGATCTCTACCCCGGAGGCCGCAAACCGCGCCATTGGCGTGCTGGACTCAGCGCTCAGAGTCGTATCCAAGCAAAGAGCTGATCTTGGTGCCTATCAGAACAGATTTGAGATGGCACAAAAAGGTGTTGCTGTTGCGTCGGAAAACTTGCAAGCTGCCGAAAGCCAGATTCGCGACGTCGATATGGCCAAGGAAATGGTAAACTTTGTGAAGAACCAGATATTGATGCAGTCAAATACCGCCATGCTTGCGCAGGCAAATACGCAGCCGCAGTCAGTTCTTCAGCTTCTTGGTTAAAGACTCCGTTCATTGCCGAAAAGAAGAGATCTGGACGTCATCTTTTTTTCGGAGCATTCAGGTGGGAGGAGAGCCGCGCTCTCTCCTCCTATCCCTTTTTCTTACACGGAGGTAAGAGACTATGTCCATGGAAATAACCAGGATCTTTCGGGATCCGTTGCCGGCGGACATGGGAAAAGTGAAAGCACAAAAACCGGGCATCGAACCACAGGCCGTACAGCAGACATTAACCAAATCACACTCTCATCAGAACATCGCGGATTTAGTAGGCGAGTTGCAGACCGTAACACAGATCTTGAACAGGCGGCTGAAGTTCACTATTAACCGTCAGCTGGATCAGGTAGTCGTCAAGGTGATTGATACCAGCACCGATAAGGTTATTAAGGAGCTCCCTCCTGAAGAGGTACAGCAGATGCACGTTCGCATCCGCGAGGCAATTGGACTTCTGATAGACGAAACGATATAGGCCACCACACGGGAGGGGATGGCACTACATGTCAGGCTACACTACTCTCAGAAGCAGGTTAGTCATTCTTGCCGGGCTGATTCTATGCATCGCGTTCCCCGCGGTTGCTCAGGTCAGTATACCCGGCGTCACGAACGACGGCCTCAATACTGATAAAACTATAGAAAAACTCATGGAACTCGAGCGCAAACCGCTTGATAGAATGCAGCAGTCAATCAAGGACTATAAGCAGCAGAAACAGGTCTGGACCGAACTGGATCAGTCGCTCACAAAACTGCGGGACAGCGCCCGCAAGCTCTTTGGATTTGACAATCCTTTCAATGACAGGGTGGCAAACTCCTCTCAGGAGGCAGCGCTGACCGCCACCGCCACCAGAGAAGCTCCTGAACAGACAACCAGTATCACAGTCAAAAGCCTTGCCGGCGCGGACAAGTTTCTATCCAAAAGCCTGCCCGCGGACACACAGGTGCCTGCCGGACGTTACGGATTTCGCGTTGGGGAGACCGAACGTGCCTTCAACTTTTCCGGAGGGTCGCTTGCGGAGTTTGCTCAGGCGGTCAACAAATACCTCGCAGAGGTAGTTCGCGCGCGGGTAGTTAATAATACCCCTGATACCAGAATCATCACCTTTGAGTCACAGAAGACCGGCGCTGAGAACCCGCTCTCCTTTACGGAAGACGCGCAGACGTTTGCCATGCAAAGCGGCGTTATAGAACGTACCATCCAGACCTCCAGGACCCCGGAGATTGCTCCAGGTGCACTTGCCACGTGGACCAAGCCTCTCGATCCTTCTACCTATTCCATTTCTGACGGCGCGTTGACCGTACAACCCGGCGGCGAGGTTTCTCTGCCAATTCAACCGACGCTCACGCTCAACGACAACATGGTGCTTGAACTCGAGGCTCACGTTGTTGAACAAAATAAGGAAGCGTGGCAATCGCCTTCGCCTCCGCCCGGACCGGCACTCCCGGATCCCGGCGGTGTCACGCTTGACGGCGTGACGGTGCCGAACGCACCGTCTCAGGCAGTGCTTCCGCCCTGGAAAGCGCCGGAGCCGCCAAAAGTTGTGACAGATTCTACCTATCTCTATGCGCAGTCAGATTCCCGGACAGTTGCGTTGCCTGACATTTCCCCGGGTGACGGCTTTGTGACGCTTAAAATCCCTCTCGCTGATTACGTCTCTTCAATAGACGCCCTCGGGATTAGGAATGCAAACACGTATCGTACCATCACCGTCCGCAACGTCCGCATTTACGATCCTCAGGCGCGGGGAGATTTCCGCCCGGTACACGCAATTGAATCCGCCTCGGACGCGCACATTAGCGTGGACGGCGTGGATGTGACACGGAGCAGCAACGACATTGAGGACGTGGTGGCCGGAACAACGCTTCATCTGCATGGCACCAGCCAGACACCGGTAGAGTTGCAAATTGAGCCTGACCGGGATCAGGTAAAGAACAGCATTATTCAGTTTGTGGGAAACTATAACCAGATCATCCGGGATGTGAATATCCTTACGCGCAGCAATGAAAGCATTGTGAATGAAATTTCCTATTTCAGCGATGATGAAAAGAAAAAGGCAATGGAACGGCTCGGTCTCTTCCAGGGGGACAGCGGCCTGAATCAAATGAAATCGCGTTTCCAGACTGTCATGATGAACTCCTATCCCACCTCCGCCGGCAGAGAAGTGAATCTGCTGGCACAAATAGGCATATCGACAAACGCTTCCGGCTTTAATACGGGCGGCTACAATGCGTCACGTCTCCGGGGTTACCTTGAAATCAACGAACAGGAGCTGGATTCCACTCTGCAAAACAAATTCAAGGCGGTCAAAGACCTCTTTGGATACGATACTAACAACGACCTTGCGGTTGATTCAGGCATTGCCTTTGAAGTTGACCGCTACGTACGCCCCTACGTGCAGGTTGGAGGAATTATTGCTTCCCGTTCGCAAAGTCTGGACACCCAGATTGCAAGCACGCAACGAGATATTGATGATTACAACAGATACCTCGATAACTATGAACAGAAACTGCGAAACGATTTTGCCACAGCCCAGGGTGCATTAAACGATCTTAAAGACAGGCAACGTTCCATTCAGAATCTGAATCCCCAGGGCAACGGAAATTGATAGATTTCGCGGAGCCCGAAACAAATAGCGGGGTTGGGAAGCACCTTTTTCTGACGATACTTATAAAGAGAGCCTCTCGGACAGGTGTAATCCTGCCGGATGGTGCGGCGTGAGAATTACCCTCTATGAGCGGAGGCACATGTGGAAATTCTAATCAATGACGAGCCAATAGATGTCACCCTGGAAAGTGAAAAAACCGTTGGAGAGGTGCTGGACGGCATAGACTCCTGGCTTGCCGGCTCCCATATGACTGTCACCGCTTTTGCCCTTGATTCTGCGTCAATGGCAGCGCAAAGAACTCCCGAATTGACTTCACAACCGATTGACTCTGTGAACACGCTCCGCGTGCAGGCACGCACGCAGCCGGAGGCTCAGGCGAACGCTCTTCAGACTATACTTGAGTTTGTAACCACCATACGCGCGGCGCTTTCGGAAAAACGCGATGAACTTGTGCGCGACCTTCTCTCAGACTGGCAACACGTTGCCGGTTCAACTGCCATGGCCGAACTCTTCCGCGCAGATGCCCAGTCGCTGCTGGACGAGCTTGGGGGCGTGGTTGATGAAGCGGTAAGGTCCGATACAACGGATTCGACTCCCCGCAGGGAGGCAATAACGCGTCTTGACCAGCTTGCAACAATTATCTCCGGACGGCTCCACGAATTAGCACAACCGGCGCAGGAAGAAGCTGCAACCGCAGGGCTCCTTTCTACCCTGCTCCCTCGTGTCGCTGAAATTTCGGTCTTACTTCAAAGTGGAAAGGACCGGGAAGCGATGGACCTTGTGGTCCGCTTCACGGAACTCACCGGCAAACTTCTCCGCCTTCGTTCCGTGCGGCTCGCCATGGGACAGGATGTCACTCTGCCCTCTTCCGGTGCGACTGCCGAAGAGTTCGGAGCCGAACTCAACGAAATGCTGGGAGAGCTGTTAACGGCATTTGATAGCCGTGATTCAGTGTTGATTGGGGACCTGCTTGAATACGAAATTGTTCCACGCATCGAGCAAGTGGTTGCAGCGTCTTCCGTGGAAAAGCGGGAGAACGAATAGTCAGGAGGTTACTTCACGGAGATGTTCTTTCTGCTCCAGACCCAACCCCGATTTGACTTTTTTGCTCAACCGGATCCACGTGAGAACGCCGTTATCCTTGCCGTTATGGCAGGATTCATCATTGTTGCGGCACTGGGAGCCTACATTTCCTCACGCCGGGGAGGTGCACCGGGCGGTAAAAGCTATTCGCGTATTCTCCTTAGCCGGGAAGCACGCAAGGTGGGACTGGAGTCCCACCATATCCGCATGGTTAAGAGCATCATCAAGAACCAGGGTATTCAGAATCCCATGCGCATGCTGCGCGATCCCAATTTTCTTACCCACATTATCAGACGTTCGCTTGCAAACATAGACCAATCTAACCTCCCTGATGATGAAAAGGAGAATCAAAAGTACCTCATTTTTCAAATTAAGCGTATTGTCACCATGCACGCCGACAGCCGAACTACCATTGATTCTACCCGGAAGCTCCGGATGGGCACGGAGCTGCGCATCAGCGTTGATGGAAAAATGTGGTATGACACAACTGTTTCTGCAAATATGAAGGACGTACTTGCACTTCACCCTCCGCGTGATCCACGCGGCCGAGAGTTCTTCTGGGACAAGGGAACGCGCCTTCGCGTGATTTTTGCTCCTGATTCAAGCAGCAAGCTCTACGGTTTCACCTCTCGTGTGCTTGGAGTCACCAGGTCCCGTCAGTCCACCGCCATTTTGATTGCCCATTCAGACAAGATCCTGCAGTCCCAAAAACGCAAATATCCGCGGCGAGAAGATGACAGGCCGGTATTCTTCTGGCAGGTCTCGGTAATAACCACCGGAACAGGCAGACACGCCCGCAAACAGGCGGTAGTGAGTGCACACCAGCGCGGATACGGCCGCATTGAAGATCTCTCTGCCGGCGGCTGCGCAATCCGAACTACCGGCGCATTTCCTACGGGTACCCTCATCAAGATTCAGTTTGAAACTCCGGACGGCACAACCCTCTCTGCCTTTGGAAAGGTACGCAGCACCGAGCGCACTCCTTCGCGGTACGGGAGCATGCACGTCATGTTTACCCGGGTTTCCCGAAAGAATCTCAACCAAATCCAGGCATATGTTTACGGCATTACCGACGAAGAGCAAAACGCCCCTTCCGTCTATTGACGCCAATTGCTCTATTGACGGTGAACGAAGAATCGGGTAGACATAGGATCACTACATGAAAGTCCTCGCCATTGACAACATCGTGCGGCGCGAAATGCCCATTCACTACCGACGCAACTTCACTGGAAACGCCTTGCTCCAGCTTCCGGGAGACAGAGAGCGTCCCTGCCGCATAGAGTTCACCCTTGAGCACGGACCAACCGGCCAGGTAGAAGTGCAGTTGCAATTTCTTGAGCTTCCGGATTATCCCCTCGTTCCGGTCATGAAGGCGGTCAAAGCGCACATTGCTTCCCTTGACAGAAAAGGGGCGTTGCCCTGAAACAGGTTGTGTGTGCGACCCCGTCCCAGACTTTCCAGGCGGGTGAACGCATCGGCAGGAGCCTCGCACCCGGCGATGTGGTGGCAATCACGGGTCCGCTGGGGGCTGGGAAAACAGTCCTGGTGAAAGGCATTGCCGCTTCTCTTTCAGTCACCGATCCGGTTACCAGTCCCACGTTTACGCTGATTGCCGAGTATGACGGCCGGCTGCCGCTTTTTCATGTAGATCTTTACCGGATTGGATCTTCCCTGGAGTTTGACCTGCTCGGACTTGATGACTACTATGACGAAGACGGCGTGACGGTCATTGAGTGGAGCGATCGCGCGGGGTCCTCCTTGCCCGAACGCACGATATCGGTCACTATTGAAATAGGTCAGGAAGGAAATCGCGTTCTCTCCTGTTCACATGATGTTATATGATTGCACTTTCAATTGACACTGCTACAGAAGTAGCCTCTATCGCACTTTACCTCTCTAAAACCGGCTCGCGCCGTGAAGAAACCGTAACCTGGAGCCGGGACGGGCGCCTGCGGCACGTGGAGCAACTGATGCCCACTGTCTCGTGGCTTTGCGCCAGTGCGGAAGTAGCACCGGCGGATATTGAACTGGTTGTTTGTTCCGGCGGGCCTGGGTCATTCACGGGCCTGCGTATAGGGGTTGCCACGGCCAAGGGTGTTGTAGCCGCTTCAAACGCGCATCTGATAGCTGTTTCCACGCTGGACGCCCTGGCAGAACCGTATGCGCCCTTTCACGGTCTCGTGGTTCCGGTCATTGATGCGCGCAAACGCCGTTACTACAGCGCGGTCTACCGGCGTGGCGAGAAGCTTACCCGCGACCTTGACATTGCCCCCGGGGATTTAGAGGAGCAACTGCGTCAGCTCCAGGGCCGAAAGAGCGAGCCAGTCTATCTGGCAGGCCCGCATGCGGCCGCGGCCCTCGCGGCGTTGGAGAATTCAGATCTCTCCCTTCATTTTCTGTCTGGAAGCAGAAGCGGCGCTGCCGCGGCGCAACTGCGCCTTGGACTGGACGCGTACGCACGCGGGGAGTTCACGGCAGAGGATGCCGGTCCCACCTATGTTCGCGGCAGTGATGCAGAAATGGCTGTGCGCCGTAGCAAATAGAGCTTCAGGCTCACGCGGGACGTCACGGTTTCTCTTCAGAGTCTTTCTCTTCAGACTCGCCGGAGGCGCCCGGCTCAAGAAATTGCGTGAGGGATGGAATGTCCCTGCTTGTGGTTTCAGCCGCCTTGCGGTTCTCCTCCTGGATCGCCTCAAAGACTTCCTGCCGGTACACCTTTACACTTCTTGGTGCGTTTATCCCGAGTTTTACCTGATCTCCCTTGATATCTACAACGGAGATTTCGATATCATCGCCAATAATAATGCGTTCGTTGACCTTTCTGGCAAGGATCAGCATCAGCCCTTCCCCGCCATTTCCCTGACAATCAGGTGCCGTGTTTCCCACACAGGATTCAGTGAAATGCTTTGCCGCCCCAGTCGGCCCTGTCTGTTAATGATAACCGGACCCTGAAGGTTGGCGCTCATTTCCCGCTGCTCCGATGGAATGGTCACGATGGCAAATACCAGAACGTCATCCTGCTCCGGAGATCCAATTTCCTCAAGGTCATTGTCCGGAATTTCCAGCACGTAGTCGGGCCTGAAGACGTAGGGGTTGATCAGTATAAACGCTGTTTCAACCTTCTCCACGCTCTGCAGGATGTAAAATGGCTCCTGGTGCGCATCAAGCAGCGCAAAATCATGAAGAGACTCAAAGCCGTAAAGTCCGGACGGAAAGTGAATGAGTTGCTTATCGTCCACTTCCAGTTGTCCGTAGATCTTGGTAAAAATCAGCATGCATTACCTCAGAAAATCAAGAAGAGTGGGCTGCAGTATGCGTGCGGAGGTAGACAGCGCAGCCTTATGTGTGTACTCCAGCATTTTCAGGTCTGTAATTGCCTTCGTCATGTCAACATCCACCGCCTGCGAGTTCAACTCGGTGATTTGCGGAATTTCGGTCTGGTTCCGCTTATAGGTTACCTGCAACCGCGCGTCTTTTGCGCCCAGGCTACCTAAACTGGAAAGAAGGTTGTCCAGTCCGCTGTCAATACCGCGCAGGGCGCGGCCGCCTACGTCCACCTGCTTTCCGGCGTAAAGGTCGTCACGCAGGCGTACAATCATGTCAAACAGAGAACCGCCAAACACGTCTGCGGTAGGTGCCGCGTTGGCAGGTGGTGTATTGTCCACGGTGGAGACTACCCCAAGGTCCTGCAGCACCGGGCTTCCGGAGCCGGCCTGAATCCAGAGCTGGTGAGGACTTGTGGTTTCAAGCACCAGCGAATTCTGTACCGGATCAAGCCGTGCTTTGACCGCGGCGGCAGAGTCATTGATCTTACTGATTACCGCCTGAATATTGTCACCTGCGGAGACGTTTATCTGCACGCCGTCTATGAAAAAGCTGCTGTTCTCCGGTACCTGGTACGATGTTGCGTCCCTGGTAGCAAAGATATGCTGATTCTCCGCCCAAAACACTTCGTTTCCCGGAAAGTTCATATCGATGTAAGAGCCGTCTGCTATTTCAGTCTGCCGTTTTCCAATATCGCCCGTATACTCCACTCCGGTGATAACCTGCCCGGGCGCTCCGGCTACGTTTCCGTACACTGCCCGAAACGGCTCCCCCTGTGTTTCCTGGCCGGAAAAGAGCGTTGCGCCGTCGCCGTTGCGACCGTTTGCGACCTTCACAAACTCCCCGAGGAGCTCGTTCACCTCTCCAGCCATCTTCTGCATGTCGCTTTTAGTGTAGGTCCCGTTGGCACCCTGGACGCCGATTTCCCTGACGCGCTGCAGCATATCCACGGCTTGTTTCATATATGATTCAGCAACATGATAGTTGTCCTGGGTATATTGGATGTTGTCCGCGTATCGGGTCAGCCGCGTGAGATAGGACTGGTACCGCGTGGAGTGCGCTGCGGCAAGGGGATCGTCGCGCAGGTTCTGAATACGGGTCTGGGAAGACATGCGGTTTTGCACCTGGTTCATCATAAACTCCCGGCGCCTCGCGAAATACTGCATGTCGTCATTGGTCAGGTTACTCGTTACGCGATACATACGTTATTACACTCCCATTCGGTTAATGATGGTGTCCAACATCTGGTTGATATTTGTTACAAATCGCGCTGCCGCGTTGTAGCCGTGCTGATACTTGATCATTTGGGCAATTTCTTCGTCAATGTTGACACCGCTAATTGATTGCCGGGTGTCCCGGAGGTCCTTCATGATGGTTTGCTGCGTCTTCAGCGCCAGCTCCGACTCCTGCCCCTTCAATCCGATGTTGGCCACGGTGTCGGCAAAATAGTCGTCAAAGGTAGCGGTCTGTCCCACCATGACCGGACGGTTTCTCAATCCCGCAATTTCAATTGCGGCGGATCCGTCACCCGGATCTCCTTCGGTTTCACCCGGGTCCTTAAAGCTTGCCGCAATGGATGCAGGTTCATGCTGAATGTCTTCGTTAATGCCGATCCACGCAGATGGGTGTGAGAGCGGCGCCAGGGCGTACTGCGCATCCGGCCGCAGGATGGCCGATGCGTCCGGCTGCCCCCACGTGAACGCGTTTTCCGGTCCGGGTCCCCGCAGGATTCCCGCGTAACCGCCCAGAAGCTGGCCGGAGTCCTCCATGTAGCGCAGCACAAAGTCCGGCCGCTCTTTTTGGGCCGCAGGTGTCCCCTTAAGCACCAGGTGACCATTTCGGTCCAGGCGCGCCGCCACTTCCGCGCTGGAGTTGTTTATCCGCGCCACCAGGTCACCTACCGTGTCCGTTGGGTAGTAATTGACCCGTACACGGTCTGACTGGCCGGGAAAGGTGAGGGTTCCCTCAAGACCTATCTGCGCTTTTGCCTGAAGCTGATTTGCCCCGGTTACCCGGAACAGGTAGGTTGAGTCAAAGGCGCCGTCCCCGTTTCTGTCGTAATTTCCCTGGGCGTTCAGCACGGCCGGGTGTTCTACAAAGAAATTGGTGTTTGTCTTTCCGTCGAGGCCGTATGCCGAGCGGTGAATATCGTTTACCAGATCCGTAAAGTTTACCGCCATATTGTCCAGATTCTGGATTTCCCCGCGGACATCGACGTCTCTCATTTGTTGAAGTGCGGCAAGCTTCCCGCCCCTGAACAGCGCGTCTTCCCCGGAGTACTTCCATGCCACCTTGCTGTATCCCTCATTCGCGGTATCAGGCACGGTTGTGAACGGTCTTGCTATCTTGCCCTGGATGATGTGCAGTCCGCTGGTGTAGACGCTGAACTCGTCCGGGTCACGCTTGTCCACTGTGATGTTTATGATTTTTGAAAGATGCTCAACCAAAAGATCACGCTGATCGAGAAGATCATTGGGGCTGTCTCCAGCCGCCTTGGATTTTACGATCTCCTCGTTCAATTTGGCAATATCCGATATCTGGTCGTTCACCTGCTTCACCGTGCCGCGAATGTCTTCATCCAGCATCTGGCGAATTCGGTCAAGGCTGTTGTACTGATTGTGGATTCCGTCGATGAGCGCCTTACCGTGCTGGAGCACCGCCTGGCGTGACGCCATCTGCTCAGGATACATGGAAAGCTCCTGCCAGGAGTTCCAGAACTGGTCCATAAGGTGGCGAACTGACGTGTCGGCCGGTTCGTTGTACACCTGCTCAACCATGCGCAGGTACTTGTCGCGTGATTCCCAGTACCCTTCCCCGTTTGCCTGCGAAACAATACGCCCTTCCAGAATGCCGTCACGAATTCTTTCAATGCGCGCTACGTCCACACCCTGGCCAATTTGCCCGGCGGTTTCCGCTCTATTGAGCTGAGGCCGGTAGATGGGGTCAAAGGCCTTCATTTCCACCCGTTGCCGGCTATAGCCCTCTGTTGCCGCGTTGCTCAGGTTGTGGCCAACGGTGGTGAGTCCCACGTTGTGCGCGATTAAACTGCGTTTGCCGATCTCAATTCCGGAAAAGGTGGATTGCATTGCGTCCTCCTACACCCTACAGATGACGGTCCAGCACCATCGCGCGTTCGTCCGCACGCGTTGCTCTCCCGCTGCGCGAGTAAATTCTGCCCTTCTGGTCCGGGTAGAGCTCTCCAAGGACGTCGCGCATGGTGGCAACCGTTGATGCAACATAAGCATCTATTCCGCCGGTCACGCTTCTCACCTGGCTCACGGCAATCTTCAGCCGCCGGTACAGTTCCGAGAGTTCTCTTCGCAGGGCAAGGCTCACGCCTTCGAGGACGTCGTAAAATCCCGCGTCCGCGTCACATCCGAGTGCTTCTTTGAGTGCCTGGTAGTGCGTGTGCCGCACACTGTCCGTGGCCGCAATTTCTTCTGCCCTGCCGGACATTTCTTTGAGAATTGGTTCCAGGTCACTCCAGTTTCTGCTCATCACCAGCAACTGGATCTGCCGTTCGTTCTCTGAAAGAGCTTCAAGCAGCGCTGTCTCTTTTTCCAGGACATCCTTCAGCGCCTGGGCTTCTCTGTATCCGTTCATGGGTACTCCTTGATTCACGCAGGGAACACTCCCTATTCGCCTTCTCTTTATTCATCGGAAATTGGCTTGCAAGTATGAGGAATTTTTGTTATATATAGTGTAAATTATATATAGAATGCTACACCCAAGGAGCAACGGAATGCAGACAGACTTCGATATGGTAATTATCGGCGGAGGCGCGGCGGGCCTCACCGCCGCACAATATGGCGCCCGGGCAAACCTGAGAACACTGATTGTGGAACAGATGGCAAACGGCGGACAGTGCCTTCTCATTGAAGGTCTTGAAAACTACCCCGGTTTCCCGGAACCGCTTGGTGGTGCTGAGTTCACAGAACGCTTTGAAGCACAGGCACGCAAATTCGGCGCGCAGTTCAAGATTGCCACCGTAACGGCCGTAGAGAAGGTTGGAAACCACTTCCGCATCGAGACCTCTGAAGGAGAACTCACGTCATTGACGGTTGTGATGGCCACCGGCGCACAACACCGTATGCTGGGGGTACCCGGCGAAGAACGCTACGGCGGCAAAGGCGTTTCCTACTGTGCAACTTGTGACGGCCCCTTCTTCCGGAACAAGACCATTCTGGTTGTTGGCGGCGGAGATGCGGCGTGCGACGAAGCGACCTTCCTCTCCAAGCTGACCGACAAGGTAATTATGGTGCACCGGCGGGACCGGTTCCGCGCCCAGAAATCACTTTCAGAGCGCGTTCTCCACAACCCCAATATAGAAGTGCGGTTTAACACGGTTGTAAACGAAATAACCGGAGAGGCAAATGCAATGGGAATAGAGCGTGTCACCGGTGTGACGCTTCGGGACACTCAATCCGGTGAAGCGTACCAGGAACCCGTGGATGCGGTCTTTGTCTTCATCGGCTCCATTCCCCAGACCGCACTGATTCCGGAGGCACCAAAAGATGAGGCAGGCTACATCATCACTGACATCAATATGCAAACCGACGTTCCGGGCCTCTTTGCCGTAGGTGACGTCCGGGCTACGCCGTTTCGGCAGCTTGTGGTTGCCGCAAGCGACGGTGCTATTGCGGCACACGGCGCGTCCACCTACATTGACGAAATGGCCGGGATGGCGTACGAGGCACAACCCGTATAACGCAAAACCAACCCCGGTGGACGCGGCGGGGGCTTTCAGCTACAATGATTTCGGACTGCCGGACGGCGATACGTCGTGACTGCCGGCAGCCGTAATCTATATGAAACGATCCGTCGCCGTCTGCGCATTTCTTCTTCTCTTTACCGGCTTTCTTGCGGCACAGGAGCCTCCGACTGGCGCGTTCTGGACCATTCAGGCCGCGCCGGAAAAGGCTGCACAGGAGCTTCTTTCCAGAATGTCTCCTGAAGAAATTGTGAGCCAGGTGTTTCTGGTAGGCTGGCCTCAGGAAAAGCCCACTCCCCTTATCATGGAATGGATCCGGCGGCGTAACATTGGCGGAGTCAAGATTTTTGGCTGGAACGGAGAGAATCTCTATACGCTCGCCCGCGCAATAGCCACCATGCAGAACGCCGCCTTGAACACGCCCCACGGAATTCCGCTTTTCACTGCTACTGATCAGGAAGGGGGATGGGTACGTCACATCAAGGGCGCCACCAGTGTTACTCCGGGCAATATGGCAATAGGCGCTACCGGTTTGCCCTACGATGCAATGGAAACCGGCTACTATATTGGCATGGAGCTGAGAGCGCTCGGCGTAAACATGAATTTTGCGCCGGACGTTGACGTATATGTGAACCCGGAAGCCCATGTCATCGGTCCCCGCGCCTTTGGAGACAACGCAACAGAGACGGCAATGCTTGGCACCGCCTATTTCAAGGGACTGGAAAAGGCGCGCGTCATTGCCACCGCAAAACATTTTCCCGGACACGGAAACGCAAAGGGTGACTCTCACGGCATGTTACCGGTCATCCCGGACACTATGGATACGTTATGGAACCGCGATCTGGTGCCGTACCGCTTTCTCATCAGAGAAGGGCTCCCTGCAATTCTTAGCGGTCATTTGAACTTTCCGGAGGTAACACACAACGGTGTGCCCGCCTCTCTCTCTCAATATTTCAAACATACCGTGCTCCGTGAGCGTCTGCATTTCAAGGGAATCGCCATCACCGACGATCTCTACATGGGCGGCGCAGAGCAGTATGCTTCTGAGAACGGCATCACCTTTCCCCAGCTCTGTGTAGACGCTCTTTCGGCGGGTAATGACATGATCATGCTCTCAAAGACTCCAGGACTGAACGATGCGATCTGGACTGCTGTCTTCTCTGAATACCAGAACAATCCTGACTTTCACGCGCGCATTAATGAGGCAGTAACGCGTATTCTCACCATCAAATTCCGCTATCTCCAGCCGGAAAACCGGGTTCCGCTTTCACCCGATACGGCGACTATTTCGGATCTCATTCCGGACCGTGCCGCACAGCCTTTTTTTCGCGATCAGGCCGCACGGAGTGTGACGGTGATACGGGACGGCATGATCCCGTTCAAGCCGGAGAGCGGCACGCGCATCCTGCTCGCTGGTAAGGACCGGGACTTTTTCCGGGAAGGGAAACGAAGGTTTCCCGATGCGGACCTGTTCAGCTTCACAGACTACGCATTCTACACCGCGTCCGCGGCTGATAGGGCGAGATTTGCGCGCCTTGCCGGGAAGTATGATACGGTAATCTTCTGCCTGTCTGATCCAAACAGTCTCCAGGTGCTCGAAGCGGCACGAAACATCGATACAAACATCATTGTGATTTCCATTCTTACTCCGGTCTATCTTCAACAGGTGCCGTGGGTAAAGACCGCCATCGCAGTGTACGGATGGGGTAAGGAATCACTGGAAGCCGGTTTTGCCGTACTTCGGGGTGACTATACGGCGGAAGGTTCGTTGCCGGTCAGCATGCTTGACCGGTAGTCTTCCATGGAGATGCTTGAGATGCCCTGGGCGATAGGACGTGATTCTGATCTTTCCCGGCTCCTTGCGTTTCTCATTCCCCGCGAGTGGGGTTGCGTTACCTTCACTACCCACCTCTTGAAAAACGGCGAGCCTGCATTTCCTTCCCGCGCGCGCAAACGCATTCACCTTCACACGAATTCTGAGGGAGACGTTTCCGGCGCAATATTGCAGACCTACGGAGGATTCTTTTTTCCCGTATTTGATAACGGTGGCGCCAACCACGATGCCCTGCCTAAACCGCTCTCGGCGCGGTTTCAAAGCGGAACCGTTATCCTTGGAACCATCATGGGCAGAGATGCACATGTGCGGGTGCTCGAGGAGCACTTGCCGCGCCGTCCCTCACACCGTGTTGAGTACTACCTCATGGCACTTGACCAGAGACCGCACTCACGCCGTACACCGCGGATCGACGGCTGGGCCGTCAGGCAGGCAGGACCTTCAGATCTACGCGCCCTCTTCCCGTTGCAGGAGGCGTATGAACGGGAAGAGGTGCTCCTGGAAGGACGCCCCTTCAACTCCCACGCCGCCACCAGTGCCTTGAAACGTTCTCTCTCTGACCAGATAGTCTACATTGCCACGCGCAACGGAAGGCCAATTGCCAAGGCAGCCACTAATGCGCGCGGCATAGTGTACGATCAAATAGGCGGCGTATATACTGACACATCGTATCGTAATAAATCAGTTGGATACGCGCTGATGCACCGCCTCATAGAACATCTTCGCAATGAAGGGAAACGGCAGTGCCTCTTTGTGAAAAAACACAATGCAAGCGCGGTCGCGATGTATAACAATCTTGGCTTCTCAATTCGGGACGACTTTACAATATGTTACTACACGGGATGAAAGCAAAGAAGCGAAACGGCAGACTTAAGATTCTCATGATAACCAGCGAGGCGGTTCCGTTTGCCAAGGCTGGCGGACTTGCAGATGCGGTCTCCGCGCTGTCTGCCGCGGCGGCTCGCGCTGGACACGATGTTCGCATTGTTATGCCGCGTTACAGGGGTGTGAATCGTGCCGCCCTGCGTCCGTTGGCCGGGCCGCTTGGCATTCCCCTCGGCACCGGAGAATGGTGGACCGCCGTATATGAGACGGCGCTTCCGCAAACAGAGGCCGCCCCCGTTCCCGTTTACTTCCTTGAGCATGACGAGCTCTTTCAGCGCGCCGGCATTTACGGAGACAGGGCGCAGCCATCCTACTGGGATAATGCCACGCGATTCGCGCTGCTTTCCCGCGGCGCGTTCCAACTTTGCCGCAAGCTCGCGTGGATTCCTGATGTATTTCACGCTCACGACTGGCCGGCCGGCCTGGTGCCGCTCTATCGTAACACCCTTGATGCGGATGCCCCCTTTCACAGAAGCGCTACCGTGTTCACCATTCATAATCTTGGCTACCAGGGCATCTTCAGAGGCACTGATTTTGCAATGACCGGCGTAGACCAATCTCAGTTCCGTGAAAGCGCCCTTGGGCACCGGGGTGATATCAATTTCATGAAATCGGCCATCGTTCACGCCGACAAACTGACCACGGTCTCACCCGGCTACGCCAGGGAGATTCAAACGGAGCGGTACGGTTTCTCGCTTGATCCGGTGATCCGCGAACGCGCCAATGATCTGGCAGGTATTCTGAACGGAATGGACTACAATCTCTGGAATCCCATCTCAGATCCCTTTCTGCCGATTCATTACAGCTCGTCGGAACTGGAAAACAAGGCGCGCCTGAAGGCGCTTCTTCAAACAGAAGCGGGGCTGGTGGCAGATCCGGCGATACCAGTTTTTGGCATGGTTTCACGCCTTGTTGAGCAGAAGGGAGTGCGGGAACTGGCCGAACCGGGCTATGGTGCGCTTCCGGCCATCTGCCGCACGGGGGATGTGCAGGTGATAATCCAGGGCACAGGCGAGGCACGATGGGAGAACTACCTTGCCCAACTGGACCGGGAACTTCCCAATTTGAAGGTATTTCTCACCTTTAATAATAGAATTGCACACTTGATAGAAGCAGGATCCGATTTCTTTCTCATGCCTTCCACCTATGAACCGTGTGGCTTGAATCAGATGTACTCCCTTGCATACGGAACAATTCCCGTTGTGACCCGTACCGGCGGATTGTCTGACACCGTCACCGACTATACGGAAAACCCGACCCGCGGCACCGGCTTCATGATGGAATCGTGCACGCCATGGGATATTCGCCAGACGGTAGACAGGGCACGGACACTCTTTGCAACCGACAGGAACGCCTTTGAAACAGTCAGGGAGCGAGGAATGGCGGAACGTTTTACGTGGGACAAGTCAGTTGACCGCTACGTGGATGTTTACCGTGCGGCACTGGAAAAACGCAAGGGTTCACCCTAAACGCGCCAGCTTTCTGACCAGCCGTTCCTTGCGATGCTGCAGTGACGCCCGAAAGCTTGCTGCGTGAGGCCACACAAGCGCTTCCTGCACCACATCAAGCGCCAGCCGATAGTCGCGCGACCTGTGCTCGTAGTACTTGGCCAGTTCCACGCCGGCGGTAATGCTACGCTGCCGCCTGTAAATCTCTTCCCAGATTTCGCGCGCGCGCTCCCACTGACCCCCACGTCTATACCGGCGCGCGAGATAGAAACCGGCGGAAAGCGCCTGGTCCTTTCCGCCGGCGCGATAGAGCTCTCTCAAAATCGACTCGCCCAGCTCTTCCTGTTCGCCGCTGCAAAAACGTTCAACCAGCAGCCTTCCAAGTTCGAATAGGTCAACCGGCACCGTGGTGCGGGTACCGGATAGCGCTAAGCGTTCCATGAGCGCAAGTAGCGCCACCAGCGATTCAATGTCACGCGCGTGGTGGTTAAATACCGCACATAGGCGGTCCGGCTCTCCGTGGTGCAGATAGGCAAAGTACGCTTCCGGGATTTCCCAACCGGGAATATCTCCCTGCCTGCCACGGGAAAGAATACGTTCTTCAAGATCCGAGAGAGTGCAGCGACCGGTAACAGAGCGCCACAATCGCCTTGCAGGATAGAGTAAGTCCAGGTGTATGCCTTCTACCGGTTCTATGCGAGAGAGAAGAAAGCGGGTACGCATGATATTCGCGTCAAACGCCTTTCCGTTGTAGGAAACCCAGACATCACCGGAGTGCACCCGCGCGGAAAGTGCGTGCAACAGCTCAGGCTCGCCGGGATAATCTCCAAGAAAAAGCTGTTCGGTAACAAGACTCTCTTTTTCCAGTCTGCCAAGTCCGATGAGAAAGGCTACTGTACCTGCCCCGCCGGAGAGGCCGGTGGTTTCTATGTCCCAGAAAAGAAGCTGTTCGCTTTTTGTGCCCCGCGGGATCCAGAACGGCCGCCGTCCCCCGGCTAAAAGCTCCCGGAGTTGCCCTACCTCCGGCAGTTTCCGGCGGAGGATTCTGCTCCATACATACGGCGTCTCCTGCCCCCATTCCGAACCGGGCGGCCGTGGCACCGCCGAGCCGTCCGTGCCGGAGGGTTCTCGTGACGACCGGTGTGCGCCTACAGGTCTCCCTGCATCTCCCGGCCGGGAAACGCGCCCCGATTTCATTTCTTTCAGTCTTTTGTAGAGCTCCCCCGACATTAGAGCGCTCCTGCCCACCCCTGAAGGAACTGCAACACGGCTTCCTTTGGATTGGCGTCGATCTCTTCCGATGCATCACGAGGTCCCACACAGGAGGGACAACCTTCATCACACGGACACTCTCTGACCAGGTCAAGCGCCGCCTTCAGAATACGTGGAAGCTGGGTAACAAAGGTTTCAGAAAGACCGGTTCCGCCCGGGTATGAATCATACACATAGAGACAGGGACGGGCAAAATGAGGATCACGGACTCGTTCGGCCACGCCGATATCCCCTGAATCACACAGGAGAAAGACCGGGCTCACATTCTTGATCACCGCACCTATTCTTGCAATGGCAGGTCCAATCATTTCGGCCGGCAATTCTGCCAGCGCGGCACCCGCCATTGTCTCAGGGGAAAAGATGAGGGTGACTGACCGCGTATGCATCTCCTCTTCCGGGAGGGTAATATCGCCGTAACCCACATTTTCATGGGTGTGATAGCGAATTTTTTTGAACTTTGCCACCTGACTTCTCACCAGGATGTCTCCCACAACCGCTTCGCACCCGGGAACGTGACGCCTATCATCTTCCTGAAGCACCTTGATGTCACGTTTTACCAGCGCGTCAGTGTAGTAGTTTACATCGGTGGCGCTCACGTACGCCCGCCGGTTTCCCAGATCCAGCTCGGTCACGACGTACTGCCTTCCCTGGTGAATATAAATGGCGTTGTCGAACAGCATCTCCTTTGCCGACGGCCGGTCCATCTCCCCAATAACCTGATGTGCACCGCCTGTTGTATCTACAATAACAACATTGTCCGACGTGGCGCTTCTAAGAGAGATTTGTTCCGCCGGATATCCACGGTCAGCCCAGTAGTAGGTGCCGGCAGTACGGCGCACCGTGCCCTCTTCTTCCAAATAGCGCAGAAATTCGTCTACCGGCCCGGGGAACCCCTCTCCTTCCCGGAACGGCAACTCAAACACGCTGCACTTTAAATGATCAAGAAGGATATACACATTATCCGGGTCCACAAAGGCAGACTCAGGGGGGCGGGAGAAGAAATAGTCCGGGTGCTTTACCATATACTGGTCCAGCGGAGCGGAGGAGGCGACCAGAATCGCCAGGCTGAGACTGTTCCGCCTGCCCGCTCTGCCTGCCTGCTGCCAGGAAGAGGAAATGGAACCGGGAAACCCACCCAGCACCGCAGCATCCAGACCGCCTATATCAATGCCCAGCTCAAGTGCATTTGTGGAAACCACGCCATGAACGGTGCCATCCCGAAGCCCGCGTTCCACCGCCCGACGTTCTGAGGGCAGATAGCCGCCGCGGTAGGGTTCAACGCGAATGCGCTGGTTGTCCGTGTAAAAGTTGGCAAGGCTCTTGTTTATGTAGGAAGCGATAAGCTCGGTCCGCACGCGGCTGCGTGAAAACACAATTGTCTTAACGCCCTGCTTCAACAACCGCACGGCTACGCGCTGCGCCTCATTCACCACACCGCGCCGAATGCCCTGCACGCGGTCCACAAGCGGCGGATTGTACAGCACAAGATGTTTCTTGCCGGCCGGCGCGCCGTTTTCATCCACGAGCGTCATGGGCGCTTCAACCACCCGTTCGGCAAGCTCCTTTGGATTCCCAATGGTTGCCGAACAGCAGATAAAAATTGGATCAGTTCCGTAGAAGTTGCAAATACGCTTGAGCCTGCGTATCACGTTTGTCACATGAGATCCAAAAACACCACGGTAGGTGTGCAGTTCATCGATCACAACAAAGGAGAGATTCTTCAAGAACTTGATCCATTTGGGATGGTTAGGCAGAATTCCCGTGTGAAGCATATCCGGATTGGAGATGATGATTTGTCCCGTCTGCCTTGCAGATGCCCGAATGGACGCGGGGGTGTCCCCGTCATAGGTGGCTACCTTTACCGGTAACTCGCCGTACACTACGGACCCGGACAGCTCCGCCTGCTGGTCCTGTGCAAGCGCCTTTGTGGGAAACATGTAGAGCGCACGCGCATCCGGGCGCTCAAGAATTGACTGCAGTACGGGAAGATTGTAGCAAAGCGTCTTACCGCTCGCCGTGGGTGTTACCACTATCAGGTTTTTTCCGCTGCGCACCGTCCGGTAGGATTGCGCCTGATGTGAGTAGAGCCTGGAGATGTTGCGTGAAGATAGCGCAGTGCGAAGCGGCGCGGAAAGATCATCCGGAAGTTCCGCGTAGGAGCCATCTCTTTCAGGCACTTCTACCCACCTGGTGACACATGAGAGAAAGGATTCATCCTGCTTAAGATGTGCGACTATTTGTTCAAGCTCGGCCATAGCGTGCGGAGCTATCCTACCACGTAATGGCCGGCGAGGGTAGATGCGCCTCTTGAGATTGGTGTTATTCAGGGCGTGTGGGGAATGCGCTTACCGGTCATGTGGTTTTCCTCCCATGTAAGCGGCCCACCTTTAGTGGCCCGAAGATTGGGTATTTTCCTTGACCGCGTGACAGAGCTCTCATAGAATGATCTAAGCGAGGAGCAGCCATGCGAGATGTGCTTTCTATAGTGATGGGTGGCGGCAAAGGCACCCGCCTATATCCGCTCACCAAAGAGCGCGCCAAGCCGGCCGTACCGTTTGGCGGCAAATATCGCCTGGTAGATATCCCCCTCTCAAACAGCATAAACGCGGGATTTCGCAAGATTTACGTCCTCACTCAGTTCAACTCTGCGTCACTTCACCTGCATATCGCCAATACCTATATGTTTGACACATTCTCCGGCGGATACGTAGAAATACTTGCGGCAGAACAAACATTCGATCACTCCGGATGGTATGAGGGTACCGCGGACGCGGTGAGAAAGAACTTTGTCCATTTTCGCACGCAACGCCCTTCGCACTACCTGATTCTCTCAGGAGATCAGTTATATCGAATGAATTTACAGGCGTTTTTCCGCACGCATGTGGAAAGCAACGCGGATGTAACGCTGGCCGTGACACCGGTTGACCGGGAACAGGCCACAGCATTCGGAATTCTGAAAGCCGATTCAACGGCGCGGATTGTCGAGTTTACTGAGAAGCCTGATATTTTGCGGGACATTTCGGATCTTAAAATCCCGGACACGCTTCATCCAAACGAGGAGAAAAAGGCGGCGGGAAAGGAATACCTGGGCAGTATGGGGATTTACTTTTTCAAGGCGGATGTTCTGGAGAAGGCACTGGACAACGATCTCCCGGACTTTGGAAAAGAGATTATTCCAAACTTAATAAGGACAGCCAAGTGCTACGCGTACATTTTTGACGGATTCTGGGAGGATATTGGGACAATTAAATCGTTCTATGAAACGAGTCTGAATCTGGCTTCAATTCATCCTGATTTCAACTTCTATGACGAGACCAGCCCAATTTACACTCACCGCAGGGATCTGCCGGCAAGCAAGTTTAACGCCTGCACTCTCTCGCAAACGCTGGCAGCAGACGGTTCTATCATTACAAATGCCAATATACAACGGAGTTTAATTGGAATCCGAACTACGATAGAATCCGGTTCTGATCTAAACGGTGTTGTGTGTATGGGCGCTGATTACTACGAAACTGAACGCCAGCGCGCAGAGAATAGGGAGCAAGGAATTCCTGACATGGGGATAGGAAGTGGTTGCGTCATACGCCGCGCGATCATAGACAAGAATGCGCGTATTGGCCAGGGATGTCGCATAGGCGCGGACGTAGATCAATTGCAGGATGGAGATTACGAGCATCACTTTGTGCGCGACAATGTAATCATCATCCCAAAGAACGGCGTGGTGCCCGCGGGAACAGTCATTTAGCCGCTATTCATGGGGGTAAGTCTCCAGGTGGGACTTCAATGCGGGGAGAAGCTTTCGATCTGAAGCGGCCAGGTCAACCCGATATAGCTCTTCAGGCGGAATCCAGCGTACTTCTTCATGCTCGGAAAGGACCATGTTGTGCGAACCAAGATGGACTACGTAGGCCTGCAGCGTAAACGCTACGCCGTCGTGCTCAAAGCTGGCGGTTGCCACGCGCTCGCCAACGTTACTGCCGACGGACAGTTCTTCTTCTAGCTCGCGAGACAGCGCCTGCCGGGGATCCTCTCCGGATTCGCATTTTCCTCCGGGAAACTCCCATTTACCGCCAAGCGCACCGCCCGCTTTCCGGCGGGCGATGAGCACCCGCCCATGTTCAACAATTATTGCAGCAGTGGACCTCTCCGCCAAAACGCTTCACACTACAGAAAAAGGACACGATTAAAAATAAAGTGAACCACGGCAATCACCATGCCGAGCGTGCCAAACACCGCACTGTTCTTTCCGAACACGTTGTCCAGAGCGTCAACCGTTGGGGATGACACCTCCGAGCGTCCGCGGTAGTACTCTAAAAGCAGAATTACGCCAAGAATAACTCCGGAAAGCGCAGGAAGCAGGTCACCAACAACGGGCACATCGCCTTCCGGCACCGAGAGTATTTGCAGAATACCAACCACAAGCGTAATAATGCCGAGCCCCACGCGGAATCCCGTGTTTTCAAAGAGATCCCGGTTGAATACGGACGTCAAATGGAGTTTCTCGTCCATTCCTTCAATAGAAAGCGCAACGCCCGCGATAAGGTTTGTGAGAACTGAAAGCAAATAAATTTGATACATACATATCTCCGCTTTGTGCTTGAAACCTGACTCGATTCAAGAATAACCCTTTCCACGTGGGCGGTCAAGATTTCGTCCGCGCGGCTGACACTACTCCTGCACAATATTCGTGGTGAGCGTCAGGCTCCTCCCGGCCACGGAAATACGCGATGTTACCTCACCGGCAGGCAGCGGCGGCAGCGTTGCCCGTACTACGCGCTCCTTACCCTTTTCAGGAATCAAGTCTTTCACGCGTGTGGATGCCGTTTGATCCGGCGGTCCCGCTGTCACGGTAACAATACGTTCCGGCTCGGTGAGGATACCCTCAACGTTGCGGATCCGCACGCTCACCAGCGTCTGATCCGCATAGGCCACCGCCCGTAGCGTAAACTCGCATCCCTCGGCCCTTCCGGTTGACGGATCCGGTCGGAATATAACACCAAAGATGACAAAGATAATGAGTACGATGATGAGGTCCAGGAGAATGATTGCCAGTGAACGGTTTCTCTTGAAAATCCCGCCGGTTTGAGGTACCCGCTCTTCCCTACCCGACCGGCGGATTCTTTCGGCACGGTCATAATGATAGCGATATTCTCCTTCAGTGCGCGATTCTTCAGGGGCCATGTCTACCCGATCTTCTGGTAACGCGCCAGAAGCTCCGAGAGAAGCGGCAGCAAATCTTCGGAAAGGAACCAGCCGGCGCGCCGGAAGAGCTCCGACCCCGCCTGCACGTGCAGCAGCACGCCCGCAATGGCGGCATCACGCGGTGAAAGACCGCGACCGAGAAACGCTCCAATCACACCGGAAAGCACGTCACCGCTTCCGCCGGTTGCCATGGCCGGTTCCATCCCGTCCACTATATGACACGCGCCAGACGGTTCGAAAATGTAGGTAACGTGCCCCTTAAGAACGACCACGGCGTTACTCATTCCGGCAAGCCGCGAACCTGTTTTAAAGGGATGAGAAACCACTTCTTTGCTTGATACCGCGGCAAGCCGTGCGCACTCTCCGGGGTGGGGCGTGAGCACCCAGCGCCCTCCAAAGGACATCATGGACCCGGTCTCAGCGTGCATGTCAGAGAGCACGTTCAGTGCGTCCGCATCCGCAACGCCGGGAAGCCCGGTTGCCACAAGCTGTTCCAGCATCTCCCGGCGCTCGGGCTTTCTACCCCACCCCGGACCAACCACAAGTGCCGAGTACCCATCCAGTTGCGGAAGCTCGGCCTCCAGGGGAGAGACCATGATAGAACGACCGTGAGCGGCTATGACCGGATACACGTCCCGGTCCGCGAAGATGCGCACCAGGCCGGCCCCGCTGCGGCCGCAGGCGGTGGCGGCAAGAAGCGGCGCGCCGGTTGTGCCCTCCGCACCGCCGAATACAGCCACCACTCCGCGCCGGTTCTTGTAGGTAGTGCGGGACAGGGTCGGAAGAAGGCGCGAGAGCTCTTCCGGTCCCGGAATATCTGTCTGTAGCGTTTCTGCTTCAGTGAGCGCGAATGGGAAGCCGAGCGGCACGGTGTGGACGCGGCCGCAGCGGGGTCGCGCAAGCGGGAGATATAGGCAGCGTTTGGGAAGCCCCATGGTGAGGGTCACATCAGCGTTAATGGTCAATCTGTCCCCAGTGAAGTCATCCCCGATACCGCTTGGGACGTCCACCGCAGCCACCCGCGCCCCCTTCTCTGCAGCGTGATTTATGAGCTCTACGAGGTCGGAAAGCGGGGAACGAAGCGCGCCGGTGATTCCGGTACCGGAGACACCGTCCACAATCCAGTCAGAGTGTGACAGCTGCTCGCTTACGGCGTTTGGATCCTCTTCCAGCGTCGCTGCGGGTATTCCAAGCGCCGCACAGGCAGCCCTGTTTGTCTCGGCGTCTCCCTTTAAAGATGGTGCAGCAAGAACTACCGAAACATCGACCTGACGCTCCAGAAACGCCGCGCGCGCCATGACAAGCGCGTCTCCACCGTTATTGCCTTTGCCCGCCACGAAGGTCAAAAGCAGCCTCCTGTCCGGCGGAAACTGCATTTCACGGCACAGGATCTGCCACGCCTTCTGCCCTGCGTTTTCCATTAAGACAAGTGACGGAATGCCGAACTCTTTTTGTGACAGAGAGTCAATCTCCCCCATTTCGGCGCCGGTGACCGCTTTCATGCTATCCTCTCCCAAGGAGCTTATCGCTTCTCCACCATACTATCTTTGCCTGATCTTCATATCCCAAAAGGGCGCACAGAATGCCTTCCGGGGAGACGGTAAATGTCTTGTAGACGATAGATTCCTCGTCAACGTGCAGGTAGCGCCGTCTGATTACACGCCCGTCGGTGTTCATGATCAGAAGCTGAATGCGGTCATTGTCCTCACGGCTGAGCAGGTAGAGGAAGTTCCCGGGCGCGGTTCCCACGAACTCGTAGAGGTATTCGATCTCTTTCCGGTCAAAGAGGTTGTTACCTGCCACCTGTTGCTTATTTTTGGGTATGGTTACAAACCCATCATACTTTCCGGTGGCAAGATCAAGCCAGTATATGCGCGATGCCACCGCGTTAATTCCGTAGGCGGCGCCGGTTTGTGGATCAACAGTTTCCTGATAGTAGTTTAGCTTTAAGAACACGCGTCGCTCGCTGCTGTCCGGCATCACCGTTTCCAGGATGGGAATTACCTTCTCATCCTTCGGCACCGGGAGGCGGTCAAGGGAAATCTCCACGTGGTAGAGCAGGTCGCCGTTTGGCCGATACCAGAACACAAGCCAGCGGTGCATAGTCTTGCAAACAACGACAATTTCATCGCGGGAGTTGACGTAAAGGCCGTCTATGTAGGGAAAGGGCGTGCCACCAACGCCTTCCTGGCCGAGGTAGTCAATTAGCTGTCCTCGCGCGTCAAAGCGAAGTACGACGCGATTCAGGCTCACCCCCAAATCATCGTCAAAAATGGCGCGCTCCTCCCCTAACTGATCCTCTGCAAGAAGTGTCCTGTTTCTGGTGACGGCAATCTCGCCAATCTGCGTAAAGGGATAGGCATGGGCGCGCCGGTTACTGATGGTGTTTGACTGCTTCTGGGTCTGCAGCAAGACAGGCTGCGGGTTGTTGTCGGGATCATAGAAGAGGCTGAGAAGATCGCCGTAGGAGGTGAACTCCATTACCTTGTTGGAAGGTCCGTTTGCCACATAGAAAATCCCGTCCCGCATAAAGAGCCGCGTCTTCTGGTGCATGGGAATTCCGGAGAGCTGAAAGAGATCAATTTGATCCTCAGCCTTGCCTATTTCAAGGTCAAAAAGCTCTTCCCGGTTTATTTCCCGGATAGCAGCCAGACGGCACCCTCCCAGCAGTGACAATGACAAAATTAGCAACAGCAGTAGAAGTGAAAAACGTAGGCGGGTGGTTTGCTTCATTGAATACTCTCGAGTCATAGTAATAGGCGGCGCACAGGCGTGTCAATCTTGACCGCTAGGGGTGAAAGGGGTACATTTCTACCATGATCCAGAAAACTATCGACGTCCTCTTCGGGTCCAAAAGTGAAAAAGACCTGCAGGAGTTGCTTCCCATATTACAGGAAGTGAACCGCAATGAGTCCTGGGCAATGGGACTCAGTGCGGAGGACTTCCCGGCACAGACTGTCCGGCTCAAAGAGCGGGTTGCCGGAGGTGAAAGTCTTGATTCGGTTCTCCCGGAAGCGTTTTCTCTGGTGCGGGAAGCCGCGCGCAGAACACTGGGCGAGCGGTTGTATGATGTGCAGATTATGGGCGGCATTGTGCTTCACAAGGGCAAGATCATGGAAATGAAAACGGGTGAAGGCAAGACTGTCTCTTCTGTGACCGCCGCGTACCTGAATGCACTTACCGGAAGCGGCGTGCACGTTATTACGGTAAATGACTATCTGGCCGGGCGTGACGCGGACTGGATGAAACCGGTCTATGGCTACCTTGGTATCTCCGTGGGTGCAATTCTCTCTGAAATGGACAATGAATCGCGGAGGGACGCATATGACAAAGACATAACCTACGGTACCAATAACGAGTTTGGCTTTGACTATTTGCGTGACAATATGCGTTTTGATGCGTCACGGAAGGTCCAGCGGGAACATCACTACTGCATCATCGATGAAATTGACTCCATTCTGGTTGATGAGGCCAGAACACCGCTGATTATTTCCGGCGCGGCAGAGGACGATGTACGCAAGTACGTAGAGGTAAACCGCCTGGTGGGAGAGCTGGTTGAGTGCGCCAAGGATCCGGAGACCGGGGACTACCCGGAGTTTCCGGAGGGAGATTTCAAGGTCGATGAAAAAGCGAATCGCATTACCTTTACGGATGAAGGTCTGAACCATCTTGAAGAGATACTGCTGAAGCGTAAAGTGATTAGTTCATCGCTCTTTCTTGAAGAAAACTTTGAGTACATCCACTATTTTACTCAGGCGCTCCGTTCCCATCGTCTCTACCATCTTGATCAGCAGTACGTGATTAAGGATGGACAGGTCCAGATAGTTGACGAGTTTACCGGCCGCATTCTCTACGGAAGACGATATTCTGACGGACTGCACCAGGCCATTGAGGCAAAGGAAGGCATTCGCATTGCAGAACGCAATCGTACCCTTGCCACTATTACCTTTCAAAACTTCTTTCGCATGTATGACAAGATTTCCGGTATGACCGGAACGGCGGAAACTGAAGCAAAGGAGTTTGGCAAGATTTACGGACTGGACGTGGTTGTTATCCCTACTAACCGCCCGGTGGTCAGAACGGACGAGGACGACGTCATCTATTTGAGCGAGGATGACAAGTACAAGGCAATCTGTGATGAAATTGTAGAGTGTCACCAGAAGGGACAACCCTTACTGGTTGGCACGGTTTCAATTGAACGTTCGGAAAAGCTGTCAAAGATGCTCACAGGCCGCGGCGTTCGTCATGAAGTGCTCAATGCAAAGAACCACGCCCGCGAGGCGCTCATTATATCGGAGGCTGGCGCAAAAGGCTCGGTCACTATTGCCACAAACATGGCCGGTCGTGGTACGGACATCAAGCTGGGCGGCAATCCGGAGTTCCGTGCCCGCCGCAACGCGGGAACCGAAGCGTCTGACGAAGAGTACGACGCTGCGTACAAAAAGGAAGTACAGTCATGGCGTTCGCAGTACCGGGAGGTGCAGGACGCAGGCGGTCTTTACGTCCTTGGCACCGAGCGTCACGAGTCCCGCCGTATTGACAACCAGTTGCGTGGAAGATCGGGCCGCCAGGGCGACCCGGGCCATTCACGCTTCTTCCTCTCCATGGATGATGACTTGATGCGCCTTTTCGGCCGCGGATCGGTCAACCTGAAGTCAATCATGGCCAGAGGTCTTCCCCCGGGCGAACCGCTGAACCACCCGCTCATTAACAAGAGCATTGAACGCGCCCAGACAAAGGTAGAGGAACGGAATTTCGAGATAAGAAAGCACCTGCTGGAATTTGACGATGTCTTGAACGAGCAGCGCAAGCTCATTTACCAGCAACGCGACGAAATTCTCAAAGATGAAAAGCTCACCGAAAGGGTAATTCACACCGCAAGCGATGTGATTGACGAGAATATTGAGGCGTACGATAAGTCACGCGGGCAGGATCAGACAGCCCTGCAGGAACTTCTGACAATTCTCAAGGACAAGCTTTTCTACTCTTCTCCGCGTACCACAGAGGAATTACTCGATAAGCCGGCAGAAGCGCTGAAGGAAATACTTCTTTCCGACATGAGAGGTGACATCGAGGAGAAACAGGAAGTGGCCGGTGAGCAGGAACTCAACATCGCCATCAGGCACGAGTACCTGCGGAGCATCGATTCGCGCTGGCAAGACCACCTTGAAAACCTTGAAGCGTTGCGGGAAGCCGTCTATCTGCGCAGTTACGCGCAACGTAATCCGCTCCTTGAGTACAAGCTGGAAGGATTCCAGATTTTTGATCAGCTGCTCTATGACATTAGGACCAGCATAGCGCGAAAGGTTTTTGCCGTGAAGGCTGAAGGATTCAGAAGCCGTACTCGCGTAGTAAGCCCGGCCGGTTCAGCACAGGCCGTGCATGGAAGCATGCAGATGTTTGGAAGCAACGCGAACGCCCCGCAGGGCACCGCAACTGCCACTGCCGAACAGCCGGAAGGCGTGCGGGTACAGCGCTCCTATCCTAAGGTGGGCAGAAATGATCCCTGTCCGTGCGGAAGCGGCAAGAAATATAAATACTGTCACGGAAGATAGAAATAGACAACAAAACGGACGCATCACGCGTCCGTTCTGTTTCCTGCACTTACATTTATCTCTATTCTTTCTTACTTTCCAATTCTTACCTGGTTCACCTTCACCGGCCGCTATTTCAGAAGCGCATCCTGATCCGCTCCAATAACGGCTGTCTGCCCTGCCTGCTTGGTAGTTCCAGGTTCCCGTGTGTAGGCATTAATGATGGTGAACAGAGCCAGCAGGCAAATTACGATAATTGCCAGTCTTCTCATCTGGCCCCCTCCTCATATTCCCGTATGATACCAAAACTTTTCTGATTACCCCACATTCTAATGCAAATAATGCAGCGGGTCTACAAAAGTTCCGTCTTTTATGATGGAAAAATGTAAATGTGGTCCGGTACTGCGACCCGTGTTTCCCATTTTTCCTATGACATCACCCTGAGACACGTACTGCCCGGTGTGCACCTCGAATGCACTTAAGTGACCGTAAAGTGTCTGAAAGCCTCCCTTGTGCTTAATAATGATAAACTTTCCGTAATTTCCAAATTGGGTTTCTATATGTGCCACCACTCCGGGCATTGCCGCATGGACTTGAGTTCCTACGCGGTTGGCAAGGTCAATTCCGTTGTGGAAACGCCGAATACCGGTGAACGGGTCATTCCTCATTCCGAACCCGGACGTGTAACGGCCGGAGACCGGATAGACAAAGAGCTCCCCAAGTATGAGTTTGAGCTCCGTTGGGTTCATCCGCGCACCGGGAACAAAGAGCGTCTGTCCGACCTGAATTGTGCTGGTGACAAGATCGTTGGCGTCCAGAATGGCGTTCACGCTTGTGCCGTACGCGGCGGCAATGGAGCTCAGGCTGTCTCCGCGGTGAACGCTGTAGAGCAGCCCGTCGCGATTTGGAATCCGGTAGACCTCGCCCACCTGCATCCGCCGCACGTCCTGGATCTGATTGAAACTGACCAGGGTGTCCATGGAAAGACCAAATCTGGCCGCCATCCCGGACAGCGTGTCTCCGGGCTGCAGGGTGTATTGACGTACTTTCAAACGCTGGAACTGGCTTGCCGGGGCGGGAGCCTTTTCTCCAATAACATCGTATTCATTCTTTGGTTCCAGGTGCGAGTAGAGCACGGCGCGCCGATCCGCTCCGGGAAGCGTGACAGATTCCGGCCCAATCACCATCTGGTTTACCATCGGTGTAGCGGATAGCAGAAGCTTCAACAAAAAGATCACGGCCACGGCTGCCGCCGCGAGAGAAAGGTCCGCCGGCCGCACAACGGCAACCGCGCTGTCCACGCCCTGGCCAACAAGCCGTGCAAGCGGGCTCCAGAGGTCGATACCGTCCCGGGAGCGGCGTGTCCGGTACTGTCGCACCGTCCGCTGCGTAGTAGGACTTTTTTCCGCAGGATGGGGCAGCCCTTCGTCTGACTTTAGCAGGTTCTGTCCCGAAAGCACGTAATCGGGCACGTGCCCGGGTGACCATCCTGTTGCCTGACTCGCCCGGGGTGCGCGCCGGGCGCGCTGTCCGCCTACCGACTGCGGCGCCAGAAGCGCCTGTGTCCAGACTGCGGGTGCGTCCCTGCTCTGCAGTATCCTGTCTCTCTTTCTTCTCTCTATCTTCTGGTGCTGTATACTTGTCATCCTGTGTTACATATCGACAAGAACGCCGGTGCGTATTATAGTAAACAGGCTCTTATGAAACGGGTACGCCGCAACACGGGCGCCTTCTGGGTGATAGCATGGCCCGCGTTTGGGGTGCTGGTCGTTATGCTCTTTGGCATTGACGTCGTGCGCATCCAGGGACGCTCCATGGAGCCCACCATTGACGCCGGACAGATTGTCATAGTTAACACGGCGGCGTACGGTGTGCGAAATCCGCTGACAGACAGCTACCTCCTGCAGTGGGAAAAGCCCGAAAAGAATGATATTGTTGTCTTTAGAAGCCCGCTTGACGGCCGTATGGCAGTGAAGCGGTGCGTTTCAACGGGAGGGGATCCGCTTGTGTCACAGGACCATATGCTGCGCCTGGACGGAACGTCCTATCGCGTAGCATCTTCCGTCTATTATCTTATGAGACCGCTCTCAAAGGTGCCGGCAGATTCTCTCTTTGTAGTGGGAGATGATCCTGCGCTCTCCGTGGATTCGCGCCAGTACGGATTTGTTTTGACTCGTGCGGTACGCGGAAAGGTTGTTCTGCGCCTTCCCGGACGACGCGGCAAACAGCCGGTTGCAACGGTAGAAGAACAATGAGCGAGGACAAAACGCAGCGCCGTTACAAGTTTGTCTTTGGGTTTCTCACTATCTGCGTTGGTTTGGTGATCTTCCAGTATGCCCGCGTCATGCTCTCAGGCGGACCGCGGGGCAACGTATCGGGCAACGGGGAACGGCAGGTGGAACGAGGTCCCATCCTTGATCGTAACGGCAGAATCCTTGCCATACAGACCCGACTGAACACGGTAACGGTCTGGACACCCGATCTGGCGAAACCGGCGGAAACTGCGGATCAACTTGCCTCAATTCTGGACCTTGACGCTCCTGCGCTGTTGGAACAATTCAAAGGCACAAACGGATTCCTCGTAGTCAAGAGAACCGTCACCCCAACACAAAGCGACCGTATTCAAGAGCTCATCGATGCCGGGCAACTGCAGGGCGTTACGCTCCGTCCTGATACCGGAAGAACGTACCCGGAAGGCACTCTTGCCGCAAACGTCATTGGGTATGTGGGCATAGACAATACAGGGCTTGACGGCATTGAATACACGTTTGACCCGCAACTCTCCCCTACACCGTCTGCGGATACGTCCGGCACGGCGTACGGAGACCAGATATTTCTGACGCTGGATGTGAACATCCAGAACGCGATGGATGACCTGGCGCGCAAGGCGTACAAAGAAAATGACGCTGATTCCGTGATGCTGCTTGTTATGAACTCGCAGAGCGGAGATATTCTTTCCTACTCCAGCATCCCCACCTTTGATCCTAATCACTTTGATACCTATAGCGTGGCAGAACGGAAAAACCTGCCCATTGCCAGGGTGTACGAACCCGGTAGCGTCTTCAAAATATTCTCCATCTCGTCATTTCTGGAACTGGGCGGCATTACACCATCGGACCATTTCAATACGTCCGGCGGCTATGTAGACAGACAGGGCGGCTTCACCATCCAAGATCTGGGAGATTACGGACGTATAGATCCTGAGCAAATTATCAAGTACTCCAGCAACGTTGGAGCAGCTTACGCGTCTCAAACGGTGACCGCTGATTCCTTCTATCACATGCTCAGACTTTATGGTTTTGGAGCGCAAACCGGAGTGGCTCTTAACGGAGAGGAACAGGGCTTGTTGAAGACGCCGGATTCCTGGTCAGGACGGACGCAGCAGACTATGGCGTTCGGGCAGGAAATTGGCGTGACTGCCCTTCAAGTGATCACAGCGGCAACGGTCTTTGCCAATGAGGGCGTACTTCTTCGTCCCCACATCGTCAAAAAGATTGTCTCTCCAACCGGAGAATTGATCCAGGAGTATGGAAGGCAGCCGGTGAGGGAGGTTCTTTCCGCAAAAACCGCGCGCACCATGTTGAGTTTCATGCACTCGGCAACGCAGCCGGGAGGAACCGCTCACCGCATTCGAATTGACGGTCTGGATATCTCAGCAAAAACCGGCACGGCAGAGGTCTTTAATTCCCGACTCGGGGAGTATTCGAAGAAGGACTTCATTGCATCCTGCCTGGCGATTTTTCCAACTGGAAATCCGCGACTCATTGTGTATCTGGTTATTGAACATCCGCGCGGAAAGGACATTTACGGCGGCCGGATTGCAGTTCCCGTGGTACGTGATGCGGCACAGTTTCTGGTTCCCTACCTTGGAATCCACAAGGAAGGAGATACGGTCATAGAGCACGATGGCCGGGTAACAGTTTCCGAGCCTTCGCTCCCTCAAATTGCAGACACCATCCCGGACTTAACCGGTCTCCCCAAACGGACGCTTCTCCCGCTGCTTGCGCGTGACGACTTGCAGGTAGAAATAGAGGGCAACGGATGGGTGGTCCGCCAGGATCCACAGCCGGGAACCGCGTTCAGCCCGGGCATGACGCTGCGCCTGGAGTTGCAATGAGTTTTCTCGAACGCAATCTTGCCGCGCTTTCCGCCTCGGCTCCTTCAGTTGGAGAGGTCCTGCGCACTCACTACGCCCCGTCTCCCCGGTGGGCGGCAGAGCGGGCAAGCAGCGGTGTTCCCACCGCGCGGGTTGCCGGGAAACTTCTTCACAGCCGCCACGATCCTGTCAGGGAAGCTGTGCGCCTGGTGGACGCTGCAGAGTCAAACGGTGCGGGGTGCACGGTGATTCTGGGTTTTGGATTGGGATATCACGTGGAGGCGGCCCTTGCACGTCCGGCCACGGACGCCGTAGTGGTGGTAGAACCGCGCCCGGAGTACTTTCTTTCGGCGCTTGCAACACGGGAACTTGGTCACGTACTTTCCTCCCCGCGGCTGCGCCTGCTTCTGGACGCTGCTCCCGGTGCGGTAGCGCAGGCGCTTCGAGAGTTTGAACACCTGGAGCTCACTCTGGTACGGATGCGCTCCTTGTATGAGCTTTCCGCTCCCTATTTTGATGAGGTAACCGCAGTTCTGGAGGCGTTCCGCTGGAGGGAAGAAATTAACTCCAACACTCTGCGCCGCTTTGGCCGGCTCTGGGTGCGGAATCTGACACATAACATAAAACGCATCGCTACGGCGCCCGGCGTGGCGCTTTTTGCGGATCGTTTTCACGGCATTCCCGCCGTTGTCCTTGGTGCTGGCCCCAGCCTGGACTCCATCCTTCCGCGTATCACAGAGCTTCGCGAACGAGCTATTCTTGTCGCCGTTGACACGGCTCTCCCCGCACTTGCGGAGCACGGCGTGGAACCTGATTTTGCCGTGGTGGTAGATCCCCAGTACTGGAACACGCGCCATCTGGACCGGGTCAGCCACAATAAAACCGTTCTGGTCTCTGAATCCTCTACCCATCCCAGGGTATTCCGTATGCTGGATACTGCCTCAGTTTTCTGCAGCTCTCTCTTTCCCCTTGGCGCCTACCTTGAAGAAGCGGTCGAGCAAAAAGGAAAACTCGGCGCCGGTGGCTCCGTGTCCACCACCGCGTGGGATTTTGCGCGTCTTCTTGGAAGTGCGCCTATATACCTTGCGGGCATTGACCTTGGATTTCCCGGTGGGAGAACCCACTGTAGCGGCAGCTTTTTTGAAATGCGTGTTCACACCCTATCCAGCCGGCTCCAACCTGCAGAAGGCGCAGCCTATCGCTATCTTCATGACGCAGATCCGCATGTGACACGTGATAACCGCGGCGGTCAGGTCATCACGGACCGGCGAATGGAACTTTACCGCTGGTGGTTCGAAAACCAGGCAAAGATACACCCGGAAGCTGAGTCTCGCAACCTTTCGGCCGGAGGAACTGCAATAGATGGAATGCCTTTTGCCTGCCTGGATGATGTCATTGCCGAACTTCCTCAGTGCCGGAACCAATTTGAAGGTAATCTGGAAGCGCTGCGCCGCACGGTTGCAGAACGCAGGGCGGAACAGGAACCCGTGGCGCGCCTTGCAGCGGGTTGCGAGTTGCTGCTCTCTGAGCTTTCACGCCTTGAAGAAACCGCCCGGCGCGGCCTCTCTCTGTGTGAAGACTCACTTACCGCAGAACAAAGCGCCGAACCGCAGAAGGGTCTTGCTGCTTCACTTTCCGCGCTTGAGCAGATAGACCGGGAGATCCGCGGTTTCCCGCACCGGGACATTGTGGGATTTCTTGCACACGGTGTCCTGAAGGATATCATTGCCGCGCCGGAAGAACAGGCCACCCCACGGGACGTATTGAAACGTAATGCCACACTCTACCGGGAGCTCGCGCTATCTGCATCCTACCACCGCAAGCTGCTCGGCAGCGCTCATCACAGACTCAAGGAAAGCCTGGCCAACTGACCTCAGATGTGCGCCTGTATGCCGGCGCCCACCGGCGGCCGCATTCACCTGGCCCCAGACGGTCCGAAAGAGAATTCCAGCCACATCTCTCAAGTTTTTGGTGAGGTTCACCGAAAATAGGAGTAAACCCGCTAAAACGGGATATAAAGACGGTATGCTAAACTGACGTCCAGGCATACCGTTTTTTTTTTGCTATTGCGTAGAACCGGAAGCAGAATCTTCATCGCGTATGTCCTTTGACTCCTGCGCAGAGGACTCCTCACTCTCTGGGGAGGGCGGATTCACCCGCAGATTTTCCTCTTCTTTTCTCAGCTTGGAGCGCGCGGCAAGACTGAGGAATAGTATCACCGCGCCAAAAATTGCCCATCCCATGTGCACCCCTTCTCCTGTGTCTCCCCCATTATACCGTAGGTGACCGCGCACGTCCAAAGGAGTGCCCGTACGCCGTCTTCCGGTACTTAACCAAACTCTAACATGTGGCTTACGCCGGCCTAACTGAAAAACCTTTAATTGTTCGTAGCTACTTTGACACCAATTCCGAAAGGAGAAAACATGAAAACAACGCGTGTTCTGATCCTCACGCTCGTTACGGCGCTTTTGGTAACCCCGGCGGCCCTTTTTGCCGGTGGACAGACCGAATCCGGCGGCTCCATGGCCAAAGCCGGTGCAGCAGGTGAGCTTTCGGGGGCGGGAGCGTCCTTTCCCTACCCGGTCTACTCCAAGATGTTCGACGTGTACAACCAGGAAACTGGAGTTCAGGTGAACTACCAGTCAATAGGCTCCTCCGGTGGCATCAAGAACATTAAGGACCAGGTTGTTGATTTTGGCGCCTCGGACGCGTACCTCTCTGACAAAGAGATGGGGGCGTTTGAGTCACCCGTTGTCCATATACCAACTGTGCTGGGCGCCATCGTTGTAACCTACAACCTGAAAGGCAATCCCACCCTCAGGCTGACCGGAGAAGTCATAGCCGACATCTTCCTGGGCAAGATCACCAAATGGAATGACTCCAGGATTACCGGCATTAATCCCGGCGTGACACTGCCTAACGCGGACATAATCGTAGCGCACCGTTCTGACGGTTCCGGCACCACCTACAACTTCACCTACTACCTCAGTCAGGTGAGCAGCACCTGGGAAAAACAAGTCGGCACCGGCAAGTCCGTGAACTGGCCCGCGGGTCTTGGCGCAGCACAGAATAGCGGCGTTGCCGGCATTGTTACCCAGACGCCCAACTCCATCGGCTATGTGGAGCTCGCCTACGCAGACCAGAACAACCTGGCGTATGCGACGATCCGCAACAAGGCCGGAAAGTGGATTGTGCCATCCCTTGACTCCACATCCCTTGCAGCCGACACCGCGCTACCGGATGACACCCGCATCGCGCTTGGAAATACGGCCGCAGAAAACGGATATCCCATATCCACGTTCACGTGGCTCATCGTTTACAAGGAACAGGCATACAATAACCGCCCGGAAACACGGGCAAAAGAGCTGGTGGATCTGCTCTGGTGGGTGACTCATGACGGACAGCAATACGCAAAACCGCTTGAGTATGCACCGCTTCCGGACGCGGCAGTGGCCAGGGTGGAGACTATTTTGAAGTCAATCACGTACAACGGGACGCCTGTTAGACAGTAGCGCGTACCATTTTATAACCTGTGTGAAACATCGCGCTCTTTGGAATTTCTACGGACTTCTGATACTATGGCGCAGAGGAAAAGATGAACAAGAACGATGCCCTCGGGAGCAGGCCCTTCAGGTTCTCGCTTGCCGCCAGCACGTTTGTAGTGACTGGCCTCATCGTTGCCCTGTTTCTCACTCTCACGGTGAGCGCATGGCCGGCAATAACACGATTTAGGCTTGGATTTCTCTTTGATACAACGTGGGATCCGGTGAAGGGCGTCTTTGGCGCAGGTACATTCATCGTGGGCACCCTTCTTACCTCGTTTCTTGCCCTCCTGATCTCCCTCCCCTTTTCTATTGCCATTGCGTTGATGCTCGGCGAATACCTTCGCTATGGACCGATGAACCGTATAATGAGGATCTTTATAGACCTCCTTGCTTCGGTACCGTCTGTGGTGTACGGCCTATGGGGAATTGCGGTACTCATTCCGGTAATCAGGACAATAGAAACCGCCATTGGGGTGACGCCTTACGGAGTCGGCATATTCACGTCTTCGGTAATTCTTGCAATTATGATTGTTCCCTACAGCGCGTCAATTTCCATTGAGGTGATAAAGCTGGTACCGGAAGATTTACGTGCTGCCGGTTTTGCTGTCGGCGCCACCAGGTGGGAAATGGTCCTCAACGTTGTCTTTCCGTTCGCGAAGTCAGGAATTCTGGCGGGGATCATGCTCTCTCTCGGTCGCGCCCTGGGAGAAACAATGGCGGTTACCCTTGTCATTGGAAATGTATCACGGATGCCAGAGAGCATATTCTCTCCCGGCAATACGCTTGCAAGCGTCATTGCGAGTCAGTTCACTGAATCAAGCGGCTCCCTCCATCTTGCAGCCATGATAGAACTTGGCCTTGTGCTGTTTCTCATCACTACCGTCATTAACGGCGTCTCGCACAGAATCATCATGCACACGGGAAAGGAGGCGGTAACATGAGTACCTCTGCGGTGACCGGCCAAAACAACCTGTATGAGCCACGCGTTGCCCGGCGCAGAGTGAAGAATGCGGTTTTCCGGACGCTTGTTATGGTCTTTGGCGTGCTGGCGGTGGCACCGTTCTTTGTAGTGATTTTTCACGTAGTCCGCCGGGGAATGGGTGCTATTGACTGGACGTTCCTCACTCACATGCCCAAACCCGTTGGAGAACCTGACGGCGGGATACTCAACGCCATAGTGGGTACGCTTATCACCATTGGACTTGCCACCCTCTTTTCAATGCCTTTTGGTGTCTTTATAGGAATCTACCTGTCCGAAAACAGGCGGTCACGACTGGGACACACTACGCGCCTGGCGGCCAATGTTCTGCAAAGTGTGCCGTCCATCATCATTGGTATCGTGATGTATAACTGGCTGGTGCGTCCTTTTCGCAGCTATTCGGCACTGGCCGGTGGAGTGGCGCTTGCGGTCATGATGCTTCCTATCATTGTCAAGAACACGGAAGAGGTCCTGAACCTGGTGCCGGAGGGCCTGCGCGAAGGAGCTCTGGCACTCGGCGTTCCCTATCACACCACAATCCTGCGCATGATAGTGCCAAGCAGTCTTGCCGGTATCATGAGCGGCGTGCTGTTAGGCATTGCCCGAATTGCGGGGGAAACAGCACCGCTTCTGTTCACCACCTTCGGAAATCCCTTCTTTAACGTGAACGTTCTCAAACCCATGGACGCGATACCGCTTGTCATCTACAACTACGCAAAGAGTCCTTACCAGGAATGGATACAAATGGCGTGGGGCGCATCCTTTGTGTTAATTGCCATTATCTTTGTATTGAACCTTCTGGTCAGACTGAAAAGACCTCTCCGGTAAGGCCGGCACGGGCCGTACGGAACTTTAGGGCATACCCGCCGGTCAGCCAAAACGCCCGGAGATGTACGCTTCTGTACGTGGATCACCCGGATTGAAAAAGATGACTTTTGTCTCATCGTGCTCAACCAGAAATCCGGCTCTGCTCTCATCCGTCAGGAAAAATGCCGTCCTGTCAGAAATGCGGCCGGCCTGCTGCATATTGTGCGTGACAATTATGATAGTGTAGTTCACCTTGAGTTCGTGAATCAGGTCCTCAATCTTTGCGGTAGATACGGGGTCGAGCGCAGACGCAGGTTCATCCATGAGCAGAATCTCCGGCGAGATTGCAATGGCGCGCGCAATGCAAAGGCGTTGTTGCTGCCCCCCGGAAAGCCGGAGCGCGCTCTGCTTCAGCTTATCTTTCACCTCGTCCCAGAGTGCCGTCTTCTTCAGACACGTTTCCACCAGCTCATCGGTATCACCTTTGAAACCGTTGATCCGGGTACCCCATGCGATGTTCTCATACACGCTCTTCGGAAACGGATTGGGCCGCTGAAATACCATTCCGATACGCCGCCGTACTTCAACCGGATCAATTTCGTTCCCGTACATGTTCACGCCGTGAAAAAGCACTTCTCCCTCAACCCGTGTATCGGGAATCAGGTCGTTCATGCGGTTTAGCGTCCTCAATACGGTGCTTTTCCCGCAGCCGGACGGACCGATGAGCGCGGTTACACCGTTTTTAGGAATAGAGATAGTGACATCCCGCACCGCGTGAAAATCTCCGTAATAGACATTTAGATTTCTAATATCCAGTGCGGCCGAAGGGCTCCCGGCGCCGCTTTCCACTCCTGATTTCCTCCGTTCTGCGGTCAGCGCCTCTATCTGCTCCATGTCTCAACCTCTTGCCATACCTCGTTCAATGTATTCATTGCGATACTATCGAAGTAGCAGGTGAGCAGCAAGTGAAGGTTGTGTTAGAAAACGATGAGCAGTGAGGCAAAAATTGTTGATAGGTGAAGCAGCAGGGAGGACAGATGCGTAGTCAGGGGTGGAGGCTCACTGATGAGTTCACCTGTCCAGGTTCCGGAATACTGCCCTCGCCCCACCTGC
>Ga0102944_1000129_pt1 | contig 61773 bp, 53 predicted proteins | sample SalPonD_shore_MG_FD_78172 | JGI IMG/M metagenome (GOLD analysis project Ga0102944, IMG submission 78172) | Salt pond soil microbial communities from South San Francisco under conditions of wetland restoration - Salt Pond MetaG... | ecosystem: Environmental > Aquatic > Marine > Intertidal zone >... | reverse complement strand
GGCGCCGGGTTGCTGAAGGAATACACGGGACCGGGCGAGCCATGAGCGATCGCCGGGAGACGCCCTGGCAGTACGATGCCGAGACGGCAGTCGCGGCGGGCGGGACGGATTGCTGGACCACTCGGCTCAACCCCGCCTGGAACATCGGCGACAACCCTAACGGCGGCTATGCCTCGGCGTCCGCTCTGCGCGCCCTGGGCCGGGTGACCGGCCGGCCTGATCCGATCTCGGTGACGACGCACTATCTCCGCCCCGGCCTCGGCGGGGCGGACGCGGAGATCCGCACCGAGCTGATCCGGACCGGCCGCCGCGCCGCCGTCGCCGAAGCCTCGCTCCGGCAGGACGGACGCGAGCGCCTGCGCACCCTGGCGGCCTTCGCCGATCTGGGTGCATCCCGCGAGGATCACGAGAGCTCGCCCGGTCTGACCATGCCGCGGGCGGAGCTGCCGCCGCCCGAGGAATGCCGGTCGCGCCTTACCCTGGAACAGGGCGTCGACCTGCCCATTGCTTCGCGCGTGGACGTGCGCATTCATCCGGCGCTGGCCGATGCGGGACAGGCCGGGCGGGCCGAGATCGCCGGCTGGATCCGGTTCCACGACGGGCGCCCGCCCGACTCAGCGGCCCTGGTACTGTTCGCGGACGCCTTCCCGCCGTCGGTCTTCGGCCTGCTCGGCCAGGTCGGGTGGGTACCCACCCTGGAGCTGACCGTTCACGTCCGCCGGCGACCGGCCGCCGGCTGGATTGCCGCCCGTTTCCGGACGCGGGACCTGGTCAACGGGTTGATGGTGGAGGACGGCGAGTTGTGGGACGAAACGGGGGCGCTGGTGGCGCGCTCGCGCCAACTGGCGTTGCTGCTGCCCCGGTAAAGAGTAATGAGTCGAGCGGAAAGCGTCACGCGGCAGTCCGGCCATATACGGGCGGTTCCCGCTTTCATTCGGGCTCTGCTCTGACGCCCACGTCATGACATCCCGCTGCGGCCAAGGCACTATCGGGAACCGGCCAGAACAAACCACAGGAACACGACCATGCCCGAACCCCTGCACGCGCTGACTGCCGAGGCCCTTGCCAACTCCTTTGGCAGGGGCGATCTGTCGCCGATCGAGGTCACCGAGACGGTACTCGAGCGCGCCGAGCGACTGGACCGCGAACTCAATGCCTTCGTAGTCATTGACCGCGAAGGCGCCCGCCGTCAGGCTGAAGCGTCTGCTGAGCGCTGGCGCCGCGGCGCGCCCCTTAGCGGGCTCGACGGCGTACCGGTCAGCATCAAGGATTTGGTGGCCATGAAGGGCTTTGCGACACGCAGCGGCTCGCGGACGACCGATCCCGATGCGCTCAGCGACGCCGACTGCCCCTCCGTGGCCCGGCTGCGCGAGGCGGGGGCCGTGCTGATCGGCAAGACCCACACACCGGAGTTCGGCTGGAAGGGCATGACGGATAGCCCGCTGCACGGCACCACCCGCAATCCCTGGGATCTGCGGCGGACGCCGGGCGGATCCAGCGGCGGTGCCGGCGCGGCGGTCGCCGCCGGCATCGGGCCGCTGGCCCATGGTACCGACGCGGGGGGCTCCATCCGCATACCGTCGAGCTATTGCGGGCTGTTCGGCATCAAGCCCACGTTCGGCCGTGTGCCCCATACACCCAACGAGAGCCCTTACGCCACTCTGGCCAGCAACGGCCCACTGGCCCATACGGTGCGGGACGCGGCGCGCATGCTCACGGTGCAGAGCCGGCCCGATTCGAGGGACTGGTATGCGGCCCCCTATCAGGGCATCGATTTCGAGGCGGGGCTCGAGGACGGCGTCCAGGGCCTGCGCATCGCCTACAGCCCCGGTCTCGGCGGTACGCGTCCGGATCCAGAGATCGCGGCCCTCGTTACCGACGCGGTGAAGCGCTTCGAGACGATGGGCGCCCGCGTAGAGGAAGTCGGCACGGTCTTCGATCCGCTGCGGCCCGTCTTCGAGGACTATTGGAAAGCCGGGTTCGCCTATCTGCTCAGGGGCATCCCCGAGGATCGGCGGGACCTGATGGATCCGGGTCTGAGGACGCTGGCCGAGGAAGGCCTGGCCGTCGGGCTGGATGCCTATTACCAGGCCGTCACGGCCCGGGCCCGCCTCGGCAGCCGAATTGAACAGTTCCACCAGCACTACGATCTGCTGGTCACCCCGACGACGCCGACCTCGGCGCCGCCTGCCGACGTCGTATACCATTCGCCGGAGTTCGACCGCTGGGACCAGGCGGTCCCTTACACGGTGCCGTTCAACCTCACCGGCCAGCCGGCGGCGTCGATCCCCGCCGGTCTCGCCGCCGGCGGGCTGCCGGTGGGCATGCAGATCGTCGGCCCGAGGTTCTCCGAGGCACTGGTCCTGCGAGCCGCCCACGCCTTCGAGCAGGCCGCCCCATTCACCGCTAGAGCAATGCAGGAAACCCAATGAGCCGCAGGCAAGTCGAGATGTACTGGGATATCGGTAGCACCAACACCTACTTCGCGCTCAAGCTGATCGAGCCGGTGCTGGCGAGGACCGGGGCGGAGCTGATCCTGCATCCGTTCAACCTGGGCTACGTGTTTCGAGCCCATAACTATGTGCTCATGGACGAGCCGGAAGCCAAGCTGGCCAACCGCAGGCGGGACCTGCAGCGCTGGGGCGACAAATACGGCCTGCCCTTCCGCCTGCCGGACGAGTTCCCGATCAAGACCAGCCGCGCCCTGCGCGGCGCCCTTGCGATGCGGCGCTGGAATCTGGAACGCACATTCATCGACGCCATCTTTTCTGCGTACTGGGAGCGCAACGATGCCAGCATCGCCGAGTATGCCGGCCTTCGCCCCATCGCCGAGGCCCTGGGGGTCGATGGAGACGCGTTCGAAGCCGCCGCCGAGAGCGAGGAGGTCCGGCAGCAGCTCATGGACAGCACCAACCGCGGCCTGGAACGCGGGGTGTTCGGCGTACCCAGCATCTTCGTGGGTGACGAGCTCTTCTGGGGCAAGGACCGAATGGAATTCGTCGAAGACGAACTCATGAAAGCCTGAACGGTCGAGCCAGAGAGTCGCCGGACAGTTTCCGCGACTTTCAGCGCTCCAGAGCAGCGCGCGAATGGCTCCGCGTTTCCTGGCGGTCCCACAGGAAGGCGCAGGCGCGCTTGCCCATCACCGGGCCGTCGAACACCAGCCGCCCCGGCGCACCTGCCACCCCATAGCACACATGCAGCGGCAGCAGGTGCTCCTCGCGGGGGTGGCAGTAGCGCGCGGCCGGCGCGGCGGTCCAATGGACCAGCCGCCGCTCGCGCTCTTCCGCATTCAGATGCGCCCCGGCGCAGGTTTCCACCAGCCAGTCCTGGAAACGCTCGTTGCCGGCGTCTTCCCCGCCCCCGCCGCGCATCAGCAGACGCAGGTTGTGAAAGGAGAAACCGGAGCCGAGTATGAGCACGTTCTCGCGGCGCAGGGGCGCGAGCGCCCGGCCCATCCGGATGTGGGCCGTCGGGTCCAGCCCGGCGAGCAGCGAGAGCTGCACGCACGGCACGTCGGCGCTGGGAAACAGCAGCTTCAGCGGAACGAACAGGCCGTGGTCGAAGCCGCGCTCGGCATCGGCCGCCACCTCCATTCCCGCATCCCCGAGCAGCCCCACAATCCGTCGGGCCACGTCCGGCGCGCCCGGCGCAGGGTACGAGATCTCGTAAGCGGCCGGGGGAAAGCCGAAGTAGTCGTAGATGAGCCTGGGCTCCGCCGCCGCCGTGATCGTGGCGGGTTCGGTCTCCCAGTGCGCGCTGATGACCAGGATCGCGTCCGGCCGACCCAGAGCCGGCGCGAAAGCCTTCAGGAAGTCCGTCAAATCCCGGTGGCGGCTGTCACCGAGCAGCGGCAGGGGGCCACCGCCATGGGGGAGGTACAGAATCGGTGCAAGGGATGCGGTCATAGCGGTTGCCTGCACATGAGGATGATGTCTCCGGGTGCTAACAACGAATCACGGCGAGGATGCCGGCACCGTGGCTGGCGGACAACTCCGACTCATGCGGCCAACCGGTCGCCTATTGATGCGTGCAGCGGAGGCGATGGTCAAGGGGGAGAATGCGGCCCGGACGAAGTCCTCTCGCGGTCCCGTCCGCCGAATTCCGCGTGCCCAATGATCCCCGGCCGCGTCCATGGCAAGATGGCAGTCCATACACAACATCACCAACGGACGGTGGCGCTCATGGCGCAGGCAGGAACCCCAGAGGCATACCAGGCCCACATGCGAAGCGACCTTTCCCATCTGCCGGAGCACAAGCGCGAGGAGCTCGCCTGGATCGTGGAAATGATCCGCGAGAAGGCGGACGTGGAAATGATCGTGCTGTTCGGCAGCTACGCACGCGGCGAGAGCGTCGAAGACCGGTACGTGGCCGACGGTATTACCTATGAATACCTGAGCGACTACGATCTGCTGGTGGTCCTGGACCTGCGGCACGAAAGCGGACGCGGCGAGAAGTGGAAGGCCCTGGAAGACCGGATTCGCCGTCACCCGGGCATCAAGACGCCGGTGACCCTGATAACTGAAGGCGACGATCACCTCAATCGTCAGCTCGCTCGCGGTCAGTACTTCTACACGGACATCATCAAGGAAGGCATCCTGCTCTTCGATGCCGGCCGGATGGCGCTTGCCAGGCCCCACGCCATGAACGGCGAGGAGCGTGCCGAGGTTGCCCAAGGGCACTATGAGCACTGGAGCGGCTCAGCCGCCAGCGCGCTCAAGATGGCACGCCTGGCCGACGAGCACGACGAGCCCAAGGAGGCGGCGTTCAACCTCCACCAGGCGGCGGAACGTCTTTTCGTCGCGACAATCCTCGTGTTCACCGACTACAAGCCCAAGACTCACGACATCGAGAAGCTGCACAACCAGGCAGCCATGTGGGCGCCGGAGCTCGTGCGGCTGTTCCCGCGCGCCACCCGGTTCGAAGAACAGGCGTTCAAACGGCTGAAGCGCGCTTACATCGACGCGCGATTCGACAAGCACTATGCCATCAGCCGAGAAGAAATCGACTGGCTCAGCAAGCAGGTGACGAGCCTGCAGGCCATGACCGACAAAGCCTGCCAGAAGCGTATCGCGGAATTTTTGGCCTGAGCTTCCGGCCCCCGCCGCGGCCGACGCCGCTCACTTGGCGGCCCTCACCGGGGAACGCCGCGCTTACCCCCTGCGGAAATCTCGACGCGCTCAATGCCGCCACGGCGCAGCAACTATTTTAACAAGAAAATAATTGCTTTATTCGACGTGCCTGCTAAATTAAGCAAGTCAACACTTGAATAATTAGGAGGCTCCCATGGCCTGGATTGCACTCGGTCTCTTCCTGGCTGCTGCCGTCGGCGGCCTGATCATGGCAGTGAGGATCTTCAACGACCACAAGCCTCCCATGTCGCTGGCGCTAGTGCATGGGGCTGCGGCAGCGGCCGGACTGGCGCTGCTGATTGCAGTCTGGCTGAGCGCCGGAGCAACCCCTTCAATCGTGGTCGGGCTGGTGGTGCTGATCGTCGCCGCCCTGGGAGGCTTCTACCTGTTCAGCCTTCATCTGCGCGACCGGACGCACCCCAAGGCGGTTGTCGCCCTGCACGCCGTGCTGGCCGTGTGCGGTGTCGGCGCGTTTCTGATCGGCCTGCTGTGAAGCCGCTGCGGCTGCATGGCCTACCGCTGCACCCGGCACTGGTGCATTTTCCCGTGGCGGCGTGGACCGTCGCGACTGGACTCGTGCTCGCCGGACCGCTCGAGCTGGCACGGGCCGTTCCGGATCTGGCCGTCTATACCAATGCCTTTGGCCTGATCACCGGCGGACTCGCCATGGTGGCGGGCCTTTCGGAAACGGCTGGCGTTCCACGCCACGAAGCCCTCCGCGACTCCGTCGGCCGGCACCTGGTACTGGCCGTTTCGGCATGGCTGGCGTTCGGCGTCATGCTGGTGCTTCAGATCAAAGGGCTTCCCATCGCCGCAATGGCCGTGGGCGTGGTCGCCTTCTCTCTGCTCATGCTCGCGGGCCACGCCGGCGCGCGTGTTGTCTATCATCATGGTTTCCCTCGACAGCCGGAGCCGCCATGACGACTGCAGCCCAGTCAACACGCCAGGACATACTGTGCGAGATCAAGCTGCAAGGCAGCGCCAGCCAGGCAGAGCTGGTCAAGCGCTTCGGCATCAGTCGCGAAGCCATTCGCCAGCAGCTCGCGCAGCTGGAGGCCCTGGGCTGGGTTTCCAGGGACACCCAGCCATCGGGCGGTCGCGGGCGCCCCGCGAGCCGGTGGAAGCTGACGCCGCGCGGAGAAGAACAGTTCCCCAAGTTCTACGACGCACTGACCGTCTCGCTGCTCCGAACGGTAGGCAACAAGCTCGGACGGGACGGTCTGCGCGACGTGCTGGCCAGCCTGACCGACGATCAGGTCGGCGCCTGGCGGCCGTCCCTCGAGGGCAAGCCGCTAGCGGGACGCATCGAGGCTCTGCGCGGCATCTACTTCGACGAGGATCCATTTACCAGCGTGGACCACGACCCCGACGGTGCGATGCTCATCGAGCACAACTGTCCCTACCTGTCCGCCGCGATGGAGGAACCGCGGCTTTGCAGCGTGACAATCTCGACCATGAAGCGCCTGCTGGGCGTCGACGTGGAACGCACCGAACGCTTTCAGCGGGGCGATGGACGCTGCGTGTTCCGCATCTGGGAGAACCGACCAGTGCGACAGGGGTTCCGTTTCGACTGGGAAGGTGAATAGCCCTTATCTCCAGAGCATCCTGAAAAGAAGAAGCCCCGCCGAGCGGGGCTTCTGTTCAGGGGGCGCTGCCCGCCGGACGGGCAACGGTTCGGGTTGCCAGAACCCTTAGTGGCGCCACCAACGGTGATGGCCGTCGTCTCCGGAGTCGGAGCTCTGGCTGCCGCTCGAAGAGCTGCTGCTGGAAGAGCTGCCGTCCTGGGATGACAGGTTCAGGTTGATGGTGTTGTCCGGCCCGGCGAACAGCTGGTTCAGCAGGCCGGTCAGCGGACCGCAGTGCTTCAGCGGGGGCAGCGTGTAAGTGCCCGCCACGTCACCGCCGCCGAGCGGTTGGAAGTCACCCTGAGACTGCAGGGAGATATCCACCGGCTCGCTGGTGCGGCAGTGAGGACCACCGGCCACCGGGATCCGGAAGAACAGGATCTTCGCGGTCACCCTGGGCACGTTGATGTACACCGACGAGTCCGCCGTCAGCGTACCGTTATCGTACCTGCCGGTGGTCTGCTCGGCCTGCTCGAAGGTCGCGTTGACCTTGGCCTGCAGCGGGCCGACGTTCACCGTGCCGCTGGTCGGATCCAGGCTCAGGTCGGCCATGAAGTCACCCGTGGACAGATCCAGGGTGGCGTCGATGGCACCGCTGAGCGCCAGATCGCTGTTGGCGGCCTTGACGTGGGTGGAACCGTCGATATCGAAGGCGATCTCGGTACCGCCGCCGCCACCACCGTTGTTGGCCTGCCCTTGGCCGGACACGTCGACGGTCACGTCGCCGTCCGGATCGTTGGAGCCGATGGTCAGGCTCGCGCTGGCGGAGCTTTCGCCGCTCGGCGTAAACGTCACCGTGACCGTGCAGCTGCTGCCCGCGTCCACCGTGGTGCAGTCGTTGGACTGGGTGAACTGGTCCGCATTGGCACCGCCCAGAGTCACGGAGCTGACGGTCAGCGCGGCGTCGCCATCGTTGCCCACCGTCACGTCCTGGCTCTGGGTCTCGCCGACGTTCACCGAACCGAAGCTCACCGACTGCGGGCTCACCGCGATGTTCGGCTCCGGTACGGCGGTGCCGTTGCCGGACAGGGGCACGTCCACGGTCGACTGGCTGTCAGCGTTGGAGCTGATGCTGAGCGTGGCACTCTGGCTGCCGGTGCTGTTGGGCATCAGGGTGACCTGGACGGAGCAGCTCCCGCCGCTGGCCACGGTGCTGCAGTTGTTGGTCTGCGAGAACGCGCCGGCATTGGTGCCGCTGATGCTCACGTTGCTGACGTTCAGACCGATGGTCCCGGTGCTGTTGACGGTCACTGCCTGCGGGGCGCTGTTGGTCCCCACCTGCACGTCGCCGAAGTCCACGGACGACGGGCTGACGGAGATGCCCGCCACCTGCTCGGGCACGCCATTGCCGGTCAGGGAGACGTCCACGCTGTGATCCGTGGAGTCGATGGTCAGCGTCGCGTCCTTGCCGCCCTGCGTGGATGGCGTGAACGAGACGTTCACCGTGCAGGACTCGCCGTTGGCCACGGTCGAGCAGTTGTTGGTCTGCGCGAACGCGCCGGCATTGGCGCCGCTGATGCTCACGCCATTGATGCCCAGATCCTCGCCGCCGGTGTTGGACACCGTGATGGCCTGGGAACTGGACGTCACGCCCAGCTGCTGGTCACCGAAGTCCACGGACGTCGGGGACACGCTGATGCTGGCCGGCGTCGTCTGCGGCTGAACCGTGAAGGTGTGCAGGACGTTGTCCTGACCGGAGACCTGGGTACAGTCGCTCGTGAACTGCCCCACCGGAGCCGGCGCGATGCTGCCATCCGCCTGCCGGGCGGTCATGTTCAGCGTCAGCGCACCGATGGTCACCTGTCCCTGGCCAACGTCGCTGGAGTCAAAGGTGACCTGCGGCGTCGTCCCCGATGCGGGCACCGGAAAGTCCTGCGGGGTGCTGGGGACGTCCGTCTGCGGGATGGTCAGATTGACCGACAGGTCCTGACTGCCGCCGGGCGTGGTCACCGTCGAAACGTTGGTGGCCGAGCCCTCGAGGGTTACCGCGCTGGCTACCTGGAGCCCCTGAACCGCAACACCCGGCACGGTGGTCGTTGCGTTGATGTCGAACGGGCCGAAGGTATCGCCGGCGGTCACGGTATCCGGCATGTTCGCGTTGATCTCTGCGGTGATCGTCTGAGTCCCGATAATCGGAAAGGGACACGAGTATTGCAGGGTCTTGCTAACCGCTGCGGCCGATGCGGTGCCGCTGACGGCCAACAGGGCCGTCGCCGCGACCACCGACCGCAGTCGATGCGCGTTGCTGCGAGAGTCCATGGGTTGCATGGGTTCTTCCTCCGTTGACGTCCGTTTTCTCTTCACGTTCTTTGTCGAAACCGATGAACTTACGTCATCGTTCGTCCGGGCCTGGACGCCGCCGGATTCGCTGAAGATATGACGGCGGCCGGTGGAACCAGCAGCGATCCACCCGATGCCCGACACGGCTCATTTGCGGAAAACTTCCTTTCCGAAAAGCCGTATTGTCGAAAATTAGCATGAGCGAATTCATTGTCAAGAAGACAGAATCGGACCTGCTTCGGGCTGGCTGCCAGAACAGCGACGCTGAAGTGCAGTGGAGGTGGAACCAGGCGAATGCTGGGTATTTAACGTATTGTTTTATATGTTTTTTATAATTGTAAGAATGCTTTATAATTTTCTTGAGAGGGAATTTTGAACGATCTTGCCGTCTTTGTGACCGGTCGATTGCGATCCCGGCCAGCGGGCCGTGAAGGCGCCGGATATAACGGATCTCGAGGGCGTTGTCCGACTTTTCTCACTATTTTTGAACCCAGGTGAATTGTCGGTGTTATATTGCAATGAATTTTCTTGTTATAAAAAGCCCGGCGGCGCCTGAAATCGGAATGCCGTTCCCCGGAACGCACGCCGCCGCTGCCCGAAGGCAGCGGCGGCGTGGGGGTACCGGCTTCGGCTAACCCTTGCCCAGATCGGGAAAGTCCTCCTCCCGGTACTCCCCGCTCGGGCGATCGTCCGACGAGGCATGCTGGCGCAGCTCCACCCGGCGGATCTTGCCGGAAATCGTCTTCGGCAGCTCCATGAACTGCAGCCGCCGGATGCGGGCATAGGGCGACATGTGCTCGCGGGCGAACTCGAACAGCGCCCGGGCCATGGCCTCGCCGGCCTCGTAATCGCGGCCCAGCACCATGTAAGCCTTCGGGATATTCAGCTTCAGCGGGTCGGGGCTGGGCACCACGGCCGCCTCCACCACCGCTTCGTGCTCGAGCAGGATGGATTCCAGCTCGAACGGGCTGACGCGGTAGTCCGAGCTCTTGAACACATCGTCGGCGCGGCCAACGTACCAGTAGTAGCCGTCCTCGTCGCGGCGGGCCACGTCGCCGGTACGGTAGTAGCCCGCGGACATCACGCTGCGGGTGCGTTCGGGGTCGCCCCGGTAGCCCTCCATGAGACCCAGCGGCCGCGGATCAATGGCCAGTGAGATCTCCCCCTCCTCCGCCTCGTTGTCGTCCATGTCCAGCAGAGCGACCTTGTAACCCGGCATGGGCTTGCCCATGGAGCCGGACTTGACCGGCTGCCCCGGTGAATTGGCGATCTGTGCGGTGGTTTCGGTTTGGCCGTAGCCGTCCCGGATGGTCAGCCCCCAGGCCGACTCCACCTGCGAAATCACCTCCGGATTCAGCGGTTCGCCGGCGCCCAGCAGCGCCCGCAGCGACATGTTGTAAGCACCCAGATCCTCCTGGATGAAAAGCCGCCAGACAGTCGGCGGCGCGCACAGGCTGGTGACGCCCTTGTCCTGGATCACCTGCAGCACGTCCGCCGCCTGAAACCGCGAGGCACGGTAGACGAACACGGTGCAGCCCGCGTCGAATGGGGCGAAGAAGTTGCTCCAGGCGTGCTTCGCCCACCCCGCGGAGCTGATGTTGAAGTGCACGTCGTCGGGCTGCAGCCCCAGCCAGTACATGGTGGACAGGCTGCCTACCGGGTAGCTCTGATGGGTGTGCAGCACCAGCTTCGGCTGCCGGGTGGTCCCGGAGGTGAAATACAGCAGCAGCGGGTCGGTGGCCTGGGTGTCTCCCTCGGGCTCGAAGGTTTCCGCCTCCCGGCAAACCTCGTCGAATCCGTGCCAGCCGTCCGGCGCTTCGCCGACCGCGATGCGCCCGATATCCACGCCCAGCGCGTCGATCTTCTCCGCGTGCTCCGCGCCGACCACGACATGGGTCGCCTCTCCGCGGTCAAGGCGGTCACGCAGGTCCTTGGCGGACAGGAGCGTGGTCGCGGGGATGATCACCGCACCGAGCTTTATCGCGGCCAGCATCGTTTCCCACAGCGGCGCCACGTTGTCCAGCATCAGCAGAAGGCTGTCGCCGCGCTTCACACCCAGCCTGCGCAGGAAATTGGCCGCCCGATTGGAGCGGCGCCGCATCTCGTCGTAGGTAACCCGGTGCTCGGTGCCGTCCTCGTCCACCAGCCAGAGCGCCAGCTTGTCGTTGCCTTGGGCGTAGGCGTCGAAGTAGTCCAGCGCCCAGTTGAACCGGTCCAGCTTGGGCCAGCGGAAGTCACGGTAGGCGGTGGCGTAGTCCTCCCGGTTGGCCTGGAGGAAATCGCGGGCGTCGAGAAAGGCTTCGACAGAGCTCATAGGGCTGCTCCGAATAGTCGTTGTTGTATTGGTTCGCACAGCGTGCGTGCGGGCGAAGCGAACGCATACCGGCGCATGCTTCGGACCGTGTTCAGGCCTCAGTACGGTGCCGGTGTTTCCCTGCGTTGCTCTATCACTTGTAGTCGATAACGGCGAGAGTGCCAGTCAGGCGGGCGCAGCGCACGAAAGGAAGAGACGCGCGGAAACCTCCGTTGGCAGTTTGCAACGGTCAGCGCCGCGACGGACGGAACGGGCGCGATGAGACTGCCGCCCGCGCCGCCCGGCGGGATTGCGCGCTTCAGGATGACTTGGCCGTGTCCTGCATCGCCGGCGTCTGAGCCATAGCCCAGATGGCGTCACCGGCAATCAGCACGGCCAGGATCCAGTGGTTCCAGGCGGCCGTTCCGAGGCCGGTGAAACCAAGTACGAATGGCGCGATGAACAGCCATACTGCGAGCGCCAGGTTGACCCATTCTTCCCAGTAATGGGGTTGGGCGAGAGCAATAGCGAAAAACAGTGCTACGGCGATACCGAGGATGTAGGCATTGCCGGCCGCCACGGCCATCCCGGAGTAACCGAGAATCCAGGGCGACGCGAACATCCAGATGCCGAGGATGAGTCCTACCCAGTCCTGCCATCTCTGTCGCATAGCACACCTCCTTCGTTCTTTTCGAACGACGTCTGCCTGCGAGTTCGAAGGCAAGCACCACGGAGCACTGCCGGAACCAGGCGGCGGTGCTTTCCCCGGTCACATGCCCCGTGCTGCTTCCTTCTTTCAGTTGGACTGCTGCAGCCGCAATATGTTCATCGGGACACCGGTTTGAAGCCGTATCATCCGATGAGCTGGGGCGGTGCCGCGCCTTCTACAAGACCGGCCCACCGCCGGCCACGCCGGCAGCGGCCGTGCGTGGGGCCGTCTCATGGGGGCGATACCGACCAGTCGCGCTCACTGGGAGGCTCAAACACCGGCTGGCAGTACCGCACCCCGGTGGGATTTCGGGCCGGCCACCTGGAGGTCATGGCAACTACCGCGACCGGTACTCGCCCGGCTGCGAGCCGGTCCAGCGCCGAAACGCCCGATAAAAGGCGCTCGCGTCCTGAAAACCGAGCCTGGCGGCGATGTCGCTGATGCTCATGTGCCCTTCGGACAGGTGATGGATTGCAATGTCCCGTCGGAGCTGGTCCTTGATGGCCTGATACGTGGTGCCCTCGGCCTCCAGGCGTCGCCGCAGCGTGGACGAGGGGATGCGAAGCTCGGCGGCCGTCTCTTCGAGCGTCGGCCAGCCGGTATCGATGCTGCCTCGGAGGCGCCGCCGCAGGCGGGCGGTCCAGCTGTCCTCGTCCCGGTACTTGACGAATACCGACTGGGGCGCCGAGCGGAGAAAGCGCTTGAGCGTGTTCTCGTCCTGAACGACCGGGGCAGCCAATACCCGGGCATCGAACCGTATGCGGGTTTGCGGCGCCTCGAAGGCAAGCCGCTGGGAGAACATGACCCGGTACTCCTCGGCATGGTCGGGCCTGGGCCAGGCGAACTCCGCAGCCAGCAGCGGGATACGCTGCCCCGCCAGCCAGCAGATGACCCCGTGCACCATCACCAGAAACGTTTCATCGGCAAAGCGCCGGCGGCCGGGCTCGGCGATCCGGTTGGCCAGCCTGACCGCAGCCTCGCCGTGCTCGATCCGCAGCGCTCCTTCCATATCGTCCAGAAAGATCGAAAACGTCCGGAGACAGCGTTTCAGGGCGTGGCCGATGGTACCGCAGTGGAGCACCGCCTGGCAGAGCAGCGCGAAACTGCCCACCTTCATGCGCCGGCTGTCCAGGCCGAAAAACTCATCGTCCAGATCCCGGGCGACGGCCATCCACAGCGCCGCGAACGCGCGGGCGGAAACGCGGGCGGTCGGGACATTCAGCAGGTCCGAGGGAATTCCCGCCCTATCGAGCACCCGCGCGGTCGCGTCGGGCGGCAGTGCCTCCACCGCCGCCCGGACGAACGCAATCGACACGGTATGTTTCTGCATGGTTCCGCCCCGCCCGCTGCCCAGCGCCCATTATGGCAAATGCGCTCACGGCGATGAGCGGTCCTGCCATCGTCATCGCGCGCGATTGCGCCTATTGTTATGGGTTGGGAACAGAATGCGGAGCGGCAGGCCTGCCGCCCGGCGAGAGGTAGACGATGACAGATCCCAAGGCTCAGCTTGAAGCGTTCGCGAACTACAAGCCGGAGAACAAGGTGCGGTTCGTCACGGCCACGTCCCTTTTCGACGGCCACGATGCGTCCATCAACATCATGCGGCGCATTCTCCAGAGCAAGGGCGCGGAAGTCATCCATCTCGGCCATAACCGCTCGGTGGACGAAGTAGTCACCGCCGCCCTGCAGGAGGACGTCCACGGCATCGCCATCAGCTCCTACCAGGGCGGACACGTGGAATACTTCAAGTACGCCATCGACCTGCTGCGCGAGCGCGGCGGTGAGCACATCGCCGTCTTCGGCGGCGGCGGCGGCGTGATCGTCCCCGACGAGATTCGCGAGCTGCAGGAATACGGGGTGTCGCGAATCTACAGCCCCCAGGACGGCCAGCGCATGAGCCTGCAAGGCATGATCGACGAAATGGTCATGCGCTGCGACCGGGACCTGACCCGTGAGGCGCCCGGAAAGGTTGCCGACCTCCAGGGCCACGGGGACGACGCCTGGCGCGCCCTGGCGCGGCTGATCACGGCACTGGAGGGTGGTGCGGCCTCGCCGGCCCTGCTGGAGGCTGTCCGCGCGGAGGCCGCTCAGGCCAGCGTACCGGTCATCGGCATCACCGGCACCGGCGGCGCCGGCAAATCCAGCCTGACCGACGAGATCATCCGCCGCTTCCGGCTGGACCAGGACGACGCCCTGCGCATGGCGGTCATCTCCATCGACCCGTCCCGGCGCAAGACCGGCGGCGCCCTGTTGGGCGACCGCATCCGCATGAACGCCATCAGCCCGTGGCAGAACGGCCCCCGGGTGTACATGCGCAGCCTCGCCACCCGCGACTTCGGCGCCGAGATCGCCGAGGCCCTGCCGGACGTCATCGCGGCCTGCAAGGCGGCCGGCTTCGACATGGTCATCGTGGAGACCTCCGGCATCGGCCAGGGCGACGCCGCCATCGTGCCCTACGTGGACGTCCCCATGTACGTGATGACCCCGGAGTTCGGCGCGGCGAGCCAGCTGGAGAAGATCGACATGCTGGACTTCGCCGAGTTCGTGGCCATCAACAAGTTCGACCGCAAGGGCGCCATGGACGCCCTCCGCGACGTGGCCAAGCAGGTGCAGCGCAACCGGGAGGCCTTCGGCGAGCGGCCCGAGGCGATGCCGGTGTTCGGCACCATGGCGAGCCGGTTCAACGACGACGGCGTGACCGCCCTGGCCCAGGCCATACTGCCGCGGCTCGCGGAGCTGGGGCTCAAGGTGGAGTCCGGCCGCCTGCCCCGTGCCGAGACCCGGCACAGCACCTACGACATGCCCATCGTCCCTGCCGGGCGCGTACGCTACCTGGCGGAGATCGCCGACACGGTGCGCGGCTACGAACGCCGCGCCCTGAACCAGTCCCGCCTGGCCCGGGAAGTTCAGCAGCTGCGGGAATCGGCCCGCATGCTCGGCGAGGAACACTCGGGCGAGAGCACCGAGTCCCTGGAGGCGCTCGCCGACCGCCGCGAGGCGGACCTGGACACGGACGCACGCAAGCTGCTCAACCACTGGCCGAAGCTGCAGGAGGCCTATGCCGGCGACGAGTACGTGGTCAAGGTCCGCGACCGGGAGATCCGTACCGCCCTGACCCATACCACCCTGTCCGGCAACAAGGTGCCGAAGGTCGCCCTGCCCCGCTTCGAAGACCGGGGCGAGTTGCTGAAGTGGCTGATGCTGGAGAACGTGCCCGGCGCCTTCCCGTTCACGGCCGGCACTTTCCCGTTCAAGCGCGAGGGCGAGGATCCCACGCGCATGTTCGCCGGCGAAGGCGACCCGTTCAGAGCCAACCGCCGCTTCAAGCTGCTCTCCGAAGGCATGCCGGCCAAGCGGCTGTCCACGGCCTTCGACGGCGTGACCCTGTACGGCCACGATCCCGACCCCCGGCCGGACGTCTACGGCAAGGTGGGCAATTCCGGGGTGAGCGTCGCCACTCTGGACGACATGAAGGTGCTCTACTCGGACTTCGATCTCTGCGCGCCGACGACGTCGGTGAGCATGACCATCAACGGTCCCGCGCCCACCATCCTGGCCATGTTCTTCAACACGGCCATCGACCAGCAGGTGGACCGGTTCCGCGCCGAGAACGAGCGCGAGCCGAGCGAAACCGAGTACGCCGAGATCAAGGACTACGTGCTGCGCACGGTGCGGGGCACGGTCCAGGCGGACATCCTCAAGGAGGACCAGGGCCAGAACACGTGCATTTTCTCCACGGAGTTCTCGCTCAAGGTCATGGGCGACATCCAGCAGTACTTCGTCGAGCATGACGTGCGCAACTTCTACTCCGTGTCCATCTCCGGCTATCACATCGCCGAGGCCGGCGCCAATCCCATCTCCCAGCTGGCCTTTACCCTGGCCAACGGCTTCACGTACGTGGAGTCCTACCTGGCCCGGGGCATGGACATCGACGACTTCGCCCCCAACCTGTCGTTCTTCTTCAGCAACGGCATGGACCCGGAATACACGGTGCTCGGCCGCGTGGCGCGCCGTATCTGGGCGGTGGCCATGCGTGAGAAGTACGGGGCCAACGAGCGCAGCCAGAAGCTGAAGTATCACATCCAGACTTCCGGCCGCAGCCTCCACGCCCAGGAGATCGCCTTCAACGACATCCGCACCACGCTGCAGGCGCTGGTGGCCAACTACGACAACTGCAACAGCCTGCACACCAACGCCTACGACGAGGCCATCACCACCCCGTCGGCGGAGAGCGTGCGCCGGGCCATGGCCATTCAGCTGATCATCAATCGGGAGTGGGGCCTGTCCAAGAACGAGAATCCCAACCAGGGCTCGTTCATCATCGAAGAGCTCACCGATCTGGTGGAAGAGGCGGTGCTGGCCGAGTTCGAGCGCATCGCCGACCGCGGCGGCGTGCTCGGCGCCATGGAGACCGGCTACCAGCGGGGCAAGATCCAGGAGGAGTCACTGTATTACGAGCACAAGAAGCACGACGGCTCACTGCCCATCGTTGGTGTAAACACCTTCCTGGATCCCGACGACGACGGCTCGGTGACCGAGATCGAGCTGGCCCGCTCTACCGAAGAGGAGAAGCAGTCCCAGCTGCAGCGCCTGCGCGAGTTCCAGACACGCCATGCCGACGACTCGGAGGCGATGCTGGGCCGGCTCAAGCAGGCCGTGCTGGACAACGGCAACGTCTTCGAAGTCCTCATGGACGCGGTTCGGGTGTGTTCCCTGGGCCAGATCAGCGAGGCGCTGTTCGAGGTGGGCGGCCAGTACCGGCGAAACATGTAGTCGGCGGTCCCGGCGCGTTCGCTCCGATAGCGCCTGTTTCGGTAAAATACCCACCATTCCGACTGCCGGCGGACGCGAACCCTGCGGGGGCTCGCGACCGCCGGCCATACCCGAAATCGCAGCGATCGCGCCGGGGTCGGCGCTCCCACGAGGGGAGCAGCCCGCCCCGGGGGCTGACGTTCCCGTTCAAGTATCGACAAGAGGAGAACCAACATGAATGCCAGGCAAGTGACGATCATCGGCGCCGGCACCATGGGCAACGGCATCGCTCAGGCGAGCGCGGTCTCGGGCGTCGACGTCACCATGATCGACGTCTCCGAGGAAGTCGCCCAGCGCGGCCTGGACACCATTTCCGGCAGCCTCGACCGGCTGGTGAAGAAGGAGAAGCTCTCCGCCGACGACAAGGAGGCGGCCCTGGCCCGGATCACACCGTCCGCCGACTACAACGCCGTCTCCGGCGCCGACGTGGTCATCGAGGCCGCCACCGAGAACCGGGACCTGAAGGTGGAGATTCTGCGGCGCATCGACCCGCTGCTCGGCGCGGATGCCATTCTCGCCACCAATACCTCGTCCATATCCATTACCGAGCTGGCGGCGACCCTCAGCCACCCGCAGCGCTTCATCGGTATGCACTTCTTCAACCCGGTGGCTATGATGAAGCTGGTGGAGCTGATTCGGGGCCTGCAGACCTCCGACGATACCCATCAGCGAGCGCTGGCCTTCGTGCAGCACGTGGGCAAGGAGCCGATCACCGTACAGAACAGCCCCGGCTTCGCCGTGAACCGCATCCTCTGCCCGATGATCAACGAGGCGGTGTTCGCCTACCAGGAGGGTCTGGCCAGCGCCGAAGACATCGATACCGGCATGAAGCTCGGCTGCAACCACCCCATCGGCCCACTGGCCCTGGCAGACCTCATCGGGCTCGATACGCTGCTGTCGGTCATGCAGGTCTTCTACGACGGCTTCAACGATCCCAAGTACCGCCCGGCACCGCTGCTCAAGGAGATGGTGGCCGCCGGCTACCTGGGCCGCAAGAGCGGGCGCGGCTTCTACGAGTACCAATAACCTGCCCCGCGCCCGCGCGGGGCGGTCCGCCCTGCGCGGCCAGACCGTCTTTGAGGCGCTCCAGGCGCCTCGCCCTACTGCACTGCCCTGTCGATCACGACGCCGATGTCGCGGGTGTCGGCCAGGGACACGGACTCGCTCTGCCCCTCCAGGTCTCCTGGCTGCGAGGCGGCGTCGCCGCGCTCCGAGATGCGCGCGCCGACGGTCACCCTGTCCACGTCCGAGAGCTTCCTCCCCGGCATGACTGACGCCGCATCGTCGAGGCGGACGTCCAGGGGCAGATCCGTCACCTTGCGCCGCACCGCCGCCACCGGCATCGGTGAATCCCCCTCGGCCCGGGCAAATACGAAGACCGTCGCGTCCGGGCTGACGCGGTCCGCCAGGGCCGGATCCAGGCTGACGTGGACTGAGATGGAAGCCGGCCCCGGCGGGGACGCACCGACCGCCGAGCTCGGGCGGGGGCGATCCGGCGCACCGTCCGCCGCAAGCCGCTGAACCTCGGCCAATTTGCCCTGCAGCTCCTTCGCGTCGTCGCTTCCGGGCTCCAGCCGGCCCAGCAGCTTCTGCCAGTGGGCCGCGGCCTCGGCGTAATTGCCCGACTGGACGGCGGCGGTCCCAGCCAGCCACAGCGCCTTGGCATGATCGGGGTGCGCCTTGAGCACCTGGCTGACCAGAGCCGCCGGACGACCGGCCATGCTGCCGCCCGCCTGCATGGCCAGGGCGTCGGCATAGTCCACCAGCAGGTTGGGATCGTCGCCCATTGCCTCGCGCGCCTTCCGGTACGCTTCCGCGGCTCGGTCGAACTGCCCCAGGGCGGCATAGGAACGCGCCAGCAGCGCCCAGCCCTGACCGTCGTCCGGGCTCTCCCGCAGACGCTCGGCAAGCTTCTTCACAGCCGGCTGGACGGCCGTCATCGACCCGTCCGTTTCATGGGCCGAGGCGGTGTCCGGAGCCGTATCCGCAGCGGCGTCCGATCCAGCCGTATCGTTCAGCCACATGGCCAGAAACGGCAGCGCCAGCGCCGCGGCCAGGGCTGCCCCTAGAATCGCGCGCTGCAGCCCGCGCCCCGGCTCCCGATCGGCCTCTGGGCCGTGCGTCCCGTGTTCCACTGGACGTTTCTCTCCGCTTTCGCTCATTGGGCTCAGAACTTGTAGTTCATGGTCAGCACCGTGACCACGACATTGTAGTCGGGACTGGCGTCACCCATGGTCAGCAGGTGGGGAATGGTGTCAGGCGATACATTGTCGCGCTGCCAGTCCTTGGAATTGTAGTGCTCGTAGATCGTCGTCAACCCGACTCCCAGGCTCTTGCTCCAGGCGTAGTCGCCGCGCACCTGCGCGGTGAAGCGCCCGGACCGGTAGTCGGGAAACTCCGGCTCGGGCGCGCCGGTGTCCACGGACGTGGCTCCCAGTGAGTGTGTGTAGCTGAGATCGGCACTCAGATCGACCCGTTCGGCAATGCCCTTCACCTGGCCGCCCACTGCCCCGGTCCAGTACGTGTCGCGGGTAATGCCCATCCAGTCCGGATTCGAATAGGTCTGACTGTTGGCCTGCTTCGTGTCATAGCGGGCGCGGGTGATGTAGGCATACAGGCTGCTGTCTTCCGCCGGTACGAAGGAGAGCTCCAGCGTGTAGCTGTCCTGAAACACCTGGGTACGGCCGATTTCGGTATCGCCGTAATCGTCTTTGGTCCGCTCGGCGATGGCGCTGAGCGTGACGCGCGCCGACGGGCTGACGTTGACCGCCGCGCGCACCCGGTTTCGCGTGCGGTCGGCGATGTCGTACCAGGTCATGCGCGGGTTCTGCTGGGAGACCGCCGGACTCTCCGGCGACTGGTTGGAGCCGGTGCGCTCGCCGTGGCTGTACTTCAGCGTCACCTCGGCGGCATCGGCGATGGGCATGCGCACCTCGCCCCAGCCGGTGTACTCCCGGGTCAGGGGGTCGCTGCCGAAGTTGCGATGATAGTAAGTGTAGTCCACGCCGGCGGCGACCCGGCGCCCGGCGTCGAACCGGTAGTCGCCCCGCAGCCCGCTGGTGTAGCGCGAATAGCTCAGCGGCTCGTTGGTCCGCGTCACCCCCAGGAAGCTATCGGCCACCACCTGCGGATAGGCGTCGCTGGGGGTGTTGTTGTCGCGCCGGTCGGCCCGGAACTTCCACGTCATCGACAGCCGCGGCGCCAGCGAGGCCACCAGCCGGGCATTGGCGTTCAGCGTGTTCACCTCCGCATTCGCCGAACCGCGGGGGAGCGCAGGCACGGCAATCTGGGAATTGACGGTGGAGGCTTCGAAGTCCTGGTTCTGCAGCATCCGGCCCACCGCCACGTCGGCGGCGAACGACGCGCGCCGTCCAAAACGGTAATTGCCGGAGAGGCTGATCTGGTGGAACTGGTTGTCGGGCGGCAGCGTCATCTGGCCGCGGTCCGCGCCGGCGGTCACGGCGGTGAAGGGGTTGTCCCAGGTCAGCGTGTCGTGGCGGTTGCTGAAGAAGCTGCCCAAGTAGGCGAGCTTGAGCTGCCAGTCCTCCGCCTGGTAGCCGATGTTCGCGTCCAGGCGGTCGGTATCGTAATCCACCGGCTCGGCCATGAGGGTGCTGGTGTTGAGGAAGGCGCCGCCGGTCATCTTGGTGCCGTCGCGGCGCTCGTGCTGGGCCTTCACCGAGTAGGTCCAATGTCCCTGGTCGGGGATCTTCACACCGATTCCGACACGCTGGCGCTTGCTGTCGATGTCCTTTTCGTGAAGGCTGCCATCGAGGGAGGTCATGCCCTGGGTGGTCGGGGCTCGCTGCCAGCCCGTCGGCAGGGTTAGATCGCCGTCGCCGCTGCCGCTGAACGGGGTCTGCGTGTCGTCGGCCACGTGGTGGACGATCTCGTCATAGGTCAGACTGAGCTGGTAGGCGCCCTGAGTGCCCCCGGTGATATCGATGTAGCGGTTCTCAAGCCCCAGATCCCGCACCGTCATGTCCCACCGCCGGGCGCCCTCGCCGTAATAGGTGGCATCCGCGTCCAGGGAGAGGAAGGCGCCCTTCTCGTCAAGATCCGAGTACGCGCCGTACTTGGCGGAATCGTCCGACACGTAGCCCGGTCCGGCCTCCACGTGGCCCACCGCGCCGCTGGGAAACGGGCAGAATCGGCATTGCCAGTGCGAGGTATCCACGTCCTCGCCCTGATCCGCTGCCATGGCATACGCGCCCCAGGCGAGCATGGTTAGCGCCAGGAGCACCCGGGCTGTCAGGTGCGTTTTCATCGTGCCCAGTCCTCTTTTCTCATGCCCTTCGCCCGCCTCTGCGTTTCCGGGTATGCGCTATCGGAACAGCTCCGCGCCCGACGGCGAGTTGGACCCGTGCACGCGCGAGTGACAATTGGTGCAGCTGCCGCTCAGCACGAACTGGGACGGCTGATTACCGGGCAGGCCGCGGCCCGAGTAGGCGACGCTGGGGTGGCCGGCCCGCGAATGACAGTCCTGGCAGAGCAGCGGCGGCGTCTTGCTCAGAAGGAAGCGGTGATTCGAGCCGTGGGGCTGATGGCAGAGGGTGCAGTCTTCCGCCGCCGGCGGATGCTCCCAGAGAAACGGTCCGCGCTTTTCGGCATGGCAGGTGTAGCAGGTCTCGTTGACGCTGGGCTGCGCCAGCAGCGCCACGCTCAACGACTTGTGCGGCTTGTGGCAATCGCTGCAGGCCAGCTGACCGGACCGGACGGGATGAGCATAGGCTCTCTGGAATTCGGCCCGCTGGGTCTTGTGGCAGGTGTAGCAGACATTGGGCTGCCGGTCCTTGGCCAGCACCGGATCGTGCGCCGCATGCACCGTATGACAGTCGGCACAGGCCACCCCGGCCTGGTTGTGCACGCCGCCCGGCCAGGCCATGCCGGCCTGCTCCTTGTGGCAGCCCAGACAGACCTCGTTCTGCTTTTCGACGGGGTACGGCGCGTCACTGCCGAAGGTGAAAATCGGCGGCCGCTTCGCGCCCGGCATGACCCGCTTGGGATGATCGCCGGCGGGCCCGTGGCAGGTCTCGCACTGCAGCTTGGCGAACGGCGTCCGGGAATCGGCCTGCTCTCCGTGGGGGGTGCGGAAGATACTCTGAATATGGTCGCTGTCGTGACACTTCAGGCAGGTGTCCGCGCCGCGTCTGGAGTACTGCGCGTGGCTCTCTTTCCCCTGCCCGTTTTCCGCCGCCGAAGCGGGCAAGGTCAGCGCCAGAAGGATAAGCCCGACGAGCAGCAGCGCCACTCCCGGAACGACGCGGATGCCGGTGCGCCGGCTGAGAGTTTTGTCGATCAAGACGCCCCCCAGAGTGATCTCGGTGACCCCGTCCCCTCATGAATCCGAGCCCCCGGCGGCCGCCGCGGCGGGCCGAGGGCTCGATGTCCGGAGAACACCGCCTACTCCTGCTTCATCCCGTGAACCACGTCCAGGTCCGCGATCCGTCCGGGCCCGTGGCAGACCGCGCACGTCTCGGTCGCCGAGTCTGCGGCACTGATGGCCGAGCCGCCGGTGTCCGTCTGGAACACGCCGAGGTTGGCCGTCATATGTGCCTGGGCGAGAGTGCTCGCGTGACAGGTTGAGCACACCGAGGAAGTGGGCGATATGCCGTGGTCGTCCGTGGGATCCAGGGCGGCGGTCATGTCGGCGATGGTCGGGCTGCCGGTGCCATCATCGATGATGGTCGTCCCCGTATCCGTCGTGCTCGCCAGGACCTCGGAGGGCAGCGGGACCTCGTAGGTGCCGTCCTCGTGACAGGTCGTGCAGTCCTGGACCTTGCCCGGGAAGCGCACGTCGCCGAAGTTGTGCGTCGATCCCCCGAAGCCGTAGACGGTAAACTGGTCGCCGCCGGTCTGCTCACGCATGTCAGCCCCATGGATGGCGTGAATCATGCGCTTGAAGTCGATGGACCGCTCTTCCAGCTTGTCATCCGCGTTGTCGTTAACACCGTTGTTGGTGCTATCCGGATCGATGGGGCGCATGGCCAGATCGGTGTCGCGCGGGTTGTGGCAGATCACGCAGAGCTGGACCTTGTCGGTACGGTTGTGGCCGTGCAGGGACAGCCCGTCGTTCTCGCCGTGACAGGTCTGGCAGTTGGCCACGTCCACCACGCTGCGGCGCGGCGTGGGCGTCGAGTCGGTGACCGCGATGTAGTGAACCTGGCTGGTCACGGGGACGGTATCCGTATAGCTCCCGTCGCCGTCGTAGTCGCCGGCTGGATGCCCTTCCATAGCCACCACCGCGGAGCCGGTGACATTGTTCGGGATTGTGGCGGTTACCGTATAAGTGCCGTCGCCGTTATCGGTGGAGCTCGCCAGCGCGTCGATGCTTAGCGCCTCGGAGGGCGCCTCGCCGGAGCCCGTATTGGTGTAGTCGCTGGTGCTCCAGGCCAAGTCAATCGCCAACCGACTGGCGGCGTGCCCTGCGAGCTGGGTGAACTCCGTATCATTTTTGATATTGTAGGGCGCGTCACCGTTGGTCGGATCGGTGACGGAGAACGTGATTGCCGCGGTGTTTCCGGGCGCCACCTTGTCGACTATGTCGGTGGTCTGATCCTTGACCTCCAGGATATTGTACTGGAAGCGCTTGGCCCAGAGCTTGCCCGGAATCTCGTGGGACTGCGCGACGCTGTCCGCCACCCGGTTCTCCTGGTGGCAGAGCGTGCACTCGCTGTTGTCCGTGACGACGCCGCCGGGATGCCCGCCGGACTTGCCGGCCGCGAAGTCCACGTCGTCGTGGCAGGACCCGCAGGCCTCCATGCTCGGATGGTCCTCGAAGTTGGCCGCCTGGGGCGTAGCCGGATTGTCGGGGTTGTGGCACTTGGTGCAGTTACGGATGTCCTGCGGGAACACCACCGGCGGATCCGAGAAGCTGACTACGCGATTGCCGAAGCCGTAGACCTCATAAGGCCCTCCGGACGGCAGGTTGTTGGCATCGTGAATTTTGTGAACCATGACCCGAAAATCGAGGCTTTCACCCGTGTTGGGATCGGTGTTGCCCGGATTGTGACAGGTGACGCACATGCGCGTGTCATGGCGCGGGCCGCCGTGGGCCTCGAGCTCGTTGTGGCAGGAGTCGCAGGACTGCGTCTCGACCACGAGCCGGTTGTTGATGCCGTCGGTGGCCCCCGTCGAGGGCTGCCAGGTGTAGATGCCGTTGGAGGCATCCGGCAGGTCGCTGGAACGCAGCGCGATGGCGACGCGGTGGGTCAGAGACCGATCGTAGGGCACGGCGATCGGGTCGGTGACGTTGGTGATGTCCGTACCGAACGTGTACGTGTAGGTCCCATCTTGATGATCGACCAGCGTACCCCCGCTGTCGCGGCCCGGCTGAATGGCGGAGGCCATCGGTGCGCCCGAGGCCACGGCCTGCCGCGTCTCGTTGATGTAATTCTGCCAGTGATCCGTGTCCCCGTTGGTGCCGGGCACCAGCTTGGCGATGGTTGCCTCGATGGCACTCTGCGGAACGCCCGTATAGCCCAAACCGTCCTGGTCGGTCACCGTAAAATCGACGACCGGCGCGCTGTTGATCGTTACGCTGTCGATGGTGACGTTCAGCTGAGACGCCGTTGCCGCCCGTGGCCCTGGAGGTCCGGCCGGCCCCTGATCGCCCTGCGCACCGGTATCACCATCACTGCCGCTGCATCCCGCCAGCCCCAGCGTGGCTACGATGAACACCAGCAGCAACCATGAACATGAACGCCAGCGTACCCTTGTTTCTTGTCTCATCTTGGTTCGCCCCCGCGCCAACAGGCTTTGAGTACTTGCTGATTTTCAGTCTGAACCCGCGCTGCAGGATCGCAATGCCGTAATGCGCGTTCTGTTGACCTAGGTCAACATTCCCACGGGAAAGTCGCTCGCGGGACGTGCAATCCGCTGTTACATCTTTAAAGTGAACTTGGCGGCTGAAAGAGGTGGGCATCCGCAGTTAATACCCACTCTAAAAAAAGCGTGGACAAACAGATTTACACATTATCGGGGGCCTCCGATACGCAGCGACAATAAGAGCCTTGACCTGCGTGCACCACTCAGCGTATCGGGACCCCAGCGGATGGCAACCGGATAGCGAAGCGAGGGCGAAACATGAAGTGGACCAGCATCCTGACACTTGGCGCGGTTTTCCTGGTGGTAGGGTCGTTTACGCCGGGCGGCGCCGCACAGGCAGCGGGCAGCGTGCAGGACAAGATCAACCAATGCGAAAGCTGCCATGGCAAGAACGGCGCCAGTAAACATGAGGACATCCCCATCATTGGCGGCATGTCCGACTACTATCTCGAAGGCGAGTTCACCGCCTACCAGAAGAAGCTTCGCCCCTGCCCTGACGTTAAGTATCCGGACGGCCCGCAAAAGGGCGAAACGACGAACATGTGCAAGGTCGCCACCGATCTGTCCGAGGACGAAGCCAAGCAGATCGCCGCGTATTTTGCCGACAAGCCGTGGGTTCCGGCCAGGCAGGACTTCGATGCGGCCCTGGCTAAAAAGGGCCAGAGCTACCACGAAGAACACTGCAGCAAGTGCCACAGCGAGGGCGGCAGCCTCGCCTTCGACGACGCCAGCATTCTTGCCGGTCAGTGGCGGGACTATCTCGAGGAAAGCTTCAAGGAGTTCCGCAGCGGCAAACGCTGGATGCCGGAGAAAATGGAACCCAAGATGAAGGAGCTGAGCGACGACGACGTCAAGGCGCTGATTGAGTTCTACGTCAGCGAACAAGGCGGCGCCAAATGAGGGAAGATAACAGTCAGCCGGGCGGCGGCTTCTGGTCGCGGCTCTGGCGCCCGCGCAAGTGGTGGATGCTGGGCCTGCCGATCGGCGGCGTGCTCATGTTCATCATCGGCATCGCGGTCTGGCTGGGTTTCCGGGGCTTCGTACATCACACCAACAGCATGGAATTCTGTATTTCCTGCCATGAGATGGAATCCACGGTGTACCAGGAATACACGCAGAGCATTCACTACCAGAACCCGGTCGGTGTCCGGGCCGTCTGCTCCGACTGCCACGTGGCCAAGGGAGTGGTGCCGGAGATCATGGACAAGGTCCGGGCCACTTTCCGGGACATCCCCGCCCACCTGATGGGCAAGATCGACACGAAGGAGAAGTTCGAGGCCCTTCGCCCGGAGATGGCAAAAGACGTCTGGAAGGAGATGAAAGCGAACGATTCGGCAAACTGTCGCAGCTGTCACAGCTACGAAGCCATGGCACGAAAAGACCAGAGCCACATCGCTTCCAAGAAGCACTCGCCGGAATGGCGTAAACGCTTCGGGGACACCTGTATCGACTGCCACTTCGGCATCGCCCACCACCTGCCCAAGGGCGTTACCCCGGAGGACGTGGCGGTAAAACAGACAGCGGAGCAGTGACGACATGGAGCCTATTTCGACCACGGGTGGCCCGAACCGGCGCGACGGCGACGGCATCCCGGCCATGCTGGGCATCAGTCACCGCACCGCCGCCGTGGACGTACGGGGACGCCTGACGATTGCCGCCGACGACCGCTCCCGAGCACTTGAGAGCCTGAGCCGCGCCACCGGGGTCCGCGAGTGCGCGGTGCTGGCGACCTGCAATCGCACCGAGATCTACGCCGTGACGGACGGCGGCGATACCGAGCCGCTTCTGCGCTGGTTCTGTCAATGGCACGGGCTGAGCGAGACGGTGCTTCGACCCTACGTGCGGCAACGCAACGGGCGCGATGCAGTCGCGCACCTCATGCGGGTGGCGTCGGGGCTGGAGTCCGCCGTGATCGGCGAAACGCAGATCGTGGCTCAGATCAAAGACGCCTTCCTGCCCTCCGGTGAAGTCCATGGTGCGGGCTCCGTGCTGCACCGGCTCACCGATCACGCGCTCGCCGTGGCCAAACGGGTACGCAGCGAGACCGGCGTCGGCCGCTGCCCGGTCTCCGTGGCCGGGGTTGCCGCCGACGCGGTCGGCCGGTTGCTCGGTGACCTCCCGGACGCCCGGATCCTGGTGATCGGGGCCGGCGAGAACGCCGCGTTGGTCTTGAAGCACCTGCGAGCGAAAGGCGCGGTACGGCTGGTCGTTGCCAACCGCACGCTGACGCGCGCCCGGCGCCTCGCCGCCGAGCACGGAGCCGAGGCCTATCCGCTCAGCGCCGTGGAAGACCTGCTGGCCGAAGTGGACGCCGTCGTTGCAACATCCGGCGCCCCGCAGGCGCTGATCGACGCGCCCCTGATAGCCCGGGCCCGGGCCAGACGGTCCGGAGCGCCGCTGCTGCTGATCGATCTGGCCGTGCCGCCGGACATCGCTCCGGACGCGGCCGATTTCCCGGACGTCCATCTCTACAGCGTCGATGCCCTGGCGGCGCTGTCCAGGGCCAACCTGGCCCATCGGCTGGACGCAGTCCGCGAGGCGGACCGGTTGATCGACGACGGCTCCGACCGTTTCATGGACTGGCTGGCGGCCCGCAGTGCCGCGCCGACCATCACCGCATTGCGCCGGCAGGCCGACGACTTCCGCCGCGACGCCCTGGAGAAGGCGCGCCGCGAGCTGCGCCGGGGCCGGCCTGCTGAGGAAGTCGTCGCCTACCTGGCCCATCACCTCACGCAGCGCCTGCTCCATGAGCCGAGCCTCGCCCTGCGGTCCGCGGACAGCGAACGGCGGGAAATCCTGCAGGGCGCCGTCGCCGAGCTTTTCGCCCTGGAAGATGCCGCGATGGAGTCGACCGACACCGGGCCAGCGACTGCGACAAGGCCGTGACCCTCCGGCGATGCAGCCAGCCGAAAACGCTGCCGGCACCGGGGTCTTGCAGGTGAGCCCGACGCCCGCTACTGTCGCAGTCATTCACCTCCCCGGGCTACCGAGCCGCGGCAGCGGTTCTCCCCCACACCGCTGTGCGTCACCGAGACTCCACGACGGAGCCGGGGAAGGTAGGTCGTTGCGGCTCCGCAGGCGGCGGAACCGCTTCTCACGGAAGCGGGCAAAACCTTGCCTCAAGCTGGCTTCGGACAACTGGCCGGACTAGGGAAACTCTGACGTATTCCTTAGCAAGCCGGGCTGCGGACGAACCGCACCACTTCCCCCGCAACGCGCTGCACGTCCCCGTGGCGTTCCAGATGCAGCAGGTGGGCGATGGCCTCTCCCATGGCGAACGTGATCTGGTGCGCGTCGAGCGTGCGGCGGAACAGCACCGGCAGGATATCCGCCGCGCTTCTGGGCGCTGAACACTCGGCCCGCAGGTTGTCCAGATGCCGCTCGTGATGAGTGGCAAGCCGCTCACAGCGCTGACGCAGTCCCTCGAAGACCCAGCCGTGAGACGGCAGCACACGCGTCTCTTCCGGAAGGTCCGACAGGCGCCGCAGCGACGCCAGGAAATCGCCCAGGGGATCCTGGTCTTCGGCCCCTGGGTGTACGCTGATGTTGCTCGAGATCCGCGGCAGCACCTGATCGCCAGAGATGAGGAGCGGCTGCCCCGGACCCTCCGAGAACAGGCAGGCGTGCTCGGGTGCGTGACCACGGCCGATGATGATCCGCCATCGCCTCGCGCCGATATCGATCTCGTCGCCCTCGCTCAACCTGCTATGCTGTTCCGGTACTGCCGGAACGAGGCGGTGGTAGGTATTGCCGCGGGTCCGCAGGCGGCCGGCGCGCTCCGCGTCCAGACCGTGGCGCTCGAAGAGATCCGCCAGCCGTTCACCCGCCTCGTTCTCGGGCATGGCCACGAGCTCGGACGCCGTGGCCATTTCCGTTTCGGTGATGTGGACCGGGGCGTCGAACCGCTCCGCCAGCCACGCGGCCTGACCGATATGGTCGGGATGGTAATGGGTGACGATGATCCGTCGCAGCGGTCGTCCACCGAGGGCGGTTTCGAACAACCCTCGCCAGAGATCCCGACCTTCGGCGAGACCGACGCCGGTGTCCACCAGCGTCCAGCCGTCACGGTCGTCCAGGAGCCAGACGTTGATATGGTCCAGGGCGAACGGCAGCGGCAGGCGCAGCCAGAATACGCCCGGCGCCACCTCCAGCGTGGCGGCGTCGGCGGGCGGGGCCGTGAACGGATAGGTGAGCGGATCGCTCATAGTCACCTCGGAAGATTGCGGTTGCCCTCGAGCGGGCAGTGCGGCGGCCGGCCAGCCACCCACACAGCCACCGACAGGAGAGCTGACGATGCGAGCATGGTTGATTGAAGAGGGGTCCGGGAAAAATGGTCCCGGCATGCAACTGGCGGAGACGGCGACACCGGAGCCCGGTCCGGGCGAGGTGCGCGTCCGGGTTGCCTCGATTGGCATCAATCGGGCCGACCTGCTGCAGGTCCAGGGCCTCTACCCCGCCCCGCCGGGCTTCGACCCGCGTATCCCCGGACTCGAATATGCCGGTGTGGTGGATGCCGTGGGCGAGAAGGTGCTCAACCGCCGGGTCGGCGACCTGGTAATGGGGCTGGTGCCGGGCGGCGCCTATGCCGAGTACGTGATCACCACGGAACGCGAGATCATCGATGTCCCCGCCGGCATGGAGCCGGCGGACGCCGCCGCCATCCCCGAGGACTTTCTCACCGCCTACCGCGCCCTGTTCATCGAAGGCGGCCTGCAAACCGGCGAATGGGCGATGATCCGGCCGGTCACTTCCGGGGTCGGCCTGGCCGCCGCCCAGCTGGTCCGGGCCGTGGGTGCGCGCGCGGTGGGCACCAGCCGGTCCGCCGAGCGCCTCGAACAGGCCAAGGGTATCGGACTCGAGCTGGATCTGGGCGTCATCGACGGCGACAGCGGGGTCGCTGACGCCGTCAAGGAAGCCACCGGCGGCGTCAGCGTCGCGATGGAGATGGTGGCCGGCGACAAGCTCAACGATACCATCGCCAGCCTGCGCACCGAGGGCCGGGCCGTCCTCGTCGGCCTGATGGGCGGCCGCACCGGCGAGCTGGACCTGGGGGCCATGCTCATGGGTCGCCGCGGCATCAAGGCCATGACCATGCGTGCCCAGCCCCTCGAGGAGCGCATCCGCGTCGCCCAGATCTTCGCCAACCGGCTGGCTCCGCAGTTCGCGGCCGGCAGGCTGCAGGCGCGCATCTCCCAGCGCTACCCGTTCGACGACGCCGTGGGCGCTCATCGGGCGATGGCGGAGAACCGACACCTGGGCAAGATCATCCTGCAGGTCTAATGCTAGGGTAATAGGGGAGAACATTGGAATCGGGATGGCCAGACAACCGTCACAAATGATTGCATGTCTATTTGATAGTACCCTATCGAATTAGACGCGTACCCTATCAGATTGCCTTGCGCCCGGCGACATCCGCATCGCGGCGCGACACCGTCATCGAGGAGGACACACCATGAGCCAGAGCACTGCCGATCTAGCACCAAAAGGCCCGGCGGAAATGACCCAGGACGAGTGGCAGGTCCGGGTGGACCTGGCCGCCGCGTACCGACTGGTGGCCCACTACGGCTGGGACGACCTGATCTTCACCCACCTGTCGGCACGGGTGCCGGGACCGGAGCATCATTTCCTGATCAACCCCTACGGCCGTCTGTTCAGCGAGATCACCGCCTCGTCGCTGGTCAAGGTGGACGAAGACGGCAACGTGGTGGATCCGGACGAGAGCAAGTCCGTCAACCCGGCGGGCTTCACCATCCACAGCGCGGTGCACATGTCCCGGGAGGACGCCGGCGCCGTCATCCACCTGCACTACGCCCCGGGCGTCGCGGTTTCCGCCCAGGAGGAAGGCCTGCTGCCGCTCAGCCAGACGGCGATGCTGGTGCGAGGCCACATCGCCTGGCACGAGTACGAGGGCGTCGCCCTGGATCTGGACGAGCGCGAGCGGCTGATCCGCGACCTCGGCGACAAGAACATCCTCATGCTGCGTAATCACGGCACCCTGACGCTGGGTCAGAACGTGGCGGAGGCGTTCATCTGGAGCCACTTCCTGGTTCGCGCCTGCGAGATCCAGGTACAGGCGCTGAGCGCCGGCAAAGACCTGCACATGCCCAGCCAGCAGGCCATCGAGACCACGCTGGAGCAGTCCCAGGGTCTCCCCCAGGTGGGACAGTTCGCCTGGCCGGCCCTGCTGCGCATGCTCGACAACCAGGATCCGTCTTACAAGGAGTAGGTCCGAAAGGCAAAGTCAGCCGCAGATGGACGCGGATCAAGGCAGATCCTTGAAGGATGCCTTCCGCGTCCACCTGCAGCCGACCGTACCGGTGACGTCCATTCAACCATGGAATCGCGCCGGGGGCGGCGCTCCCACGGTGGTCATTGCCACAGATGGCGGGATCGGCCTGGGCGCGCCGAACCCGGCGCGATTCGGGATGGCAATCGGCGTTCATCCGCGTTCATCTGCGGCCAATACTTCGCGGCTGGCTCGCGTCAGCAACCCTCAGCCCTCCAGCGGCGGCTTCTTCTCCAGCAGCATTTTCGCCAACACGTAGACGCTCTCCAGATGTGGTACCGGCGTGTGCGTACGCTCGGCCGCGCGGATGACGTTGCCCAGCACCGCCTCCAGCTCCATGGGCCGGCCATGGAGATAGTCCAGGGCCATGCTGTTCCGGTGGGCCGGTATCATGCGGGTCTGTTCCAGGCCGGTCTCCGCCATGCCCTCGGGAAACTCGTACCCCTCCGCCGACGCCACGGCAATCACTTCAAGCATGAGGCTCATCATGAACCGCTCCCCGCCGGGAGCGTCGAGCATGGTCCGGGTGTCGGCACCTCCGGCCACCACGGAAGCCGGATTGAATGCGACGTTCCACACGCACTTGCGCCAGCGCTCGCGCACCACATCGTCGGTCGGGGTGGCCTTCACGCCGCCGGCCTCGAGCAATGCGGCGAGCTGCTCAGTGACCTCGTCCACCCCGCTGGGGAAGTTGCCGAACACCAGCTGCCCGTACGCCTTGTGCAGCACCCGGCCTGGGGCCACCCGGCTCACCGCCACGTAGGCCAGCCCGCTGATCAGCCGATTCCCCGGGAACGCCTCGGCAATCTCCTGCTCGATGCCGATGCCGTTTTCCACGAGCACGATGGTGGTGTTGGGGCCGACGGCCTCGCGCATGAGGGCAGCCCGATCGATGCCGTCGACGACCTTGAGGCATACGAGCAGGATGTCCGGGGTTTCCGGGCAGTCGCCGGCGTCACGGTAGACGGCTTCGGGATGAAAGGACAGATCGCCGAGCTCGCTCTCGATTTCGAAGCCGGCCCGGCGGACGGTTTCGTACTCCGTACGCAGCACCGCGGACACCCGGGCGCCCGCGCGATGCAGGATCGCCCCGTAGAAGGCGCCGATGGCACCCGCCCCCAGTACCAGCACGCTGGTTTCTTGAGTCATTGTCCTGCTCCTCGTGCAAGGCGCGGCCGACGTCCCTCGTGCGGGAACGCCCATTCCGGCCCGGTGCCCGGGCGCCAGCCACGTCCCGGGCAGCCCCTACTCCACCGCGATCGCGGCCAGTGCGAGCTCGCGCCTCCGACTGATTATGAACCGTCCCATCAGCCAGGCGGGAATCAGTGCCAGGGAAAACACCAGGGCCAGCAGCTGGAACCCGTCCTGGAAGCCCATGACATAGCCCTGATCGTGAATGGCGCGACCGACGACGTGTAAGGCGCCGGGCATCCGGTCGTTGGGCGAGACACCGGCCCGCTGCAGCATCCATGTAATCCGGCTCACCGCCTCCTGGGCCAGGGAATTGTTCACGGCCTGGGATTCCACCAGCGCGCGGATGTGCGAACGGGTCTGCTCGTCCAGATAGATCGCCAGCAGATTCACGCCGAAGGCTCCGCCGAGTTGCCGCGAGAAGTTGATGGCACCGGACCCGTGGGGCAGAAGCTTCGACGGAAGCGTCTCCAGGGAGCCGGCCATCACGGGGGGCATGATCAGTCCCAGCCCGATGCGGCCAATCAGTATCCACAGCGCCAGGGTCCAGAAGGCCGTGTTCATGTCGATGCCGCCAAGCAGCAGGGAGGAGAGCGTGAACAGCGCCAGCCCCGCCATGATCAGCCTGTGGGGCGGAACACGGTCGCTCAGGTGCCCGACCGGCGGAAATACCGCGGCCATCGCCAGGCCCGCCGGCATCAGCAGCAGCCCGCTCTGGGTCGCCGTGTAGCCCAGCACTTCCTGGACGAACAGCGGCACCAGGTAGGTAGATCCGAACAGGCCCGCCCCCATCATGAAGGCCACGATGGAACCGGCAACGAAACCCGGCTGGGCATAGATACGCAGATTGAGAATCGGATCGGCCGCGTGCAGGGAGCGCAGCACGAACACCAGAGCCAGGACGGCGCCCCCCGCCAGCGCCCCCTCCACGGTGCCGCTGTCCCAGCCCTGCCGCGGGCCGTTGGAAATGCCCCACAGCACGGCCAGCAGCGCGCCGCCCAGCAGCGCGAAGCCGAGCAGGTCGAAGCGCGGCGGCGTGTGGTCGGAAAGGCGCCGCGGCATGAACACCATCGCCATGAGCAGGCCCAGCACGCAGAACGGCGGCGAGAGGAAGAACACGGCCCGCCAGTTGAACATGTCCACCAGCACGCCGCCCAGGGCCGGTCCCATGGCCGGCCCCAGGATGACCCCCAGCCCATAGATGCCCATCCCGCGTCCACGCTCGTTGGCCGGAAACACCTGAAAGAGGGTGATCAGGGCCAGCGGCTGAATGATGCCTGCCATGGCGCCCTGGAGCACGCGTGCCAGGATGAGCAACCCGGCGTTGGGGCTGAGTCCACCCAGCAGGCTGGCCCCGACGAAGATGAGCATGGCGCTCATATAAGTGGTGCGCTGTCCCAGTGCCTCGACGCACCATGCGTTGGCCAGCATGGTGGTCGTCATGGCGGCGAGATAGCCCGCGGACAACCACTGCACCTGATCCTGGCCCAGACCGAAGGTGCCGCGGATTTCGGGGATGGCCACGTTGACGATGGTGGTAGCGAGCACCATCGACAGCGTGCCCAGCATCACCGTGGCTGTGGCGAGCCACTTATAGGCGGGGCCGTGGCGCTCGAAGAGTGCCTCAATCTCGGACATCGATGGCCACCTCGACCATCATGCCCGGCGCCAGGCGCTGGTCTTCGTCTTCCAGGGCGATGCGGACCGGCAGCCGCTGGGTGATCTTGGTGAAGTTGCCGCTGGGATTCGGGTCGGGCAGCAGCGAGAACTGACTGGTGGCCGCCCGCACCACGCGTTTCACGCGGCCCCGGTACACCCGGTCCGGGAACGCGTCCACCGATACACTCACCGCCTGACCGACGCTGACCCGCGCCATGCGGGTCTCCTTGATACGGGCCTCCACCCAGACATCGTCGGGGGCATGCAGCAGGATCATGTAGCGGCCTTCGCTGACGTACTCGCCCGGATCCACCAGTACCCGATCGACAACGCCGTCGATGGGGCTTCGCAGGGTCCGGTCGTCCAGATCGATCCGCTGCAGCTGCTGCTGGGCGCGGGCCTCGTCCAGCTGGGCCGTCAGGACCGCGCGCCGGCTGCGCATGATCTGCGGCTGGCGCGCTTCCACCCGCGCCTCTGCCAGCCCCGCTTCGGCCTCCTGGCGCTCCGCATGGGCCTGACGCAGCTCGGCTCGAGCGGCAACCAGCGCATGCTTCGCCTCGTCCTGACGCTGGGCCGAAACCATGCCGTCGCGGGCCATGGGGTCGACCCTGCGGAATTCGCTGTCTGCCTGCTCGTTGCGGCTGGCCTTGACCGCCTCGGCCGCCCTGGCCGCCTGCAGCCGGCTCTCGGCCCGGCGCTGCCGGACGCCGGCCCGGTCTTCCTCCAGACCGATCCGGTCGTCCAGAACGGCGAGCTGCGCTTTCAGCGCGGTCACTCTTGAGCGGGTGGCTGCCAGGCGGGCCCGGGCTTCCCGGTCGTCGATTGCCGCGAGTACCTGCCCCTTCTTCACCGTATCCCCGGCAACCAGATCGAGGCGCTTGACGGTACCGCTCACCGTCGCGCCGATCATGATCATGGTGGACTGAATCCGCGCGTCCGAGGTGCGCACGTAGTTCATGCGGTCGTAGAACCACCACGCCACGGCGGCGGCCAGCGCCAGCAGGATGACCGGCAGCACGATGCGCGCCCGGCCGGTCTGCCACCAGCGGCGGGAGCCGGCCCGCTCGTACGCGGACCCCTCGCTCATTCCAGCTCCTCGGCGTGGTTTCGGATGAAGGTGAGGATCTGATAGCAGGTCTTCAGCTGTTCATCGGGCAGGCTGCCGAGGAGGTCCTGACGCAGCCCCGCCGCCACGCTCTCGATATGCCGCATGGCCTCGCGGGCGCGTTCGAGCAGGAAGACCCGCTTGCTGCGGCGGTCGTCAGGGCACTCCCGCCGTTCGATCCAGCCGTCTTCCGCCAGGCGGTCGAGCAAACGTACCAGTGTGGGGCCTTCTATGCCGAGGCGCCCGGCCAGCTCCTTTTGAGTGATGCCATCGCCGGCACGGTCGATGTTGACGATGGTGCGCCACTTCGCCTGACTCAATCCCAGCGGCCGCAGCCGCCTGTCCAGCTGCTGTCGCCAGGCCCGCGCGGCCTCGAACAGAAGCACGCCGAAGGCGTCGAAATGCTCTCGATGGGTCACGACAAATCCCGGATCGGCCTGAAGTTATTAGCAATCTATTTGATAGTAGGCTATCTATCAACCGTTGAATACAAAAGGGAATCGCGCCTTACGGCGCTCGTGCGGCAGTGTCACCCAGTCAAGGTGGCGACTCCACCGGTAGGAGCGCCGCAAGGCGCGATTCCAAAGACACCCCGTTAACCGCGAGGACGCACCGCCCACAACCTTCGGTCCGCCGCGGCAGCTGGCGAAGCCTCCGTGGGAAGCCCGTCCCCGGCTCGATTCCCTAACCCTGTTTGGTTGGATCGTCCCCCACCTGAATGATGAGTTTGCCGCGGTTCTTGCCCTGCAGCAGACCCTGAAATGCCGACACGGCGTTCTCCAGCCCGGGGACGATATCCTCCCTGTAACGGACCTTCCCGTCCTGCAGCCACTGGGCCATGTCCTTGAGGAAGCTCGGCATGAGCGGCGCGAAGTCGAACTGTATAAACCCGCGCACCATCAACCGCTTGGTGAGCACGGTGCGCATGAAGCCGGGCAGCTGGTCGGGGCCTTCGGGCGCGCCGGTATCGTTGTAATGGGCGATTAACCCGCAGACCGGCATCCGGGAAAACTCGTTCAGGTTGGGCAGCACGGCCTGCAGCACTTTGCCGCCCACGTTCTCAAAGTAGACATCGATGCCGTCGGGGCAGGCAGCGGCCAGCTGCTCCGGAAAGTCCGGCTCCTTGTAGTTGACCGCCGCGTCGAAGCCCAGCTCGTCCCGGACGTAGGCGCACTTGTCGTCGGCACCCGCCACGCCCACCACGCGGCAGCCCTTGAGCTTGGCGATCTGGCCCACGACCTGACCCACCGCGCCGCTGGCGGCGGACACCACGACGGTCTCTCCTTCCTTGGGCTGGCCCAGCTCCAGCAGCCCGGCATAGGCCGTAAAACCGGGCATGCCCATGACGCCGACGGCCGTGGTGATGGGTCCCTGCGCGGGATCGAGCTTGCGCACCCCCGTACCGTCGGACAGGCCGTGGGTCTGCCAGCCAATGCGCGCCAGCACGATGTCGCCGGCACCGTAGCCGTCGAGCTTGCTCTCCACGACCTCGCAGACCGTGCCGCCCTCCATGGGGTCGCCGATCTCCACCGGCTTGGCATAGGACTTGGCCGCGCTCATGCGGCCGCGCATGTAAGGATCCAGGGACAGGTAGATCGTGCGCAGGAGCATCTGCCCTTCCGCCGGTCCAGGCACCGGCATGGACTCCAGTTTCAGGTGCTGCTCGGTGGGCATGCCCTCGGGCCGTTCGGCGAGGGTGATGCGCTTGCCTTCGGTTTCGGCCACGGTGTCTCTCCTCTTGATGTCCGTTTTCGTTGCTTGCTCTGCCGGTTCGAAGCCCTGTCGGCTTCTCAATCCGACGGTGTGGGCCTCTCGCCCCGCTCGCTTTCCAGTGGAGCCGGCCTCGCCACGAAGTCGAACTGCCGTGCGACGTCATCGGAGCGGATCCGGCCCAGCGGTACCGAGCGATTCGTGTACTCCAACAACAGCCGGGTCTCCCCGCTGCCATGCAGGGCGTCGGCCAGCCGGACCTCGGACACGGGACCGCCGTCCAGGGTCCGCAGCCTGTTCAACGCCCATTCCAGGTCGTGGTCGTCCAGCAGCCCGATGCCGTGCTCGCTGAGCAGCAGCACGCTGCCGCCCTCGTCGACGAATGCCGAGCGGATGTCGTTGACCGGGTGCCGAGTGTGCGTCAGCAGCAACCCACCGGGCTCACTGCGGTAGACCCAGGGCGTGTAGTCGAGGTCGACGAAGCCACGCTGGGGTCCGTTCTGGAAGAACCAGCGCCCGTGCTCGTCGCAGTGGTAGTTGCGACCGATGAAATCGAGCGTGACCTCACGCTCGATGCGCCTGCCCTTGAGATACCAGTACCCGCGACGGTCCAGCCGCAGCCAGCCGAACAAGGCGGGCACGTTGGGCCACTTCTCCATTGCCTGAAGGACCCGCTCGTCCATCGTCGACCTCCCGCTGAGCAGCCTTGGGACTCAACGCAGAATCAGTGCGCCGGGCCCTGCAATCAAGGCCGGCCCGAGTGGCGGTGCCGTCCCGGCCGGCCTTGCTGGCACTCACTGTCCGTCGACAGCCCGTCAGGCGTTCGCGGCGAGCGGCGTACCTGCCGCGCCGCCCTCCGTCTGCCCGTCGGTCAGGGCCACGAAGCGCTCGACATGGTAGTCCGTATCGCCCAGGACATGGTCGATCATCACCAGCCGTTTGGCATAGTGGGCGCCGGCATACTCCCAGGTCATGCCGATGCCGCCATGGAGCTGGATGCTCTGTTCGGCGATGAAGCGGCCCGCCTTGCCGATACGGGCCTTGGCCGCGCTCAGGGTCTGCTCCCGCAGCTTGCGCTCCTCGTGGAGGCGACTGGCGGCCAGAATCGCCATGGAGCGGGCCTGTTCCAGCTCGATGCTCATATCAACCATGCGGTGCTGCAGCGCCTGGAACTTGCCGATCGGCACGCCGAACTGCTTGCGCTGGTTGAGATACTCGAGGGTCAGGTTGCAGGAAGCCTCCATGGCGCCGACGGCCTCGGCGCAAAGCGCCGCAATGGCCCGGCCCACCACCTGCTCGATGGCGGCGTAGGCCTTGCCGGGCTCGCCCAGGACCGCGTCGGCACCAACCTCCACGCCGTCCAGGCGGAGCTCGGCGGCGCGCAGGCCGTCCGCCGTCTGGTAGCCGCGCCGGCTGACGCCCTTGGCGTCGGCGTCCACCAGGAACAGGCCAATACCGTTGGTATCGCTGTCCTTGCCGCCCACCCGGGCGGAAACCACGAGCTGATCCGCCGCGTCGCCGTGCAGCACTACCGCCTTGTGGCCGGTAAGCTTGTAGCCCGCGCCGGTTTTCTCGGCCCGCGTCCTCACCGCGCTCAGCTCATAGCGGGACTCCGGCTCGCCGTGGGCAAAGGCCATGATGCGCTCGCCGCCGATCACCGGCTCCAGGACCGCCTCTTTCTGGGCGTCCGAGCCGAGCGCCTCCACCAGGCTACCCGCCAGAACCACCGTGGCCAGGTACGGCTCGACCACCAACCCGCGGCCGAACTCCTGCATGACCAGCATGAGCTCGATACCGCCGCCGCCGAAGCCGCCACTCTCCTCGCTGAATGGGATACCCAGCAGCCCCAGGTCGGCGAACTGGGCCCAGATATCCTTGCTGTACCCCTCGGGGGTTTCCAGCAGCTTCATGCGGGACTCGAAATCGTACTGCTCGCGGATCAGCCGGGCCACGGTGTCCTGGAGCATGCGCTGTTCGTCGGTCAGATTGAAATCCATGATCGCTTACCTCCCGGGTACCCGTTACAGGCCCAGAATCATCTTGGAGATGATGTTCTTCTGAATCTCGTTGGAGCCGCCGTAAATGGACAGCTTGCGGTTGTTGAAGTACTTGGAGGCAAGCGGCGGCGCGTACTCCGGGCCCACCTCCGGATCCTCGGACGCCTCGTCGAAGTACGCCGGCAGGAACGGCAGTGCGTAGGGCCCCACCGCACGGCGCATCAGGTCGTAGATCTCCTGGCGCACCTCCGTGCCCTTGATCTTCAGCATCGAGCTCTCCGCCCCGGGCACGCCGCCGGCCTGGGCCGCCGCGAGCACCCGCAGGTTGGTCATCTCCATGGCCATCAGCTCCAGCTCCACCTGCGCGACGCGGTTGCGGAACAGCGGGTCCTCCATCAGGGGCCGGCCGTTCTTCTTCTGGTCCCAGGCGATGTGCTTGAGCTGGGCCAGCAGGTCCTTGGCCATACCGACGCCCGCGATGCCGGTGCGCTCGTGGGTCAGCAGGTACTTGGCGCAGGTCCAGCCCTTGTTCTCCTCGCCCACCAGGTTCTCCACCGGGACCTTGACGTCCTCGAAGAAGACCTCGTTGACCTCGTGACCGCCCTCAATGGTGTAGATGGGTCGCACGGTGATGCCGGGGGTCTTCATGTCGATCAGCAGGAACGAGATCCCCTCCTGCTTCTTGGCCTCGGGATCGGTGCGGACCAGGCAGAAGATCATGTCGGCGTGCTGGCCGAGCGTGGTCCAGGTCTTCTGGCCGTTGACGATGTAGTGATCGCCCTCGCGCACGGCCCGGGTCTTGAGCCCGGCCAGGTCGGAGCCGGCGCCCGGCTCGGAGTAGCCCTGGCACCACCAGTCGTCGGAATTGAGGATGCGCGGCAGGTAGTACTGCTTCTGCTCCTCGGTGCCGAACTTGATGATGACCGGCGCCACCATGCTGACCCCGAAAGGCACCACGCCCGGCGTGCCGGCCTTGGCGCACTCCTCGTCGAAGATGTGCTTCTGCACCGGGGTCCAGCCCGTGCCGCCATACTCAACCGACCAGTTGACGGCGAACCAGCCCTGCTCGTTGAGGATCTTCTGCCAGCGCACCATGTCGTCCTTGCCGACATGCTTGCCCGTCTTCACCTTGCGGGCGATGTCGCTGGGGAGCTTGCTATTCAGGAACGTCCGCACCTCTTCGCGGAACGCCTGCTCCTCGGGTGTGAAATGGATATCCATCGGTGTGCTACCTCTTCGAAAACATTCGGTTCAGACCAGCTCGAACAGTCCGGCCGCCCCCATGCCGCCGCCGACGCACATGGTCACGACCGCGTATTTCACGCCCCGGCGCTTGCCCTCGATCAGCGCGTGCCCGGTCATGCGGGCCCCGCTCATCCCGTAGGGGTAACCGATCGAGACGGAGCCGCCGTTGACGTTGAGCCGGTCGTCCGGGATCCCCAGTTTGTCGCGGCAATATACCACCTGTACCGCGAACGCCTCATTGAGCTCCCACAGCCCGATATCGTCCACGGTCAGACCGTTGCGCTCCAGCAGCCGCGGCACGGCATAGACCGGACCGATGCCCATCTCGTCGGGCTCGAGACCGGCGATGGCCAGACCCCGGAAGATGCCCATGGGCTCGATGTTGCGCTGCTCGGCCAGCTTGCCGTCCATGACCACGCAGGCGCTGGCGCCGTCCGAGAGCTGACTGGCGTTGCCGGCGGTGATGAAGTGACCGGGGCCGCGGACCGGCTCCAGCTTCTGCAGGCCTTCCAGGGTAGTGCCGGGACGGTTGCACTCGTCCGCGGCGATGGTGATCTCCTCGTCCCAGGTCTCGCCGGTCTCCTTGTTCGTCATCTGCTTGCGCACGGTGATCGGCACGATCTCATCGTCGAACAGGCCGGCCTGCTGGGCGGCCGCCGTGCGCTGCTGGCTCTGCAGGGCGTACTGGTCCTGGACCTCGCGGCTGACCCCGTAGCGCTTGGCGACGATGTCGGCGGTGTCGATCATCGGCATCCACAGCTCCGGCTTGTGCTTCATCAGCCACTCTTCGGTACGGTGGGCCATGTTAAGGTTCGCCTGGGTCAGGCTGATGGACTCCAGCCCGCCGGCCGCCATCACCGGCACCTTGTCCACCAGCACCCGCTGAGCCGCCATGGCGATGGCCTGCAGGCCGGAGCTGCAGAAGCGGTTGACGGTGACACCGCCGGTGGTGACGGGCAGTCCGCCGCGGATCGCGGCGAGGCGGGCGATGTTGTGGCCGGTGGCCGCCTCGGGCTGACCGCAGCCCAGGATCACGTCCTCGACCTCGGCCGGGTCCACACCGGACCGGATGACGGCGTGCTGCAGGGCGTGCCCGCCCAGCACCGCACCGTGGGTTATATTGAACGCGCCGCGGCCGGCCTTGCCGATGGGCGTGCGCGCGGTGGAGACGATGACTGCGTCTGACATTTCAATGCTCCCTGTATTGCGCCACGGTCGTCGGAGAAGTTCGCCGCGCCCGCGGCGCATACGACCGGGCCGCAACCTGCCCCGCAGGATCACGGAGAAACCGTTCGGGAGGAGAACAATCAGCGCCCTGCGGTATCCCGCGCGGCAGTCCGTCTCCTCCTCCTCCGCCGGTCGGCGCCGCTGGGCAATCGTGCCCCGGCAATTGCGACCGGTCGCCGCCGACAATGGGTGTGCTCCCCGCGGTTGCAGCAGCGCTTCAGTATAAGCTAAAAGAACGAACGTGCAATTTTTTGAAACTTTGTTTTGCTATGCGGAACATCCCACAATAACCCACGGAAAATTCGAGGAGACGGGTCCATCATGAGAGTCATCGACGGCATTGAGGCCCTCAAGGCGCTCAGCGGCGAAGAGATCGGCGTGAGCAGCTGGGTCACCATCGATCAGGAGCGCATCCAGGCCTTTGCCGATGCCACCGGCGATCACCAGTGGATCCACGTGGACGTGGAGCGGGCCCGCCAGGAATCGCCCTGGGGCGCTCCCGTGGCCCACGGCTACCTGACCCTCTCGCTCCTGCCCATGCTCACCCAGGAGATCTATCGGGTGGACGGCATCTCGGCGAAGATCAACTATGGCCTCAACCGCGTGAGGTTCCCGAACGCCGTCACGGCCGGCGCCGAGGTGAGGGCGCGTACCACCCTGCTGGACCTTGAGCAGACGGCCCCCCAACAGCATCGGGCCCGCTACCAGACCCAGATCGAGATCAAGGGCACCGAAAAGCCCGCCTGCATCGCCGAGCACCTCGGCGTTTACGTCGTCTGACAGCCACAAACCGAACAATCGAAGGGGGAGACACGCCATGAGCAATGAACGTCCCGTCGCCATCGTCACGGGCTCGTCGTCCGGCGTCGGCGCTGCCACCGCCAAGCTGCTGGCCGGTAAGGGCTGGAACGTGGTCATCAATTACAGCCGCAAGGCCGACGCCGCCCAGGCCGTGGCCGAGGCCTGCCGCGACCTGGGCGCCGACGCAGTGGTCCAGCGGGCCAACGTGGCCGAGGACGCGGACTGCCGCGCCCTGGCCGCGGCGGCCACGGACCGCTGGGGCCGCATCGATGCCCTGGTCAACAACGCGGGCACCACCAAGTTCTGCGATCACCGCGACCTGGAGGGGCTCAGCGCCGAAGACTTTCAGCATATCTATGCGGTGAATACCATTGGCCCCTATCAGATGACCCGCGCCGTGGCCCCGACCATGCAGGCGGCGGGTGCCGGCAGCATCGTCAACACGGCCTCCATCGCCGGCGTGTCGGGGGTGGGCAGCTCGGTCGCCTACGCCGCGTCCAAAGGCGCCCTGCTCATCATGACCAAGTCCCTGGCGCGGGCGCTGGGGCCGGAGATCCGCGTCAACGCCGTCTGCCCCGGCTTCATCAAAGGCGAGTGGCTGGCCCAGGGGCTCGGCGAGGAGCGCTACAACAAGATGCTGCGCTCGCTGGAGGGCGCAGCGCCGCTGCAGCGGGTCTGCGACCCGGAGGACGTGGCCGACGGTATCTACTACTTCATCGCCGGTGCGCGGCTGGTCACGGGCGAGAGCCTGCTGCTGGACGGCGGGGCGCATCTGGGGAAGCGGTGATCGTGAGCCCCGCCCAAAGACCCTGAGACGCAAAGCGGGTGGCTCGTTCGCGGCCATGGGCCGCGCTACCAAGGTAGGTTCAGCTCAGGTGGGAGCGGCGACCTCGCCGCGATTCCTCATGCGGTGCCGGCTTCGGGCAATCGCGCCGGGGACGGCGCTCCCACGCGGGCCCGGTCAGACGCAGCCGCGGCGCATGGCCGCGAACTGCCGCCGGCAGCTTGCCCCATGCCCGGTCGCCGCTGGGAAGCGTTTTCCACACTCTGCCCTCCACCACGACGGCTGCCCTCCCGTGGGAGCGCCGTCCCCGGCGCGATTCCCTGAAAGGAACATCCGCGGCTCGATAGGTCTTTTACTTCCGCAGCTCCGCCATGGCCTTGTCGATCCCCTCCAGGGTGAGGGGAAACATCCGCTGCTCCATGATGTCGTGGATCAGGCGGATGGACGGGGTGTGCGGCCAGAAGCGCTCCGGCTGGGGGTTGAGCCAGACCGTCTTGGGGAAGGTTTCCAGCACGCGCTCCATCCAGGTGGCGCCGGCCTCCTCGTTCCAGTGCTCCACGCTGCCGCCGGGCTGGATGATCTCGTAGGGGCTCATGGTGGCGTCGCCCACGAAGATCACCCGGTAATCGGAGCCGTAGGTATGCATGATCTCCCAGGTGGGGATCTTCTCCTGGAAGCGGCGGCGGTTTTCCTTCCAAACGGACTCGTACAGGCAGTTGTGGAAGTAGTAGTACTCCAGGTGCTTGAACTCGGTCCGCGCGGCGGAGAAGAGCTGCTCGCAGATGCGCACGTGATCGTCCATGGAGCCGCCCACGTCCAGGAACAGCAGCACCTTCACCGCATTGTGCCGCTCGGGCACCAGCTTCAGGTCCAGATGACCGGCGTTGCGGGCCGTCGAGCGGATGGTGTCGTCCAGGTCCAGCACCTCTTCCGCCCCTTCCCGGGCGAAGCGGCGCAGCTTGCGCAGGGCCATCTTGATGTCCCGCGTGCCGAGCTGGTGCTGGTCGTCCAGGTTGCGGAACTCGCGCTTGTCCCAGACCTTGACCGCCCGCCTATGGCGGGAGCGGTCCTGGCCGATGCGCACACCCTCGGGGTTGTAGCCGTAGGCCCCGAACGGCGAGGTGCCGCCCGTGCCGATCCACTTGCTGCCGCCCTGATGGCGCTCGGTCTGCTCCTCCAGGCGCTTGCGCAGGGTCTCCATGAGCTCGTCCCAGCCGCCGAGGCGCTCGATCTTCTCCTTCTCCTCGTCGGTGAGCATCAGCTCCACCTGCTTGCGCAGCCACTCCTCGGGGATCTCGCCCTCGGGCACCAGCTCGATGGCTTCCACACCCTGGAAGTAGGCGCCGAAGACCCGGTCGAACCGGTCGTACTTGGACTCGTCCTTGACCAGCGTCGCCCGCGAGAGGTAGTAGAAGTCCTCCACGCTGACCACGGCGATGCGCTTCTCCATGGCCTCCAGCAATGTGAGGAACTCCGTTACGCTCGGCTTGAGGCCGCCCTCGCGCATGGCATAGAAGAAATCGATCAGCATCGCGATGCCTCACTTCGGGCTGAGGCCGCGCCGCTCAGGCGCGGCGGGCCATGAACGCCAGCCGCTCGAACAGGTGCACATCCTGCTCGTTCTTCAGCAGGGCACCGTGCAGCTGCGGCAGCGCCTTGCGGATATCGGTCGAGTGGAGGGTCTCCGCCGAGATCTCCTCGGCCAGCAGCAGCTTCAGCCAGTCGATCAGCTCCGAGGTGGACGGCTTCTTCTTCAGCCCCGGGACCTCACGCAGCGCGAAGAACAGCTCGAGGGCTTCGCGCAGCAGCTCTTTCTTCAGCTCCGGGAAGTGCACGTTGACGATGTCCGCCATGGTGTCCCGGTCCGGGAAGCGGATGTAGTGGAAGAAGCAGCGGCGCAGAAACGCGTCAGGGAGCTCCTTTTCGTTGTTGCTGGTGATGATGATCACCGGCCGGTGCCTCGCATGCACCGTCTGCTGCGTCTCGTAGACGAAGAACTCCATTCGGTCGAGCTCGCGGAGCATGTCGTTGGGGAACTCGATGTCGGCCTTGTCGATCTCGTCGATCAGCAGCACCGGCTGCTCGTCGGACTCGAAGCAGTCCCACAGCGGGCCCTTGACGATGTAGTTGGCGATGTTGTGCACCCCCTCCTCGCCGAGCTGGGAATCGCGCAGACGGGAGACGGCGTCGTACTCGTAGAGTCCCTGCTGGGCCTTGGTGGTGGACTTGATGTGCCACTCGTGGAACGGCATGCCCAACGCGCCGGCGATCTCTTCGGCGAGCAGCGTCTTGCCGGTGCCCGGCTCACCCTTGATCAGCAGCGGGCGCTGCAGATTCACCGCGGCGTTGACCGCCATCTTCAGATCGTCAGTCGCTACGTAGCTGTCGGTACCTTCGAAACGCATTCGTCATACCCATGGCTGCTGCGGCCGGTTCGGCCGCCGGTGAAATCGAAGTGCGCCAGTGTAACCTCTGGCGCGGCCGTTGCACTAGGACGCTCCGGCCAGGACAGCGGTTGGCAGGGGCCGATCGCCGCAAACCGCCGCGGCGCCAGGCGGCGCGCGCTCTCACTCGATCATGTGCCGACTGAGCCCGTCCATGCGATCGTTGCCGGTCAGTGCGAGCGTAATATCGACGTCCGCCGCCAAGCGCCGGCAGACCTCGGCCACGCCCCGCTCGCCGTCGCAGGCCAGGCCCCAGATGTAAGGACGGCCCAGCAGCACCGCGTCCGCGCCCAGCGCAACGGCCTTCAGCACGTCGGCGCCGCGGCGAATCCCGCTGTCGAACAGCACCGTCATGCGACCGCCCACGGCATCCACCACACCCGGCAGGGCGTCGATGGCGGCTATGGCGCCGTCCACCTGCCGCCCCCCGTGATTGGACACGATGACGCCGTCCACGCCGGCCTCGAGGGCACGCAGCGTGTCCTCGGCGCTCAGGACGCCTTTGAGCAGGATAGGCAGCCGGGTAGCCTCTTTGAGCTTGGCCAGATCCGCCCAGGTGCGCGCCGGCGACGCGAAGACCCGGCCCCAGTGCTGGATGGCCGGCCACGGGTCCTCTTCCGGTGCCTTGTCCAGCGCGGCACGGAAAACCGGGTCGCTGAAGTAGTTGGACAGGCCCTGCCCCTTCAGGAAGGGCAGATAGGCACCTTTCAGGTCGCGCTCCCGCCAGGCCATCATCTTGGTGTCCAGGGTGACCACGATGGCCTCGTAGCCCGCCCGCTCCGCACGCTGCACGAGGCTCGCCGCAAGCGCGTCGTCATTGGGCCAGTAGAGCTGAAACCACTTGGGCGTCTCACCCAGGGTCTCCGCTACCGCCTCCATGGGCTTGGACGAAACCGTGGAGAGGATCAGGGGCACACCCAGCTCCGCCGCGCCACGGGCGACGGCCAGCTCGGCATCGGGGTGGACGATCTCCTGGACCCCGATTGGCGCCAGCATGAACGGCACCGGGAAGCGCCTTTTCAGCACCGTGCGGCCGATGTCGCGGCGGCTGATGTCCGTGAGCATGCGCGGTACCAGCCGGTAATGGTCGAAGGCGGCCAGATTGGCGTCCATGGTGGCTTCGCCGGCCCCGCCGGCGACGTACCAGTACGCCTCCTCCGGGACCGTGTTCCGGGCCTGCTCCTCAAGCTCCTGCCAGCGCATGGGCAGGTCCGGCAGCTGCCCTTTGAGGCCGTCGACGTAGATCTGGAACTGATAATCGCCGTAGTGGAAATCCTGATCGCTCACGTCGTCTCCTCCTCCGTTCTCTGCAGCGCGCCGCTGAGCGCGCGCTCCAGGTCCTCCCAGCCGTCCGCGATGGCGCGGTCGAAGTGCAGCAGGCTGACGGCGACGCGGCCGTGGCGCAGAGCGGCCGCGTCACTGTCCGGCGACTGCACGCGCTCCGGACTGTGCCGAAAGCTCAGCCAGTAGTACGGCTCGTTCCGCGCATCGCTGCGCGGGTCGATCGTTACACCGGATATGGAGCCCTTGGCCGGACGGCAGAAGGAAAGCCCTTCAACCGCGTCCACCGGGCTGTCCGGAAAATTGACGTTCAGGCAGACGCCGTCCGGCACCCCATGGCTCAGCAGGGCCCGCAGCAGGGCGATGCCCAGGGTCTCCGCCGTATCCCAGCGCACCGTATGGCGCTCGAAGAAGGTCTGGCTCAGCGCCACCGCGGGGACGTCCAGCAGCAACGCGGTCATGGCGGCGCCGACGGTACCGGAATAGGCCATGGCGTCGCTGATGTTGGCACCGCAGTTGACACCGGACAGGATCAGGTCCGGCGGATGGTCGGCCATGAGATGGCCCACCGCCAGCAGCACGCAGTCGCTGGGCGTTCCTCGCACCACGTAGCGGCGCTCACCCTCGGGCAATACCCGCAGCGGCTGCTGAAGGCTGATGCTGTGGGAGGTCCCGCTCTGGTCGGTCTCCGGCGCCACCACCCAGACGTCATCGGACAGCGAGGCGGCGATACGCTCCAGCACCGCCAGGCCCGGGGCCCGCGCCCCGTCGTCGTTGGTCAGCAGGATACGAGGCCCTTTGTTGGCAGTCTCCGGCAAGGTCTTACCCCTCCCTGGCCAGGTCCCAGCCGGCCTCGGCCAGGACCGCGGCACCCTTACCCACCTGCAGCGCGTCGGCGCTGCTGGCGTTGCCCTGGAGGGCCCGGGCATAGACGCCCTGGAGGATGGCGGCGATCCGGAACATGGAGAAGGCGACGAAGAAGCGCCAATGGGGGATGTCGTCCCGCCCCACGCGCGCCCGGTAGATGGCCAGCACCTCGTCCTCCGTGGGAATGCCGAGCTCCTTCAGGTCGAAACCGCCGAGGCCGCGAACGCCCGGCTTGCCGGCGGGCAGGTGGTACGGCATGCAGAAGTACGCCAGGTCAGCCAGGGGATGGCCCAGGGTGGCCAGCTCCCAGTCCAGCACTGCCACCACCTCCGGGCGCTCGGGGTGCAGGATCACGTTGCCATGGCGGTAGTCGCCGTGGGCGATGGCGGTTTCGTCCTGCTCCGGCATGTTGTCCGCGAGCCAGGCCATGAGATTGTCCATGGCCGGAATCTCGTCGGTCTTGGACGCTTCGTACTGCTTGGACCAGCGATGCACCTGCCGGGCCACGTAGCCCTCGGGACGGCCGAAGTCTTCGAGCCCCACCGCGCGCCAGTCCACGCTGTGCAGGCGGGCCAGGGTATCGGCCAGGGACTCGTAGATGGCCGCGCGCTCAGGCTTGGTGACCTCGGCCAGCTCCGGCTGGGTCAGCACGCGGCCCTCGATGAAGTCCATCACGTAGAACGCCGTGCCGATGATTTCGTCGTCCTCGCAGAGCAGGCGCATGTTCGGTACGGGCACGTCGGTGTCGCGCAGGGCGGCCATCACCTTGTATTCGCGCTCGATCTGATGGGCCTTGGGGAGCAGCTTGCCCGGCGGTTTCTTGCGCAGCACGTAGCGGTGTTTGCCGGCGTCTATGAGGAACGTCGGGTTGGACTGCCCGCCCTGGAACTGCCGCACCTGGAAGCTCTCGCCGACACCATCAATCCGGCCGTCCAGGTACTCGCGCAGGGCATCCACGTCAAAGCGATGCCCCGGCAGGATTTCCACGAGCTCGGGAGCGGTACTCATAGCAGCCTCCTAGGAAATGGTTTCGCCGCCGTCGGCAACGAGGAGTTGACCGGTAATGTAGGCGGAGGCCCTGGACGCCAGGAACACGGCCACGCCGGCGATGTCTTCGGGCTCACCGATCCGCCGCAGCGGGGTCTGTTTCTCGGCCCGCTCCCGGCGGACCGGATCCTCCCACAGGGCCTTGGCGAAATCGGTCTTGATCAGCCCGGGAGCGATGGAGTTGATGCGCACGTTCCTGGGCCCCCACTCTACCGCCAGGTTTCGCGCCAGGCCCGCTTCGGCGGCCTTGGACACGCCGTAGATGCCGATCACCCCGTTGCCGCGCAGCGCGGCGATGCTGGAGAGCAGAATCACCGAGCCGCCGCCGTTGTCGGCCATCTGCGGGATGACCATGTTGCAGAGCCAGAACGTGCTGCGCACGTTGGTGTTCATGATCTTGTCGTAGGCCTCATCGGTCATGTCGGCCATGGGCCCGTAGACCGGGTTGGTCGCCGCGTTGCAGACCAGCACGTCGATGCGGCCCCACTGCCTGATGGCGGAGTCCACCAGGTTCTGGCACTGGTCCTTGTCGCCTATGTGGCAAGGCACGGCGATGGCCTCACGGCCCTGCTGCCTGAGCTCATTGGCGACGTTCTCGCAGGCTTCGGCCTTGCGGCTGGAAATCACCACCTTGGCGCCGGCGGCGGCCATCTGCTCGGCAATGGCCTTGCCGATGCCGCGGCTGGAGCCGGTGATCACGGCAACCTTGTTGGTCAGATCGAACATGTCTTTTTCCTCCAGAGCGCGAGGCCCCGCGGGCCCCCTTGTTTTGATCCGGTCGGGCCCGTGCGGCCCCGGTTCGGGCGGTACTTACCGCTTGAGATAAGGGCCGAGCTCCATCTTGGCGATGGACTCGCGATGCACTTCGTCGGGCCCATCGGCCAGCCGCAGGGTGCGGGCGCTGGCGTAGGCCGCCGCCAGGAAGGTGTCCTGACAGACGCCGGCGCCGCCGTGGGCCTGGATGGCCCGATCGATGACATTGCACGCCATGGACGGCGCCACGACCTTGATCATCGCGATCTCTCGCCGCGCCACCTTGTTGCCTACCGTGTCCATCATGTGCGCGGCGTTGAGCGTCAGCAGCCGCGCCTGGTCGATCTCGCAGCGCGAGCGGGCGATCTCCTGGCGCAGATGGCCTTGCTCGGCGAGCTTGCGGCCGAAAGCCTCGCGCTCGCTGACCCGCCGGCACATGGCTTCCAGAGCGCGCTCCGCGACCCCGATCAGCCGCATGCAGTGATGAATGCGGCCCGGTCCCAGGCGCCCCTGGGCAATCTCGAAGCCGCGGCCCTCGCCCAACAGCAGGTTGGACGCCGGAACCCGTACGTTATCGTAATGGATCTCGGCATGGCCGTGGGGCGCGTGGTCGTAACCAAAGACCTGCAGATGGCGTTCCACCTTGACCCCGGGCGTGCCCAGCGGCACGAGGATCATCGACTGCTGCTGGTGCTTCGCCGCACCGGGGTCGGTCTTGCCCATGACGATGGCAATCTTGCAGCGCTCGTCGTTCGCGCCGGAGGACCACCACTTGCGGCCGTTGACCACGTATTCGTCGCCCTCGCGGCGGATCTCGCATTCGATGTTGGTGGCGTCGGAGGACGCGACCGCCGGCTCGGTCATGGAGAAGCAGGACCGGATCTCGCCCTCCAGCAGCGGCCGCAGCCACTTGTCCTGCTGCTCCTCGCTGCCGTAGAGGGCCAGGGTCTCCATGTTGCCCGTGTCCGGGGCGGAGCAGTTGAACACTTCCGGCGCCCACGGCACCTTGCCCATGATCTCGCACAGCGGCGCGTACTCGGCGTTGGTCAGCCCGGCGCCGAAATCCTCGTGCGGCAGGAACAGGTTCCACAGCCCCCGGGCCTTCGCCTTGGCCTTGAGCTCGTCGAGGATCGGTGGGTGCTGCCAGCGGGAGGCCATCTCGCGGTGCTGTTCCGCCATCACCTTCTCGTTGGGATAAACGTGCTCGTCCATGAACTGGAGCAGCTGCTCGCGCAGAGCCTGGGCCCGCTCGGTCGGTTCAAACATGATTGGACTCCTCGTGACGATCTGATTTCAGGGTGGCCATGACCGTGCAAGGCCAGCGAGACCGGTGTCGGTTAGCGCGCGTCACGCGTCGCCGCGGCGATGGTCTTCCCGGCTCTTCGGCCGGGGTACGCCCTCGGCGGACTCGCTGCCCGTGCGGTAGCGCAGCGTAGCCTCACCCATGGCCAGCAGACGGCCGTCGGCATCCACCACCTCGCCGCTGCTGGAGAAGATGCGCCGCCCCTGGGCGCGCAGCGTGCCGATGGCGCGGATGGTGCCGCCGCTGGCCTGGCCCGTGAACGTAGTGGTCAGCGACAGCGTCACCCCCATGCGAACGCGCGCCGGGTGGGGGCAGTACAGTCCCGCCTGGGCACAGACCACATCCAGCAGCGTGCTCAGCACGCCGCCATGGATCACGCCGCCGAAGTTCAGGTGATAGCGCTGTACCTCGAGCACCAGCTCCGCGCGGCCCTCTTCCCAGAGCGCCTGCCGATAGCCGAGCACGTCGTGGAAATGACGGGCCTGTTGGAGGCCCTGCTGCAATTCGGTCAATACCCGTCCTCCCAAGTCTGTCTGTCTCCGGGCGCACCCCGCGACGCGACGCCGTCCTCTGCGCAGGCGCAGCTCACCGGCCGTGTGCGCCGTCTCCGGACAGCTCGGCGCGAACCTGCTGCGCCACCTTGATCAGCTCCGGTCCGAGCCGCTGTTCCAGTGTATTGGTGTCCAGACGCAGCGCCGCGCCGCCGCAGTTGAATGCCATGACCTGGGAGCCGCCCTCCAGCACCAATGGCACGGCCACGCCGCTGATATCCTCGTCCCACTCCCGCTGCGCCATGCAGAAGCCGTGGTCGCTGTAGTACGCCAGACTGCGATTCACCCACCCGCGGATGTCGGCCAGGTCCGCGCCGGTAGCGGAGGCCAGCTCGATCAGGTAGCGCGCCCGCCGTTGTTCGGACAGTCCTGCCAGATAGGCCCTGCCCATGGCCGAGTCGAGCAGCGGGATGCGCGAACCCACCTCCAGCCGCAGCACCAGCGGCCCGGCACCCTGACAGACTTCGATGTAAGTCATCTCATTGCGGTCCATGGTGCCCAGCGCCACCAGACAGTCGGTCTGGTCCGCCAACGCCTGCATGTAGGGGCGCGCCACGTCGCGCACCCCGACGCTGGACAGATATCGGTAGCCCAGGGCCAGCACGCCGACGCCGAGCTGGTATTTCTCCAGCTGCTCCGAGTAACGCAGATAACCCAGCCGAGTCAGGGTGTGTGTCAGACGCGAGACCGTCGGCCGCGGGATCCCGGTGCGGTTGGACAGCTCCCCGTTGCCGAGGTATTCGTCACCGGGCCGGAACGCCCTCAGGAGCTCGAACCCGCGTGCAAGGGCCGTTACGAAGTTTCGGTCCTTGTATGCCAGCTCGCGCAGAACGTGCTCATTCTCACCGTTGGACGCCGTCGGCTTGGTGTCTGCAATGCCTTTGCTCATTGGTCTTCCCATCGTTCCAGGCCCGGTCGTTGTGGCCGAGGGCCGCAGGGGCCGTCGACGCCGTCATCCCCCGGCCTGCTCCCGCTCCTGCTGCTGAAGGACGCGCCAAAGCAGTTTGCCTGAAGCGGAGCGCGGCATATCGTCCACGAACGCCACCGACCGGGGCACCTTGTAGGCGGACATGTGCTCGCGGCACCAGGTCAGCACCTCCGCTTCCGATATGCGCCCGCGGGCTTCGGGCTTGGGCACGATGACCGCCTTTACGGTCTCCCCGCGGCGCGGATCCGGCGAGGCGATGACGCAGACCTCCTGGATGCCCGGATGGGCGTACATCATGGACTCCACCTCGGCCGGCCAGACCTTGTAGCCGGAGGCGTTGATCATGCGCTTGACCCGATCGACCAGGAAGAAGTACCCCTCCTCGTCGAAATAACCCATGTCACCGGTCCGGAAAAAGCGCTTGCCATCGATTTCTACGAAGGCCTCAGCGGTTTCCTCGGGCCGGTTCCAGTAACCAGCGAAGACCTGGGGCGCATTCAGCACTATCTCGCCGACCTCTCCGACCCCGAGCTCCGCCATGCCGCCCACCTCGAGGATGCGGGCATCCACGTCGAAAAGCGGAATTCCCAGGCACTGACGCTTGGGCCGTTCCGGCGGATTCACATGGGTGGCGGCCATGGTCTCGGACAGCCCGTAGCCCTCCACGTAGTCAAGCCCCGTGAGCTCGTGCAGCTTGGCGGCGACCGCTTCCGGCATGGCGGCCCCGCCGCCGCCGATCGCCCGCAGACTGGAGAGATCGTAATCGCCAAGCCGCGGATGGGAGAGGAAATCCACCGCCATGGTGGTGATGTTGCGCCAGTGGCTCACGCGGTGGCGCTGGATCAGCTCCAGGGCCACGTCGCGGTTCCAGCGGCTCATCAGCACGATGGTGGCGCCCACGTAGATCGAGCCGTTCATGGACGTCTGCAGACCGGTCACATGGAAGAACGGCAGCGTCGCCAGCACCACGGAATCGGCGGTGGCCGGGTTCCAGATCGTGCCGCCGACGATGGTCGCCATGGCGCTGCGATGGGTATGCATGCAGCCCTTCGGCGCCCCGGTGGTGCCCGAGCTGTAAGGAAAGACCGCATAGTCCCCTGGCGCCGCCGTGTGCGGGCCCGGCTCACGACCGGCGGCCAGGGCGTCGTGCCAGGAAACGGCTCCGTCGTCCGCGACGGCCTGCCGCTCGGCCGCCACCGCATCCGGCAGCGTCAGATCCGTCGGCTCGGTCACGTAGTCGCCGTACGCCGCTACCACGCAGCGCGCGAGGGGCGTACGGCCCATCAGCGGCCGGACCTGGTCCCAAAGCTCCTGCCCGCAGAGCATGACCCGCGCGCCGGTGTCGTCCACGTAATGGCGCAGCTCTTCGGAACGGTTCATCGGATTGACCGGGATGACCACCGCATCGGCCCGCAGGATGGCGTAGTAGCCGACGATCCACTGAGGGCTGTTCTGCATGTAAAGCAGCACGAAATCGCCCTTGCGAACGCCGAGATCCCGGGTCAGATAGCCGGCCAGCCGGTCCGCCTCGTCCTTGAGCCGCGCGTAGGTCACGCTGCTGCCGTAATAGACGATGGCGGCCTTGTCCGGATAGCGGTGCGCCGATACGGCCAGATTGTCGTAGATGCTGGTCTTCGGCAGCGTCAGCGTGTGGGGCGCGTATCGGGGCCAGAAAGCCCAGTGCCTCGGCGCCGCGCCATGCCCCTTCTCTTCATGGTTTACCTCGGCTGGCATGACGGAACGCCTCAGACCTTCATCCCGGGCATGTTCAGCGACGCCGTGTTGCCGCCGTCCACCGCCCAGGCCTGCCCCGTCACGTAGCTCGCCTGATCGCTGGCCAGGAAGACGATGACCGCGGCAATCTCCTCGGGCACGGCATAGCGCCGAAGCTCGCACCGCGATCCAACCTTGTCCATCTTGCCCCGCTCCTCCGCGTAGTCGAATACCCGCTGGGTCATGCCGGTGCGCGTCAAGCCCGGGCAGACCGCGTTGACCCGGATGTTGTCGCCGCCGAGGTCGCAGGCGGAGGTCATGGTGAAGTTGATCAGTGCGGCCTTGGAGGCGCTGTAGGCGTTACCGCCCGCGCCGGAGCGGATACCGGCCACGGAAGCCGTGTTGACGATCGCCCCGCCGCCGCGTTCGCGCATGCGTCGTGCCGCGTACTTGGTGGTCAACATGGGCCCCAGCAGGTTGACGGCCAGCACCTGCTGCCAGCTTTCGAGCTCCTGCTCGGTAACGTCCGAATAGCCGCCGGTAATGCCGGCATTGTTGCAGAGCACGTCCAGCCGCCCGAAGCGCTCGACGGTGTCCGCAATCATGGCCTCGACCTGGTCCTCGCGGCTCACGTCCAGCCCAAGGAGCGCGTATTGAGTTCCCTCGGGAAGCGCCTCGACCGTGGTCCTGAGGCCCTCCTCGTTACGGTCGGCGAGCATGAGGCGGGCGCCGCTTTCCGCGAAGATAGCCGCCGCGGCACGGCCGATGCCGCTGCCGGCACCGGTCACGATGACGGACTTGCCGTCCAGATCGGGATACTTCACGTCTCTTTACCTCCTGGCAGGTGAGCTTGACGAGCGACGTCGCAGACACGGCCGCAGCCGGCTGAACGCGGTCGCGCGACGGGGGCCGTGGCGGCGCGGCCGGAAAGCCCGGACTTTCTGGTATCCGGCCTCAGCGGCCGCCCGAGGCAATCGCCGAACGATTCGCGCGAGCCTCCGGCTGACAGCGCGCGCCGGCCGGTCCCGACGGTGCTCCAGAGCGCGGAGGCACGCGGGAATCGTTCAGCGCCTCCCTTGGTTGTCACAGAATCTGGCACGGCGTATGGTTGCCGTCAACCAAAAATGGAACACTTTCCCGCTGTGCGAAATTCCCCGAACTGCCCCGAAACCACTGTCTCCATGCAGCCGAGGAGAACCCCGTGAAAGAGCAACCCCATCTCGTCACCCCGGCCGAGAGCAGCGATCCGTTCGAGCCCTTTCCCGATCAGCTGGCCCGGGTCGCGGCCGCTTATCCGGACAAGACCGTGATGGTCCACGACGAACGGCGCATCACCTGGGGCGAGTTCCATCGCCGCGTGCGCCTTGTTGCCGGGCGGCTCAAGGCCGCGGGTATCGGCACCAACGACAAGGTGGCCATGCTCGCCCACAATTGCCCGGAGTACGTCGAGCTCTTCTGCGCCGCGCTGCACGCCGGCGCCTGTGCGGTGCCGCTCTCGAGCATGGCGAGCGGCGCGGCGCTGGAAGGCATGCTGGAAGACTCCGACGCGGAGGTTCTGCTCGCCTCGGCCAAGGGACGCGACGCCCTCGGAGAGCATATTGGTAACCTGGCGAACATCAAGCCCGAGCACCGGCTGGCGCTGGACTTCGAGGCCGACGGCTGGCGGGCGTACGAGGACTGGGTGGCGGAGAGTCCCGGCGAGGCGAAGGCGGCACGGATAGAGCCGGAGCACCACTTCAATCTCATCTACAGCTCCGGCACCACCGGCACGCCAAAGGGCATCCTCCACGATCACCGCATGCGTACGCGCCAGCTCCACCGCCTTGCCAACTACGGGTACGACGCCGACGCCGTCACCATCGTCGCCACCCCGCTGTACTCCAACACGTCGCTGGTCTCCGCCCTGCCCACGCTCGCCGGCGGCGGCACGCTGGTGCTCATGGCGAAGTTCGACGAGCAGCGCTTCCTGGAGCTGTGTCAGCGCGAGCGAGTCAGCCACGCCATGCTGGTGCCGGTGCAGTACCAGCGCCTGCTGGCCTATCCCGACTTCGACAACTACGACCTGTCCAGCTTCCGGGTGAAGCTCTCCACCAGCGCTCCCCTGCGGCGTGACGTCATCGAGGACGCCTTGAGGCGCTGGCCGGGACGCATGTGCGAGATCTACGGCATGACCGAGGGCGGCGTCTCCACGCTGCTGGACGCCAGCGCCTTCCCCGACAAGCTGGACTCCGTGGGCCGCCCGGCCGAGGGCGTCGAGGTCAGGATCCTCGCCGAGAACGGCAACCAATGCCCACCCGGCACCATTGGCGAGATCGTCGGCCGCGCCGGCGCCATGATGGCCGGCTACTACAACCGGTCGGACCTCACCGAGCAGATGATCTGGCGCGACGAGGACGATCGGGTATTCTTCAAGAGCGGCGACATGGGCCGCCTGGACGAGGACGGTTTCCTCTACATCCTGGACCGCAAGAAGGACATGATCATCTCGGGAGGCTTCAACATCTATGCCGCCGACCTGGAAGCCGCCCTGCTGAAACACCCGGCGGTGGCCGACGCCGCCGTCATCGGCATCCCCAGCGACCGCTGGGGCGAAACCCCGCTGGGGCTGGTGGTCCGGCACGAGGGACGCGACGATTCCCCCGAGGCCATCTGTGAGTGGAGCAACGAGCAGCTCGGCCGCAACCAGCGCCTGGCGGGCGTCGAGCTCCGCGAGGCGCTGCCGAGGAGCAGCATAGGCAAGGTACTGAAACGGGAGCTGCGGGAGCCGTACTGGCAGGAGGAAGGCCGGAAAATCTAGCCGCGGATCAACGCTGACGAACGCCAATTGCCAGGCGGGCAGTCTGCAAGCTTGTGTGGAAATGGGGAAGGGGTTTGGAGGCTTCCTGCTCGCATCGAATCGCGCCTTGCGGCGCTCCTGCGGGGGCTTCGTTACACCTGTGGGAGCGCCACGAGGCGCGATTCCTTACTGGTCGCGAAAATTCGCGTCCAACAACAAAAAGCCCGGGGCCGTCAGGCACCCGGGCTCTCCCGTCTCTGGGAGGGAGAGACCCTACGGGGTCAGCACCAGCTTGCCCACCGCCTTGCGGCTGAGCAGATCCTGCAGGGCCTGGGGCGCTTCGTCCAGGGTGTAGGTCTTGCTGACCAGGGGGTCGATCTTGCCGGCCATGAAGAGCTCGAAGAGCGCCTTGAAGTTCTCGGCATTGACCTCCGGCTCGCGGCGGGCGAAATCGCCCCAGAACACGCCGACGATGGCAGAGCCTTTGAGCAGCACCAGGTTGACCGGGGCCTTGGGGATGGCGCCGCCGGCAAAGCCGATCACCAGGATGCGCCCTTTCCAGTTCACCGAGCGCAGGCACTGGTCGAACAGCTCATCGGTGCCCACCGGGTCGTAGATCACGTCGGCGCCCTTGCCGCCGGTGAGCTCCTTGACCGTGTCCTTGAACTGGCCGTCGCCGTAGTTCACCAGCTCGTCGGCGCCGTGCTGACGGGCCACTTCCAGCTTCTCGTCGGTGCTGGCCGCCGCGATGACCCGGGCGCCCATGGCCTTGCCCAGCTCCACCGCCGCCAGACCGACGCCGCCGCTGGCGCCGAGCACCAGCAGGGTCTCGCCGGGCTGGATGTCGGCGCGCTGCTTCAGCGCATGGTAGGAGGTGCCGTAGGTCATGCTGAAGCCGGCGGCCTTCACCACGTCCATCTCCGCGGGCCGTTTGAGCAGCTTGGCAGCTGGCACTATGACTTCCTCGGCGAAGCCGCCCCAGCCGGTCATGCCGATGACCGGGTCGCCGGCCTTGAAGCCCGTGACGCCGGGCCCGACTTCCTTGACGGTGCCGGCGACCTCGCCACCCGGTGAGAATGGGAGCTCCGGCTTGAACTGGTACTTGCCCTCAATGATCAGGGTATCCGGGAAGTTCACGCCGCAGGCCTCCACCCGGACGAGCACCTCCCCCTCTTCCGGCGGCCGGGTCTCGATGTCGTCGACCACCAGCTTTTCGGGTGGCCCGTATTCTTTGCACAGGACCGCTCTCATGGGTCTCCTCCCTAGAATTGAGTTTGGCGAGCGAACGCGGCGGCTGAGCCGCCGGGCCCTGCCGTCGCCCGAACGCCGCCGCGGTGGCATTGCCTATGACCGGGTCAGTATACGGCAGAAGCGGCACATTGCCGCCTGAACGGCCCGACGTCAAACCGCGCGCCGCGGCCACCCCGGGGCGCGACGGCGGGAACAATCCGCTACACTGCGGGACCGGTCAGTCCGCTGACCGCAGTCGACAACCGCGGCGCAGCCCGCACAGCCAACAGGAGAAATGAATGCTTGCCATTGTCGCCAAGCTCAAGGCGCAGCCCGGCAAGGGCAACGAGCTCGCCAAGGCCATGTCCGAGATTTCCGGCAAGGTGCGCGCCAACGAATCCGGCAACCACGGTTACACCGTCCATCAAGGGGCCGAGGACGCCGACCTCGTCATGATCTACGAGGTCTATACCGACCAGGCGGCCCTGGACGCCCACCGCCAGCACATGAAGGAAATGGGCGTGAACCTGGCGGAGTTGCTGGCCGGCAAGCCGGAGCTGGAGCAGTTCAGGACGGTCGAGTAACGACCTTCCTGGCCAATCTGCAGCCGTTGGCCGCTCCTGCGTCGAGGTCGACACGCCCGGCGTGGGAGCGCCCACCCCCGCCACGACGCCCGGTGCCGTGGCGGATCCATTAATCGCGCCGAGGACGGCGCTCCCACGGGGGCATCGCCCACCTGTGCGGTGAGTCGAAGATTACAGGCTCCGGCTTCGCCGCGCGATGGGCGCAACGCCCTTTCGCGGTCAAGGGTCGCCGCTACGACGGTGCCGGAGACGGTCGGAACAACGCGCGTGGGAGCGGCCCATGGCTGCCAATCCCACCTGACCTCGATCAACCGGCCGCCCGCATCAAACCGCCATAATAGCCTCACCGCATGAAGCTGCAAGGGACGCGACAATGAGCGAGAACCTGCATATCGTCTGCCCGCACTGCCAGGCCGTAAACCGGCTGCCCGCCCAACGGCTGGGTCCGGCGGCCCAGTGCGGCCGGTGCCACCAGGCGCTGTTTCAGGGCCATCCAGTCGCGGCGGACGCGGCAGCCTTCGACCAACACGTCCGGCGCAACGATATCCCGGTCCTGGTGGACTTCTGGGCCGCCTGGTGCGGACCCTGCAAGATGTTCGCGCCCACCTTCGAGCAGGCCGCGGCCGACATGGAGCCCCAGGTGCGCCTGCTCAAGGTGAACACGGAGGAACAGCCGGAGCTGGCGGCTCGTCTCGGCATACGCAGCATCCCTACCATCGCGCTGTTCGGCCGGGGCCAGGAGATGGCCCGGCAGGCCGGCGTAATGGACCTGGCGGGCCTGAAGCGCTGGGTGGCCGGCACCCACGCGGCCTGACCGCGGCCGGAGTGCCGGCGGCGGCCGCGTTTCGCCGGCTGCCAACGCTCCGTTATCCTGAGGACCTGATCCTGGCGACAAGGTGTCGCTGCAGCCGGTGCCGTTGATGTACAAGACACAGTTCGTCGTGACCTTCGAGCAGGGCGCGGCCCGTCTCGTCAGGGGCCACGCACCCCAGCGCTTCGTCTCCGCCTGCAGCGACATCGCCCGCCTCTACGGAATCGAGCGCGGGCGGGTCGAATGCCAGACCCGCGGGGCCAAGGCCCGGCTGAAGTTCTCCAAGGAGATCCCGGAGCGCGCCCGCCAGCCCATCCGCAACGTCTGGACGCCACCCACGAGCCCGGACCGGGGCGGCAGCCGGGCGCGGGGGTGAGTAACGGCAGAGGCAATCGACCGCAGATGATCGCGGATGGACGCGAATTATGTGCTCTGGAGTCATTCGCTAACTCCGAGGTCAAATTCTGCTCAAGGCGGCTCCACTGGCCATGGACTCGCGGCGGGGACGTCGCTTGTATGTTTGTCCTGGCGAGCCTAGGAGGGGCCGTGGGAGGCGCGTCCCCGCGGCGATAAACGGGACGTCTGCGGAATCGCGCCACGAAGATCCGCGTTCATCCGCGTCCATCTGCGGCTGACTTTCCGCTGTCCACCCCCTCCCTGCCCATCGACGCCGCCAGCTCCCCCCTCAGCCACCGGTTCGCCGGCTCGTTCTCCACGTTGGAGTGCCAGTACAGGTAGGTGTCCAGGGGCGGCATGGCCAGCGGCAGGGGCAGGATCTGATTGTCGAGCTCGGCGTTGGCCACGCGGGCGTAGTGTTCGGGCATGGTCAGAATGCAGTCGGTCTGGCTGACCACGCGGCAGGCGGCGAAATAGTGCTGACAGCGCAGGCGGATGCGCCGCTGCAGGCCCAGGCGGCTGAGCTCGGCGTCCTCCAGCCCCGGGCCTGTGCGCCGGGAGCTGGCTAGAACGTGGTCCTGGGCCAGGTAGGTCTCCAGGTCCAGCTCGGGACCGATTCGCGGGTGACCGCGCCGGGCGATCACCACATAGCGCGCCGCTGCGATCTTGGCATGACGAATGTGCTCCGAGAGCGGCAGCCAGACGTCGATGGCGGCGTCCAGGGTGCCCGCGGCAAGCTCCGCCTCCAGGTCGCGTCGATCCACCCGCACCGCCGCCAGCTCCACACCGGGGGCACGGGCCTGGATCCGCTTCATCAGCGCGGGCAGCACCGTGGCCTCCAGGACGTCGCGCACGCCCAGCGTGAAGCGCTTGTCGGTGGTTGCCGGGTCGAAGCGCTCGATCTCGTTCATGGTGATCTCGAGACCGCGCAGCGCGCTGCGCACGGGTCCGATCAGATTCCGGGCCAGGGGCGTTGGCACCATGGTGCGGCCCTCGCGCACGAACAACGGATCGCCGAACAGATCGCGCAGCCGGCCGAGGGCGTGGCTCACCGCCGGCTGGGTCAGGTGCAGCTTGTGGCTGGCCCGGGTGATACTACGCTGTGTATAGATAGCATCGAGGACGACGAACAGGTTCAGGTCGATTCGGTCTATATGCACGCTATTGATTGCACCTAATTCATAATATTCATTTGGATAATTCTACAGCCGCGCCTAAGCTAGGGAAACACTGAAGTATTCCCTAGCGCGAATCAGATTGCCCGGTCGCGGGCCATACGTGGTATCACCCATTCGCAGGAGCCCAGCCATGGAATTCGAGCACTCCGCCAAGACCAAGGAGCTGATGGACAAGCTCAGCGCCTTTATGGACGAGCATGTCTATCCCAATGAGAAGCGCTTCCACGAGGAAGTCGCGGCCGGCGACCGCTGGCAGCCGACCTCCGTCGTCGAGGAGCTCAAGGAGAAAGCCAAGGCTGAGGGCCTGTGGAACCTGTTCCTGCCGGAGTCCGAGCACGGTGCCGGCCTCACCAACGTGGAGTATGCACCGCTGTGCGAGATCATGGGCCGGGTGAGCTGGGCCCCCGAGGTGTTCAACTGCTCGGCGCCGGACACCGGCAACATGGAGGTGCTGGCACGCTACGGCACCAAGGAGCAGCAGGAGGAATGGCTGACACCGCTGCTCAACGGCGAGATCCGTTCCTGCTTCGGCATGACCGAGCCGGAGGTGGCTTCGTCGGATGCCACCAACATTCAGAGCTCCATCGTCCGCGACGGTGACGAGTACGTGATCAACGGCCGCAAGTGGTGGTCCTCCGGCGCCAACGATCCGCGCTGCAAGCTCTTCATCTTCATGGGCAAGAGCGATCCGGACAACGAGAACCGCCACAAGCAGCAGTCCATGATCATCGTGCCGCGGGACACCCCCGGCGTGAAGGTGCTGCGCTACCTGCCCGTGTTCGGCTTCGACGACGCCCCCCACGGACACGGCGAGGTGGTCTTCGACGACGTCCGCGTGCCCGCCTCCAACATGCTGCTGGGCGAGGGGCGCGGCTTCGAGATCGCCCAGGGCCGGCTGGGCCCGGGCCGAATCCACCACTGCATGCGTCTGATCGGCCAGGCCGAGCGCGCCCTGGAGAAGATGTGCAAGCGCACGCTCTCCCGTGTCGCCTTCGGCAAGCCGGTGGCCGAGCAGACCGTCACCCTGGAGCGTATCGCCGAGTCCCGGATCCTGATCGACTCTGCCCGGCTGCTGACCATGAAGGCTGCCTACATGATGGACACGGTGGGCAACAAGGAGGCCCGGGCTGAGATCGCGATGATCAAGGTGGCCGCCCCGAATATGGCCTGCAAGGTCATCGACTGGGCGATCCAGGCCCACGGCGGCGGCGGCGTGACCGACGAATTC
>Ga0102944_1000127_pt1 | contig 61789 bp, 50 predicted proteins | sample SalPonD_shore_MG_FD_78172 | JGI IMG/M metagenome (GOLD analysis project Ga0102944, IMG submission 78172) | Salt pond soil microbial communities from South San Francisco under conditions of wetland restoration - Salt Pond MetaG... | ecosystem: Environmental > Aquatic > Marine > Intertidal zone >... | reverse complement strand
TGTAATTCATTACATCCTTTGCAGAAGACATATTCATCAACGAAGTACGTTGACGGTAAACTGTACCTTTAGGGATAAGCCAGTCATCTACTGAGATACCCATATTAATAGCACGACAGATGGTTTCCAGGTTCATGAACTCAATTTCAAGTTTAATCCATTTAGGAGCGACTTCATCGAGTACGGTATAGGCAGTATGACTCAAGGCAGAGCTGAGTTGAAATATCTGCTCATCAGGATCATTACTTCGTGAAAGAGCTGTCTGTGCTGCTTTTTTAAGAGCGGGAAAGATGATAAAATCTGTGGCTACCATCGGATCGGTATTTTCCATAATCCGTTTGTAGTGTTTCATACCAAATTTCCCAACTGGGATGATAATCTGCTCTAGTTCCTCATCAACATTATCTCGGATAATTGCCTGAAAGATCATATCCATATTTTCTGCCTCAATCTTAATGGTAAAGGCATCAAGAAGGGCTTTGACGTGGTCTTTCGAGGCATTTCGATAGATTCTGAGAAGATCTGCATAGTCACGTCGTAACGCAACTTCAAATTTTGGCAAATCAACACTTGGTCGTACTTCATTGACCAAAGAGCCATATGCAGTACCCTGAAGGATACTCTCCACATCTGACATTTTCTCAGCCGTAATCATTGCATTCATCTGCTGTTCATTAGGTGATTTCGAATGATTGGCATGAGCCTTTGCAATCAAGTACAGAATTATTGACATTAAGACACCTCAATTCTCAGTGGTGTATACTCTACCCACTTTGATTGGTTTGAATTCTACACCAGTACCATCATAGAACTTACCGAAGAATTCTACCCAGTTCAACCGGAGGGATTGAAGCGTACTGAAAGTAGTCTCAACAGGCACTACAATGAGTGAACCGATGAAGGCACATAAGGCCCAAATCCAGTATTGATCAGGAGCATACCACGTATCGACGTAATGGTTCAAGTTTTCTGCATTTGCACCTCCCAAGATAAAGAGATAGGGGAGAAACGCTAGAACAAAATGAATGGTGTTCATAGCAAGTAGTCGACCGAAACTTAAGGTATTAGATACCAATGCCAAAATATGGTCAAAACCAAGCATCAGACCATCTACACCATGAGCTTTGCCCTCAATGACTAACGTAGCAATAATAGACAGTATAATCAGACCAATACCAATATACAACAGAATGGGTATATCACTGAACAGAACTACCACCAAAGCAGTAACAATGATGAAGAAATAGGTAGCAAATAAGGTAATACCTGCCCACCAATCAGCCATGTGATCCTTCTGGGTATAGACATTATGGTAAAGTTGGTACAAGTTGAGCAGGAGACCCATAATAATTACGATTGCCCCAATGACAAAGGAAAAAATTAGGAAGCCAAGATAATCACGCTCTATTGCCATATGACCATGAAGCTCCTCAACATGGAACAGCCATTCCCAAGTGGTATGTTGGAATAATGGTTTCAAGATATAATCGCTGAGGAAAGGAACCTGCCAAAGCAGAGTTTCGTCACCGAAGATAGAATTAAGAGCAAAACCCATGAAGAACGAGGTTATACCCATGATAATCATAAGGTTAGCACCATTGTAGATATAGGCAGAAAGACCCGTTGGTTCTTCTTTCATATGCTTTCGTTTGTTTCTTGCCCAAAGTCCAAAGAGGAACAGGAGCAATCCATGCCCGACATCTGCAAACATGATTGCAAAGAGTACAGGAAAGAGAACTACGACAAATTTGTATGGATCCACTTCATTTAAGCCAGGAGTACCAAATGACGAAACTAACCCTCGCATTGGCTCCATGAATTCAGAATTTTCCACACGGGTGGGAGTGTATTCAGGATCGAAATTCCCCTTGCGGAAGTCAAAAGTAGCTGATCCTTCGGTAGCACTGTGTAATTTTGTCTTAAACTCATCTTGTAACTCCTCAGGAACCCAGGCCCACAGGACACAGGTTGTCTTGGTACGTCGCATTTTCTTTTCAACAGAGATACGGTTTAATTCGATCTCTACTGCTTCTCTTGCTGCAACAAGTTGATTACCCAGCTCGATGGTAAGTTGATCGAGCTCATCATCAATTTGACTCTCCTCTTTCTCGAGTTGAGCTATTTCATCATAACAATCAGCCTCGGTCAGACCGTCAAGATCAACATCATTTGGAATGATCACATCACTGAAGGAAAAGGTTTTCAATTTACTTGAGACCACATCAGCATCCTTTTGGAGAACTGATAGGGCAAGTAGGGTATTTTCCTTATCGATGTTGTGTTCAATCATCAGATATCGACTCTCGGTGACCTCATCAATTTCCCAGTACAATCGTTGTAATTGAGCAGGAAAGATGGTGCCAATAAAGGTCTTGACATGTCGGGTATCTTTGAGTAATGCGGTATCTTTGATGTCTAGTGAATTGAATTTTGTGAGTAATTCAAGGATGTTGTCTAATTCAGACAAACGATTTTCGATATCTTCTTTTCGTATGATGATTTCGTCAATTCTAGATCCTTTGTCCTCGACAACTTCACTAATAAAATTAAGTACATCTTCCTCGGAAGAACCAATTTTAACTGGGTCACCAGTTGCAATTTTGTCAGTATCGATAGCACTGAAATAAGAGACCAATTTAGATTGGTACATCTCAAGCTGATTTCTGCGCTTCTCAACCTCGATCTCATCACTCCCAGTTCGGGGATCGACTTTAATCGGTTCTACCTGGCCCAAATCTTCTAATGCTCGGACAATTTCTCGCTTGTATTTTAGTGGAGCAATTACCTTCGCAATAGATAGAGGTTTTGGGAACAGAGGATGGACTTGTGAACTCTGAGCATCCATTGTAAATCTATCCAATTTGCAATTCAACCGAGTATTGCTTAAAGGTTACCACTATGACCACGATTGATGAGTAAATTTCCCGTACGGTAATGATTGACAAATCACTGCTTAAATATTCCGAAAAGAAGAGTTGTACTTGATGGCTGCGAATTTATCAAAAGCTGATGCAGTAACACCTTTTGTCACATTTATCTCGATGATAGTCTTGGGTGTGGTAATTGCAGAATATATCGTGACCAATAAGGCGTTGGAGGTTCCTATTATCCTATTCTTCTTCTTTGCCGGTGTTTTGGTGACCTACTTTGAAATGCGAGCAATCATTCATCGTCGCAAATTACAATCGGCATATATCAAAAACACTTCATTGTCTGACGATGAGGTGGAAGATAGATTGGCACGATTTGTGGCAGATTTATTCGATGAGGATATTCCATTTGAAGAATCATCAGAAGATGAAAACAATTGATCAAATGAATCAGATCAATTCAGAGATCACGAGTGATAACTTCGCCAGCATTTAACCAACTATCAGCACTGATTTTGACTCCAGGAAGAATATCTACGCCAATACCTGTTTTTACATGATCACCCATAACCACACCTAATTTTCTTCTTCCTGAGCTGATCCGTTTATCTTTTACAGTCAATTTAATATCCTTGCCATCATGGCGGAGATTTGCGGTTATGGTACCAGCACCTAAATTACAGGATTGCCCTAAAATAGAATCTCCGATATAACTGAGGTGTGCAGCATGACTATCTGCGTAGATAAGACTGTTTTTGACCTCACAACCATTTCCCACACGCGTATTTCTTCCCAGATATGTCCTTCCTCTGATGTAACAATTTGGTCCAATATCTGCACCTTCATCAATATAAGCCGGACCCTCAATGTAGACACCACTTCGGATTCTGGCTGTCTCTGCAATATGTACCTTCCCATGTATGTGGACGTTAGGTTCAAGCTCAGCAAGAATTTCATAGGATTCCGATTCAAGATCCATGAATCGTTCATTCGCATCAAGGACCTGCCAAGGTTTACCCACATCAAACCAACCATCAGAGGTGGCATGTACTTTGATTTGATGATCCTGCTGTATTAATTGGTCAATCACATCAGTCATCTCTCGTTCTCCACGAGAAGAGTATTCTAATTGTTGAAACAGGGGAATTGCCTCTTGTGTGAATATATAGAAACCCGCATTGACCAGTGAGTCGGGAGTAGCTGATGGAGGTTTCTCCACAATCCCGGTCAGAAATCCATCCTCATGTTCGAATACACCAAAGGCAGTGGGATTGTCAACGGTAGTACCAACCACCAGAGAATTGTCGCCAGCAGTAGCAATGAAATTTGCCAAGGGTTCGACGAACAGGACATCACCATTGATTACCAGAAATGATGTTTCTACCTTTGCCTGTTGCAGAGCGGTATCTACCGCATCACCAGTGCCATTTGCCTCTTCCTGCTGAACAAAAGAAATAACTTTCTGATCAGGAAACCACTGGCGAATTGCTTCTTGGATCTGGTCAGCCTTGTAATTAATGACAATAATTATTTCATCAATTGTGGAATGCTGAAGTAATTGAGAGATTGTTCGGTACAGGATTGATTGTCCTCCGATTTCAAGGAGATGTTTTGGTCGGTGAGTAGTTAAAGGAAGGAGCCTTGTACCCATACCAGCTGCAAGGACAATTGCTTTCATATACCTCGATCCGTTGGAATTCTAAAAGTATCTTTTCCTAGTTGACAAAACTGCTTGAACTGTAATTTATCACATTACATTTAAAGAAGTCTGAGAAGCTAGCTCTAGAGACATCCGGTATGAGCTTGATGTCATCAGCATGTGATAATAATGGCAAGAATGCATTCTAGAACCAGAGGAAAAGCTGGTTCAACCAAACCTTATCTAACCGAAGCACCTGATTGGGTTCCCATGGAACCAAAAGAAGTTGAAGAACTCGTTGTTAATCTGTTCCGACAGGGACAATCCCAAGCACGAATTGGTGTTATTTTACGAGACCAATATGGAATTCCTTCCATCAAGCTGGTAACAGGTAAGAAATTACTGACTATTCTGAAAGAGAATGAGATTGCACCTCGATATCCCGAGGATCTGATCTCATTGATCCGTCGTGCAATGCAATTAAGAAATCACCTTAGTGAGAATAAAAAGGATCTCAGTGCCAAGGCTGGACTTCGTCGAATTGAATCCAAAATCTATCGCTTAGCAGATTATTACCGTGATAGTGGGGTACTTCCTTCTGATTGGAGATTTGATCCTTCCAGTGCATCTGTTCTCCTGAGATAAGTCCTCTACAAATATTCATACCGTACCGTATTAAGATCAAGAAAGAAAACACAAGCATATATAATCCTGTACTAGAGCTAGATGTGGTATAATGAGTTTAGTCGAGCTAGCAGAACATCTGGACAAATTTACTGCAATACTGTCTGAATGGGATGATATCATCCATATCGGATACAGACCCTCTCCAGATAATCTCATAGCTAGTGCGGTCTTCGCTAGAGTATTCATCGACACGGATCGATCCTTCTCCCTGTTTGAGTGTGAAAACCCTATGATAGAGGCCCAGCATCGAGGTGAAGGCAATTATATTTTCATCGGTCATGACCTGGCACTCATTCAAGAAATTGATCAACAAATCCCTTTCTTTGCCCTGCTAAGTCCAAGTGACGCGGAAACCGAAGGTCTTATCATGAATATTGGACAATTTGGATTTGATTATCCTGCTATTACCCTCACCGCACTGGCCTACCTGATCTGTGAGCCAATCAGTCCATCTATTGATTATATTATCCACCTACCCCTGGTTGCTCAACAGGCAGTGGCTATGAAAAGCCAACCAGAAGGAATACACGAACAGATACATACCATTGCCGAGGAAGAGGGAATTATTGAGATCAAACCTACGATCAGTATTCTTGGAAGTGATCTGTATTCCATTAATGATGCGCTGCTCTACAGCTATGATCCCTTTCTTCCCAATCTTACTGATAACGAGAATCGGGTTACACAATTACTGGCAAAGGCAGGAATCGTGGCGGAGACCAGTGATGGGTATCGTAAATTCTCTGATCTCGAGGCAGATGAACTCAAAGAACTGAATATTACATTGATTAATTATCTCAGTAAAAATACCGGTTTCCGTGATGGAAAACTCAATTTTATTGCCCGGAAGACAGATATTGTCCGAGAGAAAAATCATCCTATTCTCCATAATACTTGGGATTATGCCAGAGCAATCATCGATACCTGTAATCGAAAACGATACAATCTCTCACTCAGTGTACTACTAGGTAATCGGTCAAATAAACTCAGAGAATTGACCAAACTCTACAAAGAAGAACGACAATCACTGACCACATCATTTGATTTTTTGGTAGACAAACAAGAAGAGATTATTGATCTCACCTATCTCAGATACCTGGAAGCAGACCACAAGATCAGCTGGTACAATGCGTCAATTGTAGCAGCAATGATTCTTGCCGGTGGTCTAGTAACAATTGACCTGCCATTTGCATTGATTGTTCCAGGACCCGGAGATTTACGCACCATTGGAATCAGAGCTTCAAATCAGGTCGAAGTAGGACCAGGGATCAAAGACTTGATCGAAACAATCATGGAAACAAAAGAAATAATAGACAAGATTGATGGGGATAAGTATGCGGCAGAATTCAGTGTCAAGGAGGATTTCGTGGAACAGATCCTTTTAGAACTTAATACCAAATTAGGGGAATACATTGGATGAGATTTAACATCAAAACGACCATCTCCCTGGATACAAACCAAGCAGAACACCTCAAACAGGTAATTGAACCAGAAAACAGGACTGCAGGAGATCATGAGATTCAGACATGGGTGAAAGAGAATCAGGTAGTTACCACGATTGAGGGAAAGATGACCCTCGGATCATTACTCCGGTCAGTTGATGATATTCTACAGACTGCGATTCTTTCGGAAGCAGTAGCGAAAACAGACAATACTACTCAATAGCATAGACCGGATCAGCTTCAATTTCACACTGATAGCCCAGCTGTCGTAGCATAGAATTCAGATTGCTTTCATTATAGACCTGCAGATAGAGATTATCAAATCCCATCTCGAAAAGATGCAGGGAAATGGATCCCAGAATCCGTTTGAGCTCACTGGTTTGGTAATCTTGATTAACCCATATACGAGGGTACTGCGTCATTACCGCATAAACATTGGTCGACCCAAATTCGTAGTGATGGACATCAGGAATTGCAGTATTGCCCCACATATATTGTTCAACAACCGTACTATGTAGAAATTGTTCTAGATCATAGGCAGGTGCGTAGTATCGACCAATAATCAGGGAGTATGTCGAAGAAAGATGTTCGAGCTGAGAAAGCGGATTGACAGTGTAGGGTAGTCTACTATCAAGAAGAAAATCAGAGATCTGATTGATATTCAGTTGCCAATTGGAGATGGTATATCGACGCGAACCTAATGATTCGTAAAGCTGTTCTGAACGAATATCCTCAGGTTCCACCCAAATGGGAACAGTCAGCTCAGATCGGAGTTGATGGATTAACTGTCGGGCATAACCCTTGCGTCGATGTTGTGGATGAACTAACAACCAAATGATATGGGCACGACTACCGCGAAAATCCCCAATATAATCGTATGAGAGGCAATATTCCAAAGTAGCCAAGATTTGACCAGCATCTACCAGTAGTAAGACACCTCCTCCAGTACGTTGGAGATTGGTCAAGTACCAACTATAGAGTTCGTGATCACCCCACCAGATCGCTTTGGCAAATCGTTTTGACTGTGAGGATTGTTGCCATACCGAATGATCTTCCCAGTATTCTGCAACATTGAGCGATACAATGGCATCCACATCTGTCAGTTCCGCCTGTCGAATCGCCATGATTATCTATGACGCACTCTTCAAAGGTAAAAAAAGTTAGTTTATAGCGGAGGAACTATCGGATAGACTAACTTGATGAACAAGTTATTTGATCCTGAGCTGATTAGAATGTATTCAAAATCCTAAAATTGAGAGATCAAGTGGGAATTCATCGAGTTTTTGGCAACAAACTACATATAATCTTCATCCAAGGATTCTTTAGTATGGGTAAATTAGATTTTATGGAAACTGAATTGGAACGACTCCGAGAAACTGGTTTGTACAATCATATCAGAACTATAGATTCTCCTCAAGGAGCATGGCTTGAGATCCAAGGTAAACGAGTACTGAATATGTGCTCAAACAATTATTTAGGATTGGCTAATCATCCAGATATTGTCAACCATGCCAAGGACATTATGGATGAGTATGGAGTTGGTCCTGGAGCAGTTCGATCAATTGCCGGAACCATGACACTGCATCGTGAGTTAGAACGCTTACTTGCCGAATTCAAGCAGGTTGAGGCATCACTAGCTGTGCAATCCTGTTTCCTTGCCAATCAGGCAGTTATTCCTTCATTGGGACCAGATGCAATATTTACCGATGAGTTGAATCATGCCTCAATTATTGATGGTGTCAGATTAACCAAATCAGAACGGTATATCTACAAACACAGCGATATGGAAAGTTTAGAGGAGAAATTACAAGAAGGATCACATCATGAGAAGAAATTAGTTGTCACCGATGGAGTATTCAGCATGGATGGTGATATTGCAAAAATGGATGAAATTGCCAAACTAGCCACCGAGCATAATGCAATGTTCATGGTTGATGATGCCCATGGTGAAGGAGTGCTTGGTGATCATGGTAGAGGAGTGGTCAATCATTTTGGATTGACACATAACGATGTTGATATTGATATAGGCTCGATGTCAAAGGCAGTAGGTGTTGTTGGAGGATATATTGCCGGTTCGCAACTACTGGTTGACTTTATGCAGCAGAAAGGAAGACCCTATCTCTTCTCATCTGCCCTCACTGTACCCGATGTAGCTGCTGCAATTGCAGCACTGCAGCTGATGATCAATGATGATAGTCTAGTCAAAAAATTATGGGAAAATGGAGAGTATTTCCAAAAAGCCATGAAAGATCTAGGATATGATACAGGCAAGACGGAGACACCAATCACACCAGTTATGATCGGTGAAGCCAAAGTATCTTCTCAATTCTCAAAAATGCTGTTTGATGAGGATATCTTCGCCACCTCTATTGGCTTTCCCACTGTTCCAAAAGGAAAGGCAAGAGTACGAGTCATGTTATCTGCAGCACATTCAAAAGAAGATCTAGATTTTGCAATTGAAAAATTTGAGAAAGTTGGAAAAGAACTCGATCTGATTTAATACAAAAGTGAACTACCCCGCCCTGAAGGACGGGGGTCGTCTTAGATAAAACGGGCTTGGAGGGATTTGAACCCTCGGCCTACAGCTCACTCCACCAATGTGGTATAGGAGGCTGCCGCTCTTCCATGCTGAGCTACAAGCCCTTCAAGCAATTCTCCGAGACACCTCATTTTATCCTATCGATAGTCATACGCAGATTTTGTTATAGCTTCCGTACCTGATTTACGAGTTCTGAATTATCTCCAATCCAATCCGAGCATCACGACGGATATGCCAAATGGTATCACGACGATTAACCTCGGTCAAGATCTCAGCTATCCGTTCATGAAGGTTTTGTTGACCAAGCATCTCAGCTGAGGTAAGAGAATAAACACTATTCTGTCTAGCCACTTTATCATATTCCAGTGCAGTCTGTTCAAGAATATCTAGTGCAGCTTCTCCATAATAGCGGTAGATTTCAATCAGTTTGTACCTAGCCTCACCATCCTCGAATGCGGTATTAATTCGATCAATTGGATAGCCTCGCATTGCATGTATCTGATAAGCCTGTGTCCGTACCGTCAGATTTTGATGAGTGTAGTAGTGCTCAAGATCGGGAGTTGCAGAGGTATAGGTATATCCTTCCAGAGCAGCAATAATCTGATCATCTGTGGGATCATTAGCTAAGATTTTTTGTAGGAGATCAGCCTGTCCAGCAATACCCAGTGCCCTGATTGCATGGGTCGTACCTTGATCGAGAAGAAAATCTATCTGTTCTGCATATCCCATTGCCTCAACGATCAATGGCCGTACCAGCGGATCTTCAGGTGGAAGTTGATTAAAGAGAATTTCAAGTGATGAGACCTGAGGCTCAACACCATGGGCATATAAATGATTGAGAAATAGCATAACTGCCTGTTTGACATAATTCCTGATATCTTCTTTGAGCAGAAGATGTGCTTGTTCTACCCAGTAGAAGTACCGGGTTTTGGGAATTCGTTCTACTTGTGAAGAGAGTGCACGGATAATATCTGCCATCACTCGTTCATCAGATGGAGTAATCAAGTCATAGTAAGATTGTAGGGCAGAGATTACCTCATCACTTCTTATTCTACCCGCAGATTTTGCCACCCAACGTCTGACCTCATCACTGGGATCATTAACCATAGAGAAGACAGGTTCAAGTGTATCAGGTACACCAATCTGACCTAGTGACCAGACTGCAGTACGACGAATATCATCATCAGGATGAGTGAGAACCTCGATAAGAAAGGGAATGGCACGAGGATCTCCCTGTTTACCCAAAGATTCTACCGCTTCATTCTTCATAATTGTTGGTTGTTCTGCATCAATGATCAGCTCACCTAGTGGAATGGTTGATTGCCAATCGCCCAGCTTTGCTAATTTATCTGGAATATACTTTCGTTTATCTAAGTCGGGCTCATGATACAACGCATCGAGTAATTCATCAATATTCATTGAATACTACCACATCAGGTATGAAACTATCAATATAATTAGATTATCAATCTAGTAAGGTCTCTTCCAATATTATCAACCATCGATCAAGATTTATTATGAGGCTTCTGCAGAAACAGCTTCCAGGAGATTGAGCAGACTATTCAATTCCTCTTCGAGATTAATTCCCATCATTCCCGCAAGTGCAAGAGAACTGACCATATTTTCTAGAAGTTCATCGGCAACCTCCTCTTTCTGTTCAGCAAGAGTTGCCTGACTGCTGAGTTGGTAGGCAAATTTATTGAGCAAGGATTCCCCAAGTGAGCGGAGTGGAGAATTGATTGCAATATTCATAGTAGGCATGGCATTACGAGCATTTGATCGGGATTCAATGAGGGCAGAAAATCGGGCTTGGGCGTCGGAAATATCTAACATTTTTTTATCACGTCTCGGGGGTGTTTGTTACAACTTACTATTCTCACCTCAGTATTTAATATTAGTTATTATCTTGATCTATTAGTATTTCGTTTGGACAAATAATAATACACCTATAATTGCAAATTAGAAGACTTCATGTCCTCTATATTGGGATATTTCCAAAAGTTCCACAGGAAACAGTGGGGAGAGTGAGTAATGACCCCGAAGAGGAAAGAATAGAAAATGATTCTCTCTACCACCCAAAATTATCAGAATAAGTTGATGTTATGACTGATGACTACGATTTCAGGAAGTTCAATCCTTCAAATGCATGAGTTGCCGGGCATAGTCCCAGCTCTCTTTATCAACAGTTTTCAATCGTGCAACTGCCTCATCCAGTGGGGTAGGAACAATATCCGTGCCACGAAGTGCAGGCATCATCCCGAATTGTCCATCAATTGCCATCTTGACTGCTTTCAATCCCAAACGAGTGGTAAGCACCCGATCATAAGCAGAAGGTGTACCTCCACGTTGAAGATGACCCAGTACAACTGATCGAGTAGTTATTCCCAGTTTCTCTTGTATCCGTCTTGCTACCTCTTTTGCAACTTCCAGTTTTTCCAACCGAACATGACCAAAATCATCAGTCTCAATATCGGTATGTTCAGCATCTGTATGCGAGAAGCCATATCCCTCACTGACTACAACTATACCCCAGGTATGACCCGTCTCGTATCGTTTCTTGAAAATATCATAGACCTCAGCCATGGAGATGGGAAACTCAGGGATCATAATTGCATGAGCACCACCTGCAATACCTGCATGCAGGGTCATCCAACCTGCATGACGTCCCATAATCTCTACTACCATCACCCGATTATGTGATCGCGCCGTAGTTACCAAGCGATCGATTGCTTCAGTGGCAATAGAAACTGCTGTATCAAAACCAAAGGTATAATCGGTAGCATCAAGATCATTATCAATTGTTTTTGGAACACCAACCACGGGAATCCCCTCAGCAGATAATCTGTTAGCCACTCCCAGTGTATCCTCTCCACCAATAGCAATAATACAATCAATTGATTTTGCTGCTACAGTCTTTCGGATCTGATCCACACCATCTTCCTCATGATAGGGATTGGTTCTTGAGGAACCCAGAATGGTACCACCTTCATCAATGATATCAATAATATGCTCTGGAATAGGATGCTCAATTCCTTCCATGAGACCTTGCCAACCGTATTTTATTCCAATCAGTTCATGCCCGTAATTTCCACATTGGATATAAGCTGCTCTGATCACTGCATTCATACCAGGTGTATCTCCACCACTGGTTAGAATTGCTATTTTCATGTCTAACCTCAGGTAGAAGCAAGTGTATCTAAGGTTTTTGAAGTATTATGAGTTAATAAAAGAAGAATAGCGCCATCAACTAACAATATTCTTCCAAAAATGATGATATAACCTCTGCCAGTGGAATTTCTTCATTCTCCATGTAAGCTATACCCTCAAAAATACTGGCTTCAATTGCCTGTACGTCTTGGATAGGAATTTCCAGATCAGTCAGGGCCATGAATTCAGCAGTCGGAGCAAATCGAATAGCCTGACCTCGTAGAACCAAATCCTTCTTATTGACAATGATCAATACCGGAGTTGATGAACTACGGTATTGGATAACTCGTTCAAATGATTTTGCCACTTCCAGCAGGTTATTTGATGTACCATCAAAAATAAAAATAATCACATCAGATTCTGCAATCGGTTTCTCCCAGAGGTCCCAAAAATCCTTCTGCCCTCCCATATCCATGGTAGTTAAGGTAGAATTTCCTAGAGTAAGACGTTTTGTGGATTTACCCATGGTAGGTACTGACGTGATTTTACCACTATCCCGTTCAGGAAGTAAGGTCTGCAGATAGCGGACTAGAGAAGTTTTACCGGCTCGAGATGGGCCAGAGATGGTCATCGATAGAGATTTCGAGATAAATCGATTTGCTACCAGATTTCGTAATCGGGTGAATAGACTCTTCTTCTTTTGATTGATAATATAGAACGGAATAGAATCACTGTTTACCATATCAGGAAGTTCATCCTCGGGATAGGCGATAGTATCACCAAGATACTGACCGGTATCATCAAAGTAGACAATTCGCGTATGATCTGTATGAGGAATAGTATAAGCGGCGACATTCATCTCGGTTATTTCTGTTCTGGCCTTGATCTCCGCCGCAGTAAGCATAATTGAATCAAAACGTTTGCAAACATCACACTCGAGAGTACGTATTGTAATAATTGCATCTTGCATACAGAGCTATATCATTTTGGGAATATATACACAGATAACTAGACAATACAGTGATGATGTATCACAACTTGTTGGAGGAAGAACATCATATGAGAGATTGTCAGATAAGGAAGAAATGCATGAATCAGTGGGGGTCAATGGACAATCAGCATTTATACGTTCTCTCGAAATTTCACGAATTCAACAGTTTCGGAAGTAAGCCGGGATAGATCTGCTGCAAATGCCATCATATGTGAAATGCTGGAGTGTGTCAGACTGGTCTGAACTGGACGTGATGGGTCCTGAATGTTAGCCACAAAGTCATCCATAATTCCTTGATCGCCTCCACCATGTCCTCCTTTTATTGCATGATTGATGAGTGTGGAATGATCTCCACTCAATTTATCTATCAGTTCAAGATGATTACCAGTAAATGAGAACCGTCCTTTCAATGTTCCCAAAGTTCCATCAATTCGAATTGTGCGTTCTTCCTCACTGGAATGACCAATTAAGCGAAATGAGACGGTGACCTCATTATCAAACAACAAACTAACAACCTGATTGTCAATAACATTGTGCTCATCAACATCATAAACACAACGACCATACGGACCAGTTTGAATAGCAGACAACCGGTTGGCATAGGTTGGATCTTCAGTAATAACATTCACTGGCCAACCATCATAGGAATTGATCTGACTGAAAGGAAACACGTTCTTCAATCGGGGGTACTTCAGAGCCAGATTGATAAATGTGCGTTCGGCAAAACCTGCATCATTACGATTGGCATGTAGTAGAGGCTCAATATCGAGGTAAATGCGGGGAGCATAATATGGGCAGGTAGCAGCTATGGGGCAACCATCAGTACAGTGCGAAGGAGCTCCATCGGGTTTATTCTTCTTACCAAAATAATGAAGATTACCAAAAGAGCTAAGATATTTGGGTTGAGCCCTTAATAACCAAATCATCAGATCAAGATCATGTGAACATTTAGTAAGAATCATTGGAGCTGTTTGATCGCGATTTGCCCAGTTACCCCGAATATAAGAATGTGCATAATGATAATAACTCACATTCTCTGCCATCTCAACGGAGATGATCTCTCCCAATATATTTTTATCAAGTAGTTGTTTGATCTTCTGGTAGAATGGGGAATAACGCAGGACATGGCAGACCTGAATGACTTTATCAGTTTGCTCTGCCAAAGTAACAAGTTCTTTGACCTCAACCGGATTAGTTGCTATTGGTTTCTCAAGCAAGCAGTGATACCCTGCGGAGATACAGTATTTTGCAGCTTTAAAATGCAGATTATCAGGGAGGGAGATAATTACCGCATCAACCTCTATCTCTTGTTGGCAGAAATCTTCCCAATCTGAGAAGTAGGCAGATTCACTTAGATGATGAAGGTTGAGTATCTTCTCAGCTCTGACTTTATTTGGATCAGCCACACCAACGAGTTCAATAATATCAGAATGCTCTGCAATATATTCACTGTAAATTGTACCCCGGTTGCCTGCACCCAGCAGAAATACCTTGATAACCACAATGACCCATTAACACTGATGGATTATATGCACTGTGTTACAATCTTAGGTACAGTAAGAACTTTACTTCTACTCAGATCAAAAATACTATAATCATAGCATTCTATTCTATTCTGTGAACTCCTCGAATTATGACAAATTTATCGGGGAATTACGACTCTGTGGAATTACACTCCCACCTAATGCAATTATTGAACGAAAAGGTGAAGTCTATGGATTGGATCTTGAGACAATAAGTAAGGATGAGTACAAACGCTTTCCCTTTCGATCACAGTATCTCTATGAACTTCGTCGGTTGAAATTGCCGAGAATAAAATCGGAACGATATCCTCCAATCTTTCATCTCAACCAGTTAACTCACCTGAGCATGAATAGTCTCCGTGCGGGGAACTTGCCTCCTAAATTTTACCAGCTCACCAATCTTCAGGTGGTCAATCTAGCGGGTAATCGGATTACAAAGCTACAAGATGAACTGGGTAATCTCAGACAATTGAGTTGTCTTGCGCTTGGATCAAATAAATTAGAGGACCTTCCTGATGTATTCGATCAGCTCACCAATCTTCACGATCTCTACCTTTACAACAATCATCTAGCGGCATTACCACCTTCCATTGGATCACTTCAAGAATTGAAAATACTGGTAATAGAGAAGAATAAACTCACCCAACTTCCTCTCGAGATCATGCATTTGACTACCTTGGAAGTATTCAGGACAGCAGATAATCCACTCTCACTCACACCTGGCAATTATATCTGGATTGATATGTTAGAACAAAATGTGACAGATCTGAGCGCATTGCAGAAGAACCCCTGTTATATGTTTCCAGTGTACTATTGGAGTTGGAACCATTCTGAAAATACAGAGGATTAAGATGAGGCACAGAAAACCGTCATAGCTATAATTTTATAACAAGTAAATCATTACTTGAAATAATCATATCTTCCGCGAGGATTATTTGACAGAGCGAGTAAGCATGAATTCTTGGATTTGGGAGAGAAATCTCACAATTACAATATTGATGATTATTCTGGATAAAATAATACTTTCGAGCTAGATACGAGGTGAGACTTGTGTCAGAGAACACAGCAAAAGCAAGAATAAAAATAATTGAACGATTTATTGAGGCAACCACAGGAGAACCTGCACCATTTGAATTCTCTAGATTAATTGCCAGAGTAAAAAAAGACATACCTGATTTTCAGGAACAAGCCAACTGGGAGAAATCATCAGAACTGGCAGATTTCTTGGAAAAATATGACCTGATCAAACAGGTCTATCCCAAAGGTGAACTGATTATCTATATCCAACCATTAGTTTCCCTGAAGGATTGGATACCCACTCTCCGTGAACATCTTCTGGAAGAATACCCCCGGCGATTACTTCTCGATGCAGATGCCATTAATCTGCCATTGACCAGTTTTCATACGCTGAGCTCATTTCTTGATTTCATTGATGACCACGAGGAAGAGCCGATTTTCCGAGGAAGTGTGGTCAATCATATTGATCACAGTTTTTGGTTGGAGAAGAATGGAGTCTGTTATGCCATCAATCGATTTGATGCGGATTCTATTGCTCAACTTCGCGAGATGGTCACCTTTGGTCTTGATGGCTATCAGGGAGACATTAATTCCTTTACTTGGGAACCTCTGAGTATTCTTCACGAGAAGCATGAGAAAGTCAGACAGAATCTAGCTGCATTTTCCAGTATGCCTAATTACCAGGAGTATCTACCTGATGAGATCGAGATTACTATCGATGGATCCAATCCCTATGAGATCTATCGACAACTGAAAGATCTAGGATTTGAACACATCAATGAGTACGAAAAGGTAAGACAACTTGGCTTAGCAACGAAGAAACATCTGGAAAGTTACGATCGATTAAGTGATCAATTCGATCAGGATGATGATTACCTCTCGGCAATGGTCATTTCCAACTTCTATACACCAGATAAATTCGAGGAAGCACTGGAGATGGGATATGTCTTCTACCAAGAATACGAGGATGCACTCAAAGGCAAATTTGATAATGCAGAGGAATTCCGTGCAGCCCGACAGAAAGGATTCAAACAAGCCGATATCTATCGTGAGGCCATGGAAAAAGGATTTAAAAACCGTGAGGCGTATGAAGAAGCTCAATCCGGTGGTTTCCTCTCCAAGGATGAAATGGATACAGCTACCTCAAAAGGATTCGAGACCCGTGAGACGTGGTTAGAAGCACGGGAACTGGAGCTAGATGACTACAACGATTACGAGCGGTATGTTGCGACTCGTGATGAGCGAATTGAGGAGATTAAACCTGCTCTTCTTCAGGTAATTGATTTCATGCGGGACGGGTCACATTCAATTCAATCTATTCAGGAATTTGTTATCGGTCGTCTACGCAAGGAAGTATCCCGATCCGATATCCACTACCTATTGAGTAATGATGACGAATTCAACGAATATGGTTACTATGATGTGGAAATCCGAGGTTATCACAAAGGTTCCCGTAAACCAGATTTCATCCCACAATTTGCCAGTAACAATGGTAATGGAGCAGACGTCATCGTTGATGCGTCAAATGTGGCATGGCATGGCAAACGAGCAGATCTAGGTGAGAACCCAAAATTTGAAAATATCCTTATCATGATTAATGCTTTGAAACGGAGAAATATTGAGAATCCCCTTATTCTCGCAAAATCCAATTTGAAACATATCATTGATAACAAACAGGGATTCAGCAAGTTGATTGAGGATAAAATTGTCAAAGAAACTCCTGCAAGTGAGGATGATGATGAATATATTCTCAAAATCGCACTTCGAAGAAAACTCCTAATTATCTCCAATGATTTATTTCGAGACTGGCAACGGGAGAATCCTGACCTAGCCGAGAAGATTCAGGAATTGACCACACAGTATTCAATTACCTCCGATCAAGTCGATTTCTCAGAACAACTCGATGGCTGGATAAGAAATCCCAAAAACCAGTAGATAGGCCAATATAGCATCTAAATTCTACATTATCCTAGACTTCAATTTCTTTAAGGTGTTTATATCTTCTTTTACACATTAATGGTATGAATAGTCTGTTTCACATGAAGTCCAATTATATCAAAGCCCTGTTTACGAGGGAACAAGGCTATACCGAGATTGAGTGCACAGTACGCTATCCACATAAAAAAGCGATCCAAATCCTCAATTCATTTACACCACAGGGGTCCAGTCCAGAGATCAGTTTACGAATTGGCAGCCTTAATGATATGATAGGAATTGGATATTACCGAATGAATAATGAGAGTGAAGCCAGCCTATTTACCAGTTTTACCAAACATGATGAGGAAAATATGAATCTGTTTCTGCATCTACCCAAAGCCACCACTGGTAATGAACAGGTGAATTTTGACAAGATTATCTATCCCGCAGAACATGACAGCAACCCACAATTACTGGATTATTTTGACAATGAGATGGTGTCATCGCTACTCTACTCGATAATGGCTGGGGATAATATCATCGTCATTCATGAGGATCATGAAAAACGACTTGAATTCTTTCGAGAATTTCTTTCCTATTTTCCAATCATTCTCTTGAAATATAATCGTTTAACCACTAATTGTACTGAACTTGATGGCAATGAGAATATTATTGGTGTATCTCAATTGCCTAAAAAATACCGGTCACATGATAAATTACATCTCTCACTGGATACGATTTTTGTTGACCTGGCTGCATATACAATTAGTGGAGGCGGATTGAAACGTAATGAATTCTCTGATACCATTGCAGAACTGATCAGAACTGAAGCCAATCCCCGGGAGATTATTTTGGAATATATCCAATCCAGCACAACTATGGATGAGAATTACAAATCAATAATGCCAAATTATCATCTCATTCAACAACTACGAGTCAATCTTGGCATAGAAGAACCAACTGCGAATGATTGGTTAACCAGCTTTTAGTTAAATTACAACAATCTAGAGCCTAGAATCAGCGATTTGAAGTATTCTGTAGTATAAATAATCAATCACACATGGAATAGATATGATAGAACTACACCAATCACTGACTGTAATTCAGGTATCTGAATTCATCTTACTTGTGACCCATTTGAGTTTGATGTATATTGAATTTAAATCCCTGAAAAAAGTGTTACGAGCAAATCAGACCTTATCTCTTATCGGCTTTCTTTTCCTCTTCGCCATGATGCGAATAAGCCGAATTGTTGGAATATATACGTCTAATCTGCTGATTCGAACATATCTCACCGCCCTTTTGAGCATTATTGCAATCGCCCTGTTCATCAATTGGGGATCGATAATTATCGGTATCTCCGTTCGAGTCCGGATGATCTTCTACGTTGGACTTTTCATTCCTCTATTTATTTTCATTTACAGTAGAGAAATGCACTATCATGGGTTGGAATCAATTATTCTAGCAATCATGATTGGCATTGCCAATATATTTATGTTCCTGATTTTCCGTTTTGTTTTCAAAACTTCCCCATACTATCGCTCTCGACACCGATTATTTCTTTTAACCCTATCATTTTTCATCTACATTATCTTTGAGGGGTTAGCTGTAACTTCAATGGGAACTGGTGATTATATCTCCGCCTCCATTTTTCTTCTGTTAACTTTACCTCCTCGATGTGGTATCACCATCAGTATCATCCTACCCGACCGACTGGTTGAATTTTTAAAACATATTATTAAGTAGTCAAATCAACAGATTATGGGTAAGTCCCCACCCTTACTGTCTACGAGATGTCTTAAACAAATAACGGTTTTATCATCTGCGTATACCAGTGCCTACGAAGAGTTCTGGAGTTGTGATGATTGCAGATAGTCCCGACTATACGCAAAAAGTGAGATGGATACTGACAAGGAGGAAAAATCATATAATAGGATATCAGCCAGTAATTCAACAAAATATAGGTTCCTAGGTGGATTTTTATCATTCCCCACCCACCAATACAACCTATCCTTCAAGTGGAACAGATGCAATTGGTGGAAATGAGTTAGTATTATCTAATCCTCGGGAAAGAGAACCAGTCTGAAACAATCCCGGTTGAATAGAAAGCAGCAATCTACCTGATCAACGATGAGACTTTCAACCGGATATATGATAAACAGGTATGATAGGAGTGTATCTGTAATGGCGAAAAAACGGCTCAATGATCTTGATGGGAAAGAATGGATCAAGCATTCCATTAGTTGGTTCACGGTTAAGACACCTCACCGCAGTGAGAAGCAATTACAACATCCTGCAAAATATCCATCATCACTCGCCAAACGATTCATCCGACTGTTCACACGGGAAAATGACTGGGTGCTGGATCCCTTTGCAGGTACAGGAAGTACGTTAATTGGGGCATGGGAACTGGGTCGCAATGCGATTGGAATTGAGTTGAATCCAGATTATGCAGGACAAGCAGAGGAATACTTGAAACAGAGTTCACTTGATGACTTTTTTGATGATACACAACAACTCAAACAACAGCAGGTCATTGTTGGTGATGCGCTTGATGTTGAGAAATTAATTGCGGAGCAGGCAGATGACCAACGCTTCCAACTCTGTATGACCTCACCTCCCTACTGGAATATGTTGAAAAAGAAACGGGGAGGGTCTGACTCACAACACAACCAACGTGCAGCACAGGATCTACCACTAGACTACAGTGATGATACTCGAGATCTTGGAAATATTGAGGATTATGATGAATTTCTTGAGAAACTGGTAGATGTGTTCATCAGAGTGAAGCAGGTACTTGCCGATGAAGGCTATCTGATTGTCGTTCTTCAGAATATCAGAGATAGTGATCAGCATTTCAACCCTCTAGCATGGGAATTTGCTCTGAAAATGCGAAATCATTTCCGATTAGAACAGGAACAGATCTGGTGTCAGACAGACAAAACTGCAGGAATCTGGGGTTATCCCACTACATACGTTTCTAACGTGCATCATCACTACTGTCTTATCTTTAAAAATACAGAGAATTAAATCAAAACCAGTATAATCAGGTCAAGATTGCAATAATAGTACGATTGGATAGGATTAGGTGAACAAAGTACATAATGGAATTGTTGAAACTTTTAATAGTAGAAGGTAGTTACAACTCTCAACGATTCAGCATGAAAAAAACCACCATTTTTCTACTCACACTAATAATGCTATCAAATCTACATTTTCAAATGACACAGAGTCAGGAATTGACACAGGATCAGGATCTGGTGACAATTACCTTCGATGTAGAAGTACCATCAGCTCAAGATTCATTGGATTTGCAGGAGATTCTATTTCTCGATAGCTACACGTATGACAGCCATACCATGACCAAAATCAGTACGACAGAATTCGAGTACAGCATTGAATTAACCCCAGGAACGATATTCAAGTATCGATACGGAATAGATAATCAGTGGGAAACACTCAATCAGGACAATAAGCAGGCAAATAATTACTATCGAGTACTCCATGTTCCTGCTCAGGATACAACCATTTCAGAAAAGGTGGTGGGATATATCGACTCATCACCAGCAACAGGAACTGCATTCGTTAATGTTACCGGGCAAATTGTTGACTCGACTACTGGTCGTGGACTGGAAAATGGAGAAATCTGGATAGGTGGTGTCAGAGGTAAGATTGGAAGAAATGGATCATTCTATATTGACAGTACCGTGGCAGGAATGCAACGTGTAACCGTACTACCGGAGACACATCATTACAAGACAGTGATGGTCGATCTGAGTACTTCAGGAGATCCTTCAGTTAACTTTATCAAGATAAATCCAATAGCTGTCGATCCAGCTAAAATAATTTCAGTAACGTTTCTCGTCAAGGTACCTCATTTTCCAGCTACCAATCAGTTGCGATTGATTGGTGACAAACCATTTCTTGGATATGATAATCATTTTGGCTATAATCTCCACTCTCCAGTACTACAACATCTGAAAGATAACTGGTATACTACTACAGTCGAGATGCATGCCGGTACAGCAATCACCTATCAGTATACATTTGGTGCAGCCTGGATAAATATTGAGTGGGATAACCAGTTTCATCGAAATTATCGAAAAGCTGTGTTCTATGAGGATAGTGTTGTCAGGGATAAGGTCTTTTCATGGACTGATGATCCCAATACCTTCGACTCAGTTGAACTAACCGTCAATGTTCCTTCGACCACTCCTCCAAATGAAGCAGTATATCTGCATTATGGCTTGACCTTGATTCCAATGCAACAGAGTGGATCCCTGAGCTGGACCACAATACTATGGTTACCTCCATGGGAACAAGAACTGAAATATTCCTATCAGTTGGGGACATTTACTGCGGTTTACAATGAATTCAATTATGATGCAACACATAACCGAGTAGTAGCTGACTCTGTGGGACAGGTAACTGATACGGTAGAAGGCTGGCGTTGGATCGCAAATGCAACTGATCCAAGTATTGATAGTGTCAATATCACCATCGGTGTGAATGTACCCTACTATACACCTGACTCAGATACCCTCTATCTTATTGGTGATGGCATTGGATGGTCCAATCCCATGACAAAACAATTGACACGGATTGAGAATCATTATTTTGAGACACAACTTCTCCTGGATCGAGGAGTAACTTATGATTTTTCTGTCACCCGTGGTGATTTCAGTAGTCAGGCAACCTCCAATTTTACCATCTCCGGTAATTATAATGGTCAATTAGTACATGGGCATATTGATGGTTGGAAGGATCTAAATGGCAACTGGAATCGTACCTCGATGATTGGTGGTGTAATGCTGATGGATTGGTGGGATCCACAGATGAAATCACTGGTCGCACCAGCATTTGAACGGTTCAGTAACGAGGGAGGACAATGGATTGAATATGCACCACAGTGGAGTGTCGATCACCGATCACCAACCCCGTATATCGGAGCCGAAGGTGGAAGTACTGAGGAAGAGCTGACCTATATTGTCGAACAGGCACATCGTTATGATCTGAAAGTATACCTATCAGTGGGAATAAACGGAGAGGTAGCTGCTGATTTCACCGGGGTTGGTTGGCCAGACTATACCAACGAACAGTGGCAGATCTACCGTCAGGCATTTCTCGATATTGCAGATTATTCCTCAAGAATTGCACAATCACTGGGAATTGAACTATTGGCCTTACCCAACTATATCGGACCCAATGTCACTGCGTTTGATGCATTGATGAATGAATCAATTGATCTGGTCAGATCACAGTATACCGGACAACTAACCACCTCTCTGGGTTGGACCAATACCGAGTATACTTTTCCTGCCAAATTGGATTATGTGGGGATGTATTTCTGGGATAATTTCCTCGATGGCAATAATCAACCCACAACACAGCAACTGGTAGATGCCATAGGTCAGGATCTGGATACTAGATACAAGCCATTTGCAGATCGATTTAATAAACCCATCCTGTTTGGACAGATCGCCTATGCCGCAGTTCCAGGGAGTAACTATCGTCGTGACCTTCAGTTAGGATTCAATACAATACAGAGTGAGAATTACAGTCAAAAGGTACAGGCACGAGTATATGAGGCATTCTTTCAGGCAATTGCCAATCGAACCTGGGTAGCTGGGGGTTTCAGCTTTGGATATTTCTATTTCCAACTGGATTATCCGGACTACAGTATTGCGTACAAACAGGCTGAGGCAGTAGTACTGAAATGGACACATATGTTTGGTGACAAGAATTACATCGAACCCGTTGCAAAATACCGGGTTCAGAATAATTTCCAACTTCCCTACAATAGTCAGTATAATGAGATCAGATACAGTCTGGGTGATAATGCATCATGGTCCAACTGGATGGCTACCTCAGAAACACTTGATCTTGCGAACGTCGTCACCACCTCAATCCATGGTGGTGGAGAGTACATGGTCTGGTTGCAGGGCAGATCAGGGGCCGATACCTCCATTCCCATTTCGGTGTTGCTACAAGTAGATACTGCACCACCCGTACTTACGGTGGATCGGACTGATGGGATCAGGATTCATGTTGCCGATGATACCAGTACGACGATCACCATTCAATTCAACGAGAGATATCAACAGGTGCTGAATTTCTCCAGTGAGACTAAGCAAGTCTTCCTACCATCAGAGATACTGGCTGGAAATTACAATGTTTCCATCACTGCGATGGATGCACTGGGACAGATATCAACTGAACAACTCATCATCCAAGTACCAATATCTTCGATCTCAACAAGTAGCAGTAAACAACCTGGAGAGAATAGTGGAGGTTTTCTACCCTATCCCATCCTGAGTTCAATCATCATGATTGCTATGCTTACCATCTTCAAGAAGCGGATTAATAAGCAATATTAAGTCATCGCATATCATCAAACGGACAAATCACAGGACTCCTAAAATACATATATCATAATGAGAATCCGCAAATATGGAAATGCGACAAATTGAGATCACACCTGAAGTGGACAATCTACTTAACAAAGAACAAGCTGGGGATGAATCGTATTCAGAAGTGATACTTCGAATGGCGGCAGAATTAGCGGAATATCGAGATCATGGCCTTATTGACAGAGATCGTACGGAGAATACCGATAATGCAAGTACTAAAAACCTCCCTGAAGAAGAAACTGACCAGTTGCCTGAAGAGGAAACTGAATTACTCCCAGAACCAGAAGATCAGAAATTACCTGTAACCTGATATTAATCGCATATTTGACAATGAATCTAGCAATATCAAATTTCGATAGATCAAATAATGAATTGTTTAATCAACAAAGTAGTGAAAAATTCAACTAAAGACGATGCATACCATAATTATACGGGATACCGGAAGAGAAATTAGTGAAATGTTTTATAGTGTGAATTCAGGCTTAGCTTTATGAAGGTAATTTCAAAATTTTCTGGATTCACATTCATACTTCTTGGAGTGCTAATTATCTCGTCATTAGCAACTACCTCGGGATATGTGATGAATGATCTGGATCAGAATAATACCATTAAATCAGATATTATTGGATATAATTCAACTGGGTTCATGCATCCAAGTGCCACTGCTAATTCATCAGAATGGTTTGGTACGACTACCAATCCACTTGGTGAATCAGAAAGAGGACCGATTTATTCTAATACACCTACAACTGGAAATTTTGTTAAAGGAATCAATTATGGGTTTAATATTCCACAAGGATCACAAATTGTTGGAATTGAAGTGATGATCTCCCATGCCACCTGGAATGGTAATGCAGGGTATAATGCCACATTAGGTGTGGAATTACAGTGGAATAAACAACAATCAACTACCAATACCGGAACACAGGATTTCGTTGATAATAAGTACAAGGGATGGAATAATAGTTTCAAAAATTCCACACTTGGTGCAGCAAACGATCTATGGGGTAGAACCTGGTCAGCAGATGATTTTATGGACAACAATTTCGCGGTAAATACCACCCTAATTGATGTCAACGGTGGTACTGAGGCTTTGGATTTTGTCTGGGTCAACGTGAATTATATACCTCCAGTGGAACCAGCGAACATCACCATCCAAAATTCAGGCGATCTGGATATAATATTAGATAATCTTGCAAATCTTACTCTTCAATGGAATATCACCTTTGGTTTCGGAGAACAACTCAATTTGAATAACTATGTTAGTGTATGGTATGAAGTAAATGGAACTTCTTACAATGATTCTCCTGGTGGAGTCAGTTATACCAATAATTCTCAGGTAATATTAGCTGCTGCTGCATCATTCTATGATAGATCTGACAGTAGTTTTGCTGGTAATTTTTCCTCATTACTGACAATCCCAGATATCTACAATGTGACATTAGTTGCGGGCTTGTATGATAGTTCTGGCAATCTGAATACCTATTCCTCATCCTCAATTTTTATCACGGTTAAGGATACATCAGAGTCAACCGGTACGATGAAAGAACCTACTCTTCAATTTGATCAGAAGACATACAATCTCGAACTTGAGTTGACTCAATTGGATACGATTAATGTCACTATTTTTACCACACTGGTCAATTCTTCTTCGTATAATTTTTCAAATTATACGGTTTATGTGATGCTCAACAACAGTTTTCAATTCTCTCTATCCTGGCAAAATAATACCTTCAATACCATTGATCTGACAGAGATTGTATCTGATGTCGGATATTATGTATTCGATCTGGTTTTTGAAGCAACTGCTGGAGATTACTACATCAATTCTACGGTTAATGTCAATCTCAGAGTATATGAAAAGGATCTGATAACTGAAACCACATCTACTGGGACCTCATCAACTACGGAACCAACTAATTCAACGCAACTTCCCGAGTTAAATCTTGATTTCCCCTTTGTAAGTGTGATTTCCTTCTTCATTGGTTTTGCAGCTATTGCAAACTACAGAAAACGAATGAAATAGAAGTAAATTAAATTCAACTATCTTGAGAGGAACTCAATTCTTACTTATCAGTGATTCTGAAGAAGTATCTCAACAATTTCTATTTTCTTAATATAATCCGCTAGAAGACCGTCATCAATCTGATCATCCTCTTCCCAGCCAATGCCAATTTTAGCCCATTTTGGATGTTCCTTGACATACTGTTGCATCACATTGAGTTTCTCAGGCATTTCCAATTGTCTTAAATTACAATTCTGTTTTCGGAATCCGTAATAGATCTGTGTTTTATCGGGATTTTCCTGATGATTCTTATACCACTGCGTTCTCTTACCTCTTGCCAGAAAGATAAATAGATTATTCTCAATTTTTCTAATTTGAAGACCTGCATACCTATTTTTGCCAGACTTCCTACCGACAACTTTGATAACCGTAAATGTATTTTTCAACCCGAGTAAGGGTAGAAGACGTAACCTTGCCAAAGGAACTATGAGATACTTATTGATGAATTTCCAACGTTTCAGGGTAGTACTTTTCGCTGCTTGATCGCCATGATGAATATTGTATACGATTGATCCTTGACGAGGCAGAGATTCCTCTGACATAGTATAGCAAGATCTTGGCCGTGATATTAAAATATTGGCCATATAGAGGATAACAAAGGTGATTTTGTAATTCTGATATTTTGAAAATTTGAGAGTTAATCTGAGAGAAGATGTTGCAATATCAACGAAGAAAAATAGGAAATAAGAGCATTAATATTTCCCTCATCTGCTTGATGTAATGCCTCACGGTACGTGATTTTGGTTGAATCAGGTAATTCTATATAGGGAAGTCCTATCTCGATTAACCAATTATTTGTTAGTTCACGGATTACTCGTCCATTCCCATTGTTGAATGGATGAATATTCAGAAATTGATGATGAAACTTCGTGATTCCAATAATGGGATGTTGTTCTGAACGATGTAATTCATCTATAGCAGCTTGTAGGTGATTCTCTATTTCAATTGGATGACTAGTTAGAACTTCAGATCCAGAGATACTAGCAGCAATCCTACGCAATGAACCACATTCATTGGGAAGACTCTTTTGCAACAGATACCGATGCATCATAATTATCTGATCCACATTGACGGAATCCATTGTAAAATTTTCGCGGTGATTGTGATAATATTCCCTCCAACGGTGATAATTGTCAATTTCGTCAACAATATCGGATGATTCCTCAATATCATCTTCTGTTGATCCATCGAGAATAGGAGAACTGGATACATCCAATTTTCTTGTGTAATATGTTTCAATACCCGTTACCAAGTCTTTCTCAAGACTTTTACGATGATACATCAACCGGGTAAAATTAGATAATACAAATGTATCCAGTTCCAACAGGTCTTCGTGGTATTCAAATTCGAGTTTTTGTTGCAGATATGACATTATCTGATCCTTTGGAATTGATTTTTTATCAATTTCAGAATTCAAGTCTTGATAGAACATCTGTGAATTCTCCAGATTTCTAATCAAGGTTGTTGAGAAGCTGATCTATCTGTTCTGGATTTTGATTGGTAAGTAATATTTGCTCCATCAATTCATCAACCGATTGATCAATATCTGGATTACTAAACAAATCTTCTGGAAAAGATGAGACCAGATCATTCAATTCCAAATACAATGAGTATACCTGATCTGCTAATTCGTGTGATACCTGCTTGAAAATAAATCGGATTAATTCAGCAATTTCACCACGATCGGCGTTGTTTAGTGCCTTGATATAATCGGATCGATTCTCATTATTTACAAAGATCGAGGGGAGATCGAATTCATGTAATTGTAGTCTCATAATCTCTCTTCCTACTCTACCATTGCCATCAATAAATGGATGAATCTGTTCAAATCGATGATGAAATAGAGCAATCAATTCAATCGGATGCATTTTATCACTAGATGACTTGTACCACTGACATAATGCTTCAAGTTGATCCTCAATTTCGAATGGTTGTGCTGGTGAGAAATTAGCACCACGAATACCGACATTTATCCCTCGGAATTGACCGGCATTCTCATCATTGATCTCATTCAAAATAAAATAATGAATTTTACGGATGAAATCAATATCAAATGTAATTGATCGATTTTCAAATTTTGAAATATAGTTCTTTAATTTTCGATAATTGTTGATTTCAAAAAATTCTCGAGCTGATTTTCCACCAACCGTCATCCCTTGATTTAAAGTCAAATCTGTCTCCAGCAGGTTGTAGGTATTTCCTTCTACAGCCGTAGTGCCATGCACATATTTGGTATAACGATTTTCTTCCAGTACAGATAAATCTGATTTAGAATATTTAGTCAGTGATTGGTAATACAAAAATCGATAGAGATCGATTAATAGAACCTCCTTTCGGGATAATTCCTGTAAATCATACTGTCTAGTTGAGATTTCGATCAGGGTATGTTTATACTCTTTGATCAAAATATTCAGATAATACTGAAGACGACTATTTGGATTATTTTTGACCTTTCCAACATAGATTTCCTTTCTGACAAATGGATTCTTGATGTAGGTATGATAATAATCATGGCCATTTGAGTTTCTAATTTTTAAATCATAGGTGAAATTCGATAATATCTTGGCTAATTTGATATTAGCAGAACCATCTGATGATTTTCTTTCCTCGGATCTGAGCATAACATACCACTATGGTATTATTGGTACTTCATCTATATATAGATATGTTTTGCTTGATATTTCTAGATAAATTTAGAAAATATAATGATATTATTCTAGAAATATGCAGATAAAATACAAACCATAACAACCAGCTGATGAATAAAGATTGTGATACCAATGGAATTAGTGTCTGAATACAATTCAATATTGGGAAGTGGGTAAAGGAACAGGGTATATGGATAGTAGTAGTTCAATTTATGATCATAGTAGATCTAATGATTGTACAGCATAGCAGAATTCATCGCAGTATCTGCCTGAAGAAAACCGGCACCATAATCACCACCATCCCAATCATACCAGAACTGGAAGGGAGGGATGGGATAGGCACCAAACGCACCATCTGCAGGAAGTGGCATGCCATGTGCTGCCCGTTTCAGAATAAATTCCACCTGAGACTGTGTGAGGTCAGGATAATCCTGAAGAATCATGGCAACCATCCCCGTCACATGGGGGGCAGCCATAGATGTTCCTGAGAGGAAATAGAAGGCAAAAGCATTGGAGAATACCGGCTTGTAAGGACCGACGATGAAATCACCAGGTGCGGCGACATCCAGATCCTGATGTTTCTGACCAAGATCCTTATTCGGTCTTGAGCTGAAATTCGTCAGATATACCTGGAAGTTATTACCAAAGGAATCAGGGGTATTCAGATCCTCAGGTACATCAGCCAACCAGCCTGATAGACCAGTTGAGAACATATCAGTCCAGCCAACAGCAGCAGTAGAGATAGATTGGGGCAGAGCACCAGGATATCCCATACCTGCCTCATCTTCATTACCGGCAGAGACCACGATCTTGACGCCTTTAGATATTGCATAATCAATAGCATCCTCGACCATTGCAGAATACCCACCACCAAGACTCATATTGATAATGACCGGACCATCGAGTTGATCTGCGAGATTGGCAATATAGTAGATACCTGCAGAGATCATCTCCCAGGTACCAAAATTAAATTGATAGGGACCATATGGTGTATCAACGGTCCAGGCATCGAGGACGAGGACGGGAATGATGGTCACATCAGGTGCTACACCCTGTACGTGATCACCATACATGTCAAATCCAACTATCGTCGAGGTCACATGCGTACCATGACCACTGGCCATATCAGTGATAAACCCACGATCAGAGCGGAGCGGACCGGATTTGATATAATTATCACTGGGGTCATAATACCAGTCGTGTGTAAACCCAATACCCAGATCAGTTGCGATCTTGGCATGAGGGAAGAGTGATTCGTAATTGGGGAGGAGCCCAGTATCCAGTACGGCGACATAGACATTCTCTCCGGTATTGTCAACATTCTCCGTATTGATAAAATCAGTCCAATACGGGGTAATCGATGAAGTAGGCATTGCCTGTTGATCCATGGCAGTTGCAGCAAAAGGTTCTGCATTGAGAGACCCAATATCCGCTGCAGTCTGGCTTCCCTGGATACGTATCTGGGGAGCTGGCAAAGGTGACATCGGTACCATTGCAGATAGCATGATGAAAATCAGTAAAGTAGTATAGTGTTTCAATAATTTCACCTGTGTCAAATATGACATACCCAACAGCTACCTTCCCTTGATAAGTATTCGGATTATTGGATAAGATCCGGGAATTGAGTGGCTAATTCTGGAAAATCTACTGGATAAAGATAGACCCGTCGAGCATGTATTTTTCACTAATTATTTGTGATATAACACGATTTTACAAAATAACGAGAATATCGGGTAATAACCACTCATATCGACCAGTAATACATAAGAAACTAACCAATCAGATCTGTAATGGTTCTAACGATGAAATAATTACGATCGAGAATCAACCAGAAATGAAGTAAAATAGATGCGATAGTACGACAAATATCGATATATACCGGCAATATGATTAAAAATAGAATTGCCAATACATCGTTGTGTCCAGCGTTCAAGATTCTCCCCTTCACGACGACAGACGGCTACTTGCAGTTGATATCATCCGAGGTATTGCCATTTTTGGTGTACTATTTATCCATCCCATGATCTACGGAACCTGGCAAACAGAAGAAAATGCTTTGAATATCGTTCCCTTTACCGTGGTGCTACTATTTCTTCCCATTATTTTGATGGGAACATGGGGAGGGGGTTTTCTGATGATCTCATCGCTGGTTCATACCTACAATACCCAGCACCGACTGGCTCAGGGATACTCAATGAGGAAGATAGTTGGGCCGATTCTTGCCACCAGTACCTTGTTATTTATCATCGATCCACTACGAGCTTTTCTTTTTGGTCGTACCTGGACCAATGCCTACAGTGAAGGCTATAATTACTCAATCCTCAGCCGGCTACTTGAACAGGGAAAATTAGGCTGGCCAGAAGTGGAGAAAATTTTTCAGATCGGGATTCTACCAGCAATTGCCATCAATGGCTATATCACCTGTCTTCTGCTTTGGCTCCTCTTCCGGAACAATGGAGTTGAGAAACTGCAACGAAACGTCACCATTCTGCTCATCCTTGGAATTGGTATGAGCCTGATCTCCAATCCACTGAATCAATTGGTGCATCCCTATGTGACCATCCTATTTGAAAAAGCCGGGATCTACCGGTTATTTGCCTATATCCTCCGGTTCTTCTTTGGAGCACAGCTGAGCTACTTTCCTATGGGTGTCTACGGTATATTTGGATTGGCAGGAGGGATGCTTCTAGCAAATCGATCATCACTTGCCACCATCAGGCGATTTGGCGTCAGTCTTGGTCTGCTTTATCTGGTCGGATTTGTCATCTCGCTAACTATCACCATATCAACTGCGGCAAATGTGGAAGATGCAATATTTGGGATACTTGATTACGAGATCTATCCCCGAGAATTGCTATTCTTCAGCCTTGGCTGGATGTTCCTCCTATTCTACTGGATCCTCAAACGTTATGAATACATACCTGATGAGCTCAGAGTAAAACGTGCCAGAAAAACGCTGTTTTTCCGACGATTTGGTGTGGCTACGCTGACGTTGTACATTCTCGAACCAGTATTCAACGGGATCATTGCCCATATCTTTCATATCATCTTTGGTAATCCCTCAGCACCATTTGGCACTCCTGATCCATTTATGTCAAATGTCTGGGCGATTCTACTATTTGTTGCCACATTTGAGATATTCTGGATGGTATTTGTCTATTTCTGGGCAAAATCCGGGTACAAATACGGGGTAGAATACTGGATTGTCCGTGTTGGAAAGAATAGACGGACGATCAGATCTAAACGATTACAATTAGAAACCTATGAGACTGGGTGAACTACCCCGATCTGAAGGACGGGGTCTTCTTGTCGTTTTAGATAAACCATATAGTTGTTAATCTATAAAAACATATGATTTACCAATTTTTGAAACTGTAGGTGCTAATTGACGTTTCAAGGTTAGTTTGATATTATTCATCACAACAGAATAAGTTGAATTCGAAGTACTTTCTGTAGTTTTACCTTTAAGAGTAGAAGTACCAACACCGTTACCTAATCCTTTGATAGAAAGAGTTCTCATTATCAATTGATCTTGCTCAAATTCTATGAAAAATTCATTACTAAATTGGCCTGATTGACAACGATAAGAGCCTGGATTATTAAATTCATCAATATCAAAGAATTAATATTCTGATCCCCTGAAAATCCACGTGGATATAACTCAAGAATACTGCCTGTAATTTTGCGATAATTATACCACTGATATAACAATGAGATACCACATTAAAATGCACAAAGGGAACCCCAGTAGTCAAACTATGGAGATACTCTCATCTCGAATTATAAAGCAATTTCAATGAGGCGGGTGGTGACAGAAAAAAAAGGTCTTAAAATCAAACAATTAACAAATATTATTACATAATAACTAAAATATAAACATACCAATGTATATAATATTGAGAAATCGGCCACACATTGAGGAAACCCAATACAATACTACAACATCTCAGAAACTTAACTTGAAAATTGAATCAATGCTTACAAATCTACGATGCGTAGAGTATTGCTTATGCTAATTTGTTGTTTTTTATCCATTTAGCAAGTTCCTCAACTTCCTTCCCAGATCCCTTTTTAATGATAAATTGAAGAAGAGCAAGTGCTTCTGCTTTGACCCTCTCTCTTGGATCATTAAGAAAATCCTTGATATTACCAAGGTAGTTGCCATAGACCTCCAGTTTGACAATCGGCTCACCGATGGTTTTGAGACCAGCCAATACTAATACAAAATTCGCATCATCTATTGGGGCATCAATATAATCCTCTCCAATCATCTTATTGGCGAGGGCAAGAAATTTCTCGTAATTCTTGTGAAAAGCCATACGATAAGTCTCAGTGTATGCTTCCAATAACTCCTCATTGATCTCTCCATCTTTGATACCATTGGTCTTCAGATAATTTATCACCGGATTTATCTCATCTTGATCAATAAAACGTGTTAGCAGTGATTTTTCCTTATGTAATAAATCTTGAATATATCTCTCACGTAGACTCATATCAATTCTATCGAGGGTCTACTTTTAAACTCGATGTTTTTAAAAAGTGAACCAATTCCTTTGCAAAAATTGTAAAGAATACGAATAAAACTGATCACTGTTGCAAATTTGACTTTCACTACAGAACTTTTCTTTTGGGAAGAGTTTGAACAAAATGAATATTGCCACTAAGGCGATGACAATTGCGATTACAATGATGACCCCGTAATACAGACTGAGATTTTGATGTAATCGAACATACCTTGGTAAGCTTTCAAGTTGGCCGATAAGATACGATCGGATATCGGTATGTTGTTTTACTGCCTGATTTTGAAGATAACCAATATCAAGGTTTATTCATTTATCTGATCTGAAGCTAAAATTTAGTTAAACATTACTATTATCATTTATCTTATTAAATTAACAATTTACTGTGGTTATTTACAATAAATTCACGAGTCTTCGAGGACACGAATAAAATAAAGTTTAAGTAAGCAGTATTCTTGCTCAGCGTGGGAATTTAATTTTGTGAATAATTACAAGAAAATCACAAATTATTACCCAAATGTGATTACAATGAAAAAATCATTAATATTAACAACAAGAATAATATTTGTAATTTTCATAATTATGGGAAGTACAAATTTTATTATTCACAGTTCTGCTTCACCTACTGGTGTAATTTATGCAGATCCGAATAGTACTGATAAACCTGCAGTCCCAGGTATGTGGGGATTAGGTAGTTCTGATACTGGTTCTAATGCCTACAAGAATTATGGAGATGATCACAAACTTATGTATAGTCATCTTACAAACAGTTATTACCCAGAAGATGGAAGTTTGTACAGCTTTACAGATGATCCAACAGTAGCTGAAAATCCATCACCAAGTTATGAAGTAGACACTTCTACGAATATTTTAGGATATGGACTGGATGGATATGCCTACGGAGATGATCTGCTATCTGCTGAATTCCAAACAGCTATATCCCTTAATCCAAATAAAGTAATATATGATCAATTTGGAGATGGTACTCCTTATCCAGGTGAAATTGCTCATAGAACCGAACTTCATAAGGTTACTATTGAGTTATTTGGAACATACCAAGATAACACATACGCTGATGTAAGTAAATGGTGTTTTGCTGATATTGTATCTATTAACGACTGTTCGACAACAAACACCGTCAATCTAAGATGGAATGCTCAATATCAAAGACCAACGAGTGAACAGTTTACTGGGAGTCATCATGATATCGAGTATAATGATCCTGTTCTTTACCCACAAGATCCAAATATTGAACCTGATAATTCTCTTCTATCTAGGGATATGACCAAGAGTTTTCTTAGTTGGGGATTTGAAAAGCTAAAAGATAAAGTAATTGACCGTATCGGTGCAGCTTCACCTTATGGAATTGCGATCCAAGCTGGTTCTTTATTACTTGATCAAATAATGAAACAAGATAACAATCAATCCGCAGATTCTAATAAAATCCAAGTTAATTTTTCACGTGAATCTAATGTAATAAGAGTTGAGATTACTTTACCTGATAAATTATCAGGTCAAGAAGCTTATGGTTTCAACTTTCTTGAACTTGGACTACCTTTAGCGATTAAACATGGTACACAAACAGATATGACATTACATTTCAAAGTTATTCCACAAGTAAGAGAAATTAGTACCCTAAGATATTCGGGAGAATTTAATTACAATGTTGGGGATTATGCCGATCAATATTCAATGGGTCCTGATATTACAGATTACGATCAGGCAATTCATAATATTGAAGTTGGATTAAGTGAAACGCCAAACAGATATAGAATTGCTCGAATAACTGCAAAAGATGAGAATGGTATTGCATGTGATTATCAAACAAATTGCTTAGTCCAAATAATACCTAAAAATAATGATGCTTGGGTGTCACATAAGGATTCTGTGTATGATTTAAATTCACCACCTCCAACTTGGTTTGAAATGTATGAACTGTCATCAGTTGTTGAATTAAAACCAATTTCTCTTGATCCAGATAATCTTGAATTTGTTCGGTGGGAGACTTATGGTGGAGCCTTAATACAAGATACTTATAGCAATGGTCAAGGTATTCAAATCCTTTCTGATGGTACATTGAGAATTTCAGGTGTGGATGCTAATTCATTTTATTCACAGACGGGTAATTTTATCCAAGAAATTCATGCCATTTTTGATATCCCACCAGATACGGCACCTAATAAACCCGATACCCCATCTGGACCGGGTAACAAGGTCACTCCATCCAAATCATACCAATGGGACTTTAAAACTACAGATATTGATTCTACTGATATTACTTTTTATGTAGATTGGGGAGATAATACGCATACGACAGCTGATGGTAAATCAGGAGTTACTAAGTCCATCTCTCATTCTTACTCTTCCTCAGGAACATATAATATAAAAGTTAAAGCGAAATCGATACATTCCGATTGGTCCGTTTGGTCCGATTCAAAATCTGTTATAGTCGATGCACCACCAAATAAACCATATACACCATCAGGTCCTGGAAGTGCATTAAGATATTACAGTTACAATTGGAGTTTCAAAGCAACAGACCCTGATTCCTCTTCGATCACTTACGATATTAGATGGGGCGATTATGATACATCATCAGTTACAGGATCATCAGGATCATGGAAATCTGTATCACATGTTTACTTATCAACAGGTACTTTTTCCATCAGAGTAAGAGCTAAATCTGCAAACTCCGCTTGGTCTTCTTGGTCGAATATCAAAACTGTTACAGTAACAAATGATCAGGCACCAAATAAACCAGACACACCATCAGGTCCAGGAAGTTCTACAAAGTATGGTTATGATTACTGGGATTTCAGAGCAACTGACCCAGATACTTCTTCAATTACTTTCTATATTGACTGGGGAGATGGTTCACATTCAACAGTCTCAGGGACATCAGGGGTGTGGAAATCAGTTTTACACTCTTATAGTTCTTCTGGAACATTTTACATTAGAGTTAAAGCAAAATCCGCACATTCATCATGGTCAGTATGGTCTAATTATAAATCAGTATCTGTTGCCTCTTCTGGAGGCGGAGGCGGAGGTGGAGGCTACAATTAATAGTCATATAATGTAAATAACATAATTCTCATCATAAAATATTTTAATAAAATCGACCTAATAATTCATCTCAATCTAATAAATTGGTTTAAATAATATAGAGATTATTTATTATGAACAAACCAACTATTCCCCAATAATATATATTTTACAATAATGAGGACCTAGCGATGAGTTATCTTGATGGTTACTCAATGGGAATTACCGTGAGAATGTTGATAAATTCTCATCCTTCCTCCGTACAGAGGGCAAAGATATGAGTAATGACAAATTATATCCCGCTGCTTATGGAGATAACCGGATTATCACGCTTTCCGAGGAATTACCAATCAAAGGGTATCGTACCATTTCCGCCTCAGGTGCCAATGCAGCAAGAGATGATTTCCTTGCCATGAAAGGACATATTCTTGATAAAATCGATGATGATCTGAAAAATGGTGTTCTCAATGCCAATGATGCCAATAAAATCAAATCGCAGCTGGACAGTCTGGGTAATTCGATTACCAATGATAATATCGACAAGACCATGTCAGTCATCATGGATGAGTACCAGTTACGGATTGATGCACTGCGTGAGCATGTCAAAGTACCGAATCTACCTGATAATAAGATCACCGAATTGAAAGCTGATATCGATGATATCAACGACGTCATCGATGCTGGTAATCTTGATAAGGCGAAGCTCGATCCTGATGATTATTATTTTGATAAATATGAACTCAGAGAGAATGGCGAGATCAATGAGAAGTATATGGCATTCTCCAAAGATGGAGATCATGTTCTTGTATTGAAGAAAGATAATGAAGGGAAGATTATTGATTATACCACGTATCCATTATCTGATGGCAAACGGATCAATTCTGGGACGGCCGATACCTCTGCAATCTACTTTATTGATAAGAGAATCTCCAAAGTTGATGATACACAGATGCAGAATATCATCAGCCAGGCCAATGGACGACCGGTATTTTTCAAAAATGGTGGGACTGCTGGTGATACCGCCTGGGCGAGATTATTCGATCTCCATTATACCAATAGGATGCAGGATAATCTGGCTGATATCCTGAAGAAAGATCCCAGTGAATTCCTGGGCTACAAACTCAAGGATCCCGGATGGATCATTGATATTAAATTCTACAATTCCTATCTCGATCAGATGGCAAGTATTGTCGACAAAATATCGGTCAATGGCAAATCAGTGGATATCACGGATTATCTCGCTGAGGCAAGGTTGCAACGAATATCAAATCTTGTCACTAGTGACAATCCGGTTGAACAGATGATGGCTCATGGGATGATCTACAATAATATGCTCGCCTTTCGGGATCGGGTTGCCCTGCATAATCGAATAGAGGGGAATTATGACACTACCTTTGGTCACAGTACAATATTCAATGATATTGATTATTCACCAGATGGTTCTGCACGGAGTCTACAAACAGCACTGGATCCAAATGGTGGAATCAAACCCCGTGATATCTACGAACGAGATGGTGCCAATTCATTCATCACCAGATTGGTAACCACTAATTTCAATAAAGAGGATGCTGATGTTGCAGAAGTAGTTGCCCAGCAATTAGGTAACGATAGACCAGTGAGCGATCTCTTTCCTACAGAATTTATCGAGGCAATCGAGAATAATTTCAAAGGAAGGACCTTTGCAGATAAATCACGGAATATGATTGATGAATTCAGTGATCTCTATGAGATCCTTAGAAGAGGATTTAAGACTGGAGAGAAAAATCCATGGACCAAAAAATTTTGAGTCAGTACCTGAATGCAAGGAATTGAATGATTATATCTTCAGGGTATTTAATTAGAATTTGAAAGAATTATATCGTAATATGATCATGATATTTGATGTAATGGTCAAGACGTAATCTGGTCTCTTCTACTATATGCTCCCTACTTACTCGCATACGCATATTATCTCTGGTCAAAACCCCTAGGACGTTTCAATCAATACTGATTGGAAATTGCTCTATTGAATACTAAATACAAATTCATCCTCGGGATCATTTATCAAACGATAGTGTATCACTCGGTTAATCACAACCTTTGGCAATCTATCAATAGTAGATCCACTAATACCTTTGTTTTCAAATGATCAATCCCTACATACTGATAAGGACTAGATAAACTCTGACAATTATTTCGTTCATTATCTCAGGGACCAATATTTGATTTGCAATAATATCTTTTAATCAGAGATCATTTGATAATTTAATCAATAGCTCAACCTGAGAATCGTTGTCATACAACAAATTGTTATATCTCTACACAGCCGAGAATAAGTTCATTATTACAGATAGGTTATCTTTGAGTTCTTTCACAAACATTCCATTGATTGTAATAATCCTTATATTAAAAGTTATATTAAGTGACACAATGGAGTCTTTCTCATATTGTAATAACATGCAGTGTAAATCAACAAAATATCAATCCCACGATAATAAATTCTGTGATGAATGCGGAAAAAAGTCCATCCGTATTGATGACCGTTATCTACGAATATTCAAAGTATGTAAGAATAATTCCTGTGAGAACTTTGATCAGGAAATACTATGGAAAGAGATCTTTTGTCAGTATTGTTCAACTAAATTGCTGTTATTAGGTGAAAAATCAGAGCATAAAGAGCATAAAGGTTCAATTAATAACTCACAAATAAGGAAGCCAAGACCGGCAAAAATCAGACAAAATACTAAGGATTCATAAGATATCAACACTGAGCCACCAGAGACATATGTGATTAAATTTAAATGTACTAAATGGGGACTATCAGGTAAAAAAGTATCCAGGACCAAATATACACAGACTAAAGTATTCAAGATACCGACACGTACCAAAACGATTCAGGAAACGTGTAATGGGTGTCGTCGTACTATGAAAATTAAGATAAGAAGTAAAAGAGCACAAAAAATATTTGATAGACTCGTATTCTATCCAGCTGCGTTGCTCTGTTTAGCTACCACGATTTGGCTTTACACTATTGGGTTTTGGTTTGGATTTATTGCCATGTTCTTCATTGGAGGAGGACTACTAATGCTAAATGATCAAAGAAAATTCAGATTAGATTCAGACCATGAGTTGGAATCTATGAAAAGACTAACCCGAGCAGAGATGTTACGAATGTTAACAATTAGATAATAATATGCAATTGAAACGTATTGAATTTCTAATCAAATTCTCATTTGCATATAATTTAATTAAATGTTGTGAAGATATAATCATTCAATTCCTTGCATTCTGGTAGTGATTCGAAATTTTCTGGTTCATGATGGTACTTGATGTAATGATCAAGTCGTAATCTGGTCTCCGTCATCATTTCATCTTTGGAAATTCGTGCATATTTTCCAGTTATCACGCCAATACTGGATCGATCTATGCAATCAGGCAAGTTGCTTTCTTGTATACCGAATAATAATTCCTCTTCAGGATCATTGGTCAGACGATAGCGTATCAGTCGATTAATAACCTCCTGTGGTAATCTGTCAATAGTGGAACCCCAAACATCCATACTTCTCAAATGATCAACCTCTACATACTTGACCAGATCATCAAGTGAATTGATTCGATGTAATGTAAGATGATCAATAGAAATCTTACTCGCAAAATCAATCAATCCTGGTTGACCAAAATCACAATCAAATATCTGCAGGTTTTCTGCCTCTATATCCTCAATATGCCGATCCAACCTGGGAAACGTATCGTAATCACAGATATTCAGGATCTTAAAAGGAGAATGTAATCGTAATAAGGGAATTATCTGATTATCCTCTATATCAAGTAATGGATTATTGTAAATTGAAAACGCCCTGATTTTTATCGTATTAAACATCGTCCCTCTGACAATTATCTTACCTCTAAGCTTAATATTTTCAACTTTAGGTAAGTATTTACCTAGATCCTGATCAATAATAAGTGGCTGCTCGCCACTATGTCTCAAATCTACACTAGTGATGTCATTAAATTGGTCACCTTCTCTCAGCTCTTTAAAGGGTAATTCAGTCAGGAAATTGGTCTCAACTATTACCCTTGAATGAGTCCTATCAGATAGTTTTCTAATTTCCTGTTTCCTTTCCATCTCTATCTGGTGTTCTAGAGAGGTCTGTCCGGAGAGAGGTGTGATCCATAATATGAATTCACGATTCTCCTATAAGAAGGAATCGGCGATTTCGAAAACTGATTCCCGCTGTAGAGTTAACTGAAACTACAAAATAAGCAAGATAATTGTTCTACCCAGCTTATCACTCAATCACAAATGCCGTCTCAGGCTAGGAAACTACTAAATTAAAAATTCAATTTTTCAAGTAACTTGTCATATACTAATTTTTTCTTTTTAGCATTTAAATGGAATAAGAACCTATCAACGGCATCTTCATCAATAGTAAATATGTAATTTAATTTGATAACACAATCTTTCACTGCACCATCTTCTTTGGTTAATTTTATCCCATCCATCCTTAAATTACTCGTGATACCAGCTATTATTACATTATTATACTCTTCAAAGAGTACTAGTGCTGGTCTTCTTTTTATTTGTGCATCATCAACAAAAGGGACTCCTGCTAATACTACATCGCCAGTATTATACATATTCCCATTCCTCATCCTCATCATTATCCCATAGTTCTTTCATTTTCCTTTTTTGTACGGTTTTAATGAATTCGAAATACTCATTATCCTGAGATGCTGAATGAGCATGAAAACTAATCGAAGGTAGGTATATTGAATTATCGGGAATTTCAGATGCTGAAGATATTGAATTTGTAATTTGGTCAGTATAATAATTTAGTGGAGCAACAAAAGAATCAAAATTTAATATCCCCACACTTAATGAATTGAGAATTTTCTTAAAATAAGTCAAATTTAAATCAAAATTGACATTTGACGAAGCTGTTTTATCTAATAAACTGTTAGACATTAACTTTTTTCCTCCATAACTTTTTTCTTGAGATCTGCAACCATTTCACTGAATTCATTAATCGTTCCCATGTCCAATTTATCAACATTTTCCATAGGTTTGTCAAGTAATTTTCTGAATCGCATTAAGGTTTTAATCAGTAACCCCACAACTAAGGGGTCTGCGTCTGAGAATATATCATCAAGTTCATTATCTTCTTGGAATTTCGAAGGATCTATTTTATATGTTTGTGAGATATCCTTTAACCTTGTAAGCATATCAGATAATAGACTCAGATACTCAATAAATCCTTTTATTTTCAAGTTTGAATCTTCTGACATACTATATCAAAATATGATTTCTACTTATTTATTGTTTTCATAAGATCATCATAGGGTTTGTTATATCTATTTGATTTGATTGTACAAAAAACAGCGAGCCATCTTCTCCAGTATTAAACCTACTGAGGGTATAATTACCATTCCTCGTAAACAGGCCTTTGGTTCTGGTGAATTACAACTATTCAAATTTAGGATGAAACAGGATGATACGTTCAGCTCTTATCTGGGAAGGCGTAGCTACTCGGCAATGCCCTGTCAGACAACCCATAGACCAGAGGCCTTATCACCTCGTTCCTCTCGTACTGGAAGCAATTTTCCTGCAATTACGCAGCTGAATCAGTTCAGAGTAAGTAGATGTCTAACATCCTGAAAGTTGAGATTTCAAAATCACATCAAGAAATTGGTTTCCAGAGATGCTGATCACCTGCTGATCAAGACAGATACGGGATACAAACAGGTAAAAATCACCACTTCTGATGGAGAATTAAATACCGAGGAATTATTCTATATTCCAGGCAAATCTACTGATGATTATCCAACTGAAATTGACCGAGATACCCTGATGGATGAGGCAAATGGCAGAATCATTGTCTTTGATAATAACCTGATGGGGGCTACATCAAAGAGAACCCCGATTCTCGATGCTCATTATATCAATAAATTGAAAATGATGATGGATAAACTGGAAGATAAGGATCCAGATCTGCTCTTCAAAGAACTGTCGGGAACTGCGTTAAGAAACCTGAATATTATGCATTACAATTCCTATCTTGATCAGATTGCATCGATTACTGACAACGTGATTGTTGATGGTGAACCAACTGATCTTGGTGCATATATCCTCTCATATCGAACTGAATTACTGGCAGAGATGCTGAATAGTGAAAATCCCATAGACAAGATGACTGCTCATGGTATGATCTACAATAATGTCATCGCATTCCGCTCCCGTGATGCATTGGCTGCACGGCTATCGACCTACGACAATGCATTTGGAAGAAGTTCAATTTTCCATCATTTTGATCAGCTCGTCGGAGCCGACTCTGGTCCACTGAGTATGATAATCAAAAATCCGCAGGATATTGCATCACGACCACTGACTGGAACAGATAGTGTTCTGGATCAGATAGCATCAGAAAGTTTTGAACCATACAAATACCGTGAAACTGGCTCTGATTATCTGGTGACCTCGGCAATCACCGATGAGCTCCGGCAGAAGATATCTGAAATCTATCCCGGTCGGACATTCAGTCAGAGTTGGAATAATATGCTTGATGATCTGAAGGATGCGTATTCACTAATTACACGGGGTGATGATCGATGGATGGGTATCTACGATGGGAAGGTGCTGAAGGCCAGGGGAATTCCTGGTATTACTCAATCCGCAGCAGCAGATCTTGACCAGTTCTTCGACTATTCCATTAATATCTTACGGGAGGCGGTTGCACTGGGCAGCAGGGTCAAACATATCAGTTCACCTCGGTGGCTAATTGTCCTGGCACTGACCTATCTTGGAATCATTTAATTATTCCAGAATTTCGTACAGGAATCCAGCTCATCAAACATTTCAGGTTCATGGTGCTCGGTGATATAATGCTTGAGCCGTGCCATTGATTTGAATTCATCCTTTCTCTGCGGTCCAAATTCCAGCATTTCATCCAGACATGGTGGTACTTTTGTTCGCCAAAATTCAACATTGAATTGATCATCATCTTCTCCCATCAGTCGGTAGAGATTGATACGATTGATCACGGGTTGAGGTATCCGTTCAAGTGGTATACTATCAAACATTAATGTAACGAGATCCTGTTTCATCGCATAGATGGCTGGAAATGATTTCATAGGTACGTAAGCAAGCCGGATTTGCTGGATTGCCGTCCGTTGGATAAAATCAAGGAGATGACTATCTGCCAGGTCTGATTTGCCGAATACCGTGAAAAATTGAACACTCTCAATCTTCACTGCATCGAGAAATTCAGGATTCTTCAGCTCACCAATGGCAAATGCACGGTACGTTGTCCGTAAATTGATCAATTCCAGTGCTGCAGATGGACTGGTTTCCATCACCTCACCATCTAACACCAGATTTTCCAATTCCAGCCCCGCATAACAACAGGGGTCAATACGGATCTTTCCTTTCAACGTCAAACTTGTCAGATTGGGTGCTAATTCATGTAACGAAAAATCCAGCAGTACTGGTTCTGTTCCAGCATGTCTCAGATCAAAAAATAATACGCTCTCGCATGAGACAATATCCAGCTGATGAAAATCAGTCAAATAGGTTGATTTGATATCAATACTACTCGCATCAAGCTCTCTGGTATGATATATTTCTTTCTGAAATTTGGCATTCTCTGCTGCTATTTCATCTTCAAGACTCTGCTGCATGCTACTCCTGAATGGTATTCACCTTCTGAGTATATGAATCTTATGATGGTGTATAATGTCAATCAGATGGCACTGATTGTTGTCGGGAATCTATGACCACGAAATCGTCAACCAAGCAATAGAGGAAACTGGTCCGTATGCGATGCGTGTTGATCATGTCAATCAAGACAATACTGTACTTTCCAATGAAGAGAATAAACTAGAGTGTATTGAATTTACTAATTGTGAAATTGACAGGCTAGAAATTATTGGAACCTGGAATATTATACCTCAACAGTTACAATATATGATCCTATGAAAAGGGATATATGTGTAATTCCAATGCCTGATCATCAAAATAATGTCATAATCAATTCGTAGTACTATATTTCCATCCATTCGAACTAAAAAAAGCCCCTGACTATTGCCAGGAGCTCTCATTATTATTCGTTATCAACTTAACACGTTTTTTGTTATTCAAATATTCCTCAGAATACCACTCAAATCTGTTCTAGGTACCGATCCGTGAAGATTTTCACACAAATCACCTTCTCTGTTAGTAGAGGTATGCTAAACATTTCGCCGAAGCTCAACGCTTACACAACCTCTCTATCAAACTTATCTTTTATAAGTAGAGTCGTCCACAATCACACGTTACCCTCACGGGTCCCGTGTCGTAATATGAGCTTAAGATCGCTCAACATCGGGATTGATGTTGCACAACACTCATAGAACTTTGATCGCAGAATGCGTGTCTCTTTTTAGGGCCAGCTTCGAGCTTAGATGCGTTCAGCTCTTATCTGGGAGGGCGTAGCTACTCGGCAATGCCTTGTCAGACAACCGATAGACCAGAGGCCCCATCACCTCGTTCCTCTCGTACTGGAAGCAATTTTCCTGCAGACACGCAACAGTATCTGAAAGATAGAAACCAACCTGTCTCACAACGGTCTGAACCCAGCTCACGTTCCCTATTAATGGGCGAACAACCCTACTCTAGGTGGCTTGTGCACCACCAAGCGAGGAAGAGCCGACATCGAGGAAGCAAGCCGCGGGGTCAATGTATTCTGCTTCCGGACGCATCCGGTTGCATAGTGACAGTTCAAACCCTTTTGTAAGATGATTTGCAGTAATAGCTGGAACCATTCTTACTCGTGCTTTTAGCCTAAGCGTCGTATACTCTTTCCATCATTATTGGGTCATAAGGATAGGATATACGTTATGGATTACAGACCAACACGTCTTCATCACCTGGACATCAATCCAGACTCAACGTGCGTTAGTTGGTCCTCGTATTCTTGCTATTCTCATAACAATGATGGGGAGTATAGACCGCGTGTGCATTTTTCGGCTATGCACGAGCTTCACAACATGTTATTGGTGGGATCCACATAGTGGATACGATAAACAACACAGATTTTGCGATATAAAAATTCCAGAAAAGTAAAAGGGTTTGTTGAACTAAATCACTGATGCCTAAGCATGTGAACTTTAGCCCGCGACAACTCTGTTACCCCTGAGGTAACTTTTCTGTCACCACCCGCCCCCACCAAGGGGGAACAGGATGGATCGCTAGGCCCTGATTTCTCAACAGCGAGCAGGATTTTCGTGCTCACAGTAAAGCTAACTTATGCCCTTGCACTCTACGCGAGGTTTCTGACCCCGCTGAGTTAACCTTTGGGCGCCTCTGTTTTTTTATCGGAGGCGTGCCGCCCCAGCCAAACTACCCACCTCCAGGTGTCCCCGCCGCAGCAGGTGAGCATACGCAGCCATTATAGTTAGTGTTCCATTGTTGGCTCCACCATGCCCGGGGACATGGCTTCGAAGCCTCCTAACTACGCTCTGTATAATGGCCGCATACACAACTGGAAGCTGTAGTAAAGCTCTCAGGGTCTTCTCTTCCCGTCAGATCTCTCCGGACTGTTCGCCGGATTGTAGGTTCACTGGATTCCAGGCAGGGACAGTGGAAACCTCATTGGTCCCTTCATGGACGTCGGTAGTTATCCGACAAGGCATTTGCCTACCTTAAGAGAGTCATGGTTACTCCCGCTGTTAACTGGAGCTTAGGCCGGTTGTACCCGGCTTTAACTTACCAGCACGGAGCAGGATTCACAAACTATACAAAGCGTTTCCGCGTAGCAGTTTGCTATGTTTTTGTTACGGTTTTTCCTTATGTGTTCCTTTTTTTGATATTGGAATACTCTATCATTTCCCTTGAAATTACTGTTTCACAATTTCATTTCAAGTATGTGTGATAGACACTTTTTCAAGTGGGCCAGACTATACCTTAAGCGATTAAGATCGCCCATCACCGTCTAGTCGTTGAACCTTCTTCATAACTCATGATGAGTGTTAGAAGCTTGGCTGCGGATCGTCCATATATCTTCTACATTGTTACTATTTCCGAGGTTATTAACCTGGTTCATCCGATGGCATTTCTGCCATGGAGAAGTAGTAGAAGTTTTAGAAGTTTCCCGCAATTTGATGATGTTGCTGTACTGTGAACAACTTGCTTTGAGTTTCCCCAAAACACTTACTGTCTAAAAATTAAACAGTTGGGTTTCCTAAGTTAGTGACACCTTCGGACGCGTGAACATCTAAAGGCAGCGATTATCCCGAAGTTACTCGCCTATTTTGCCGAATTCCCTTGCCTGCATTACTCCAAGAGGTCTTAGCTTTCTAAGCCTAAGGACACCCGTGTCGGATTAGGTACGGACGCGCTGTTAGTGATTACGATCGTTTTCATGGGTTTTTGGAAATCAGCTCAGCCTACCACTATTGGCGGGTCATTGGTGCTTTGAACCAGTTCTCAGCTTAACGCTACTCCCTGGTTGTATACACTTAGTCTGGACGACGGTCCACAAGAACCTATCCACAAACGTTCGATCGTATTCTATCGTTGCCGAGTTCAAGCGCGGTACAGGAATATTAACCTGTTTCCCTTTTGCGATAACCATAATAAGGCTACGCTTAGGATCGACTTACCCTGGGCTGATTGACATTGCCCAGGAACCCTTGCCTATTAGACCTTTGGGGTTTTCACCCAAATTCTCTGCCTACTACTACCAGGATCTGTACATCACAACGGTCCACAGGTCATCTCCAACCTGCTTCTACCCGATGCGATCAAAAACCTACCGGATTATAAAATGAAATTATACCTCTAGGTATCGGGAGTCAGTTTTAGCCCCGTCCATTTTCAGGGCCGTACCGCTCGATGAGTAATCTAGTACGAACTTTTTAATGGGTAGCTGCTTCTAAGCTTACCACCTCATTGTCTTTGCGATACGACGCCCTTCGTTTTAACACTTAACTGACATTTGGGGCCCTTAACCCAGATCAAGCTTATTCGCTTCGCGGCGGCCACCCTTACGGCGACCCGCCCGACTGCCGGAGTCTACAAGAATTTGACATTCGGAGTTAGATGGAGTGGCGATCCCTCGCGGGACCCTTCCGACTCTGTCTGTACTCTACCTTCAAATTTCTCTCATCCGACGCTGGTCTGCGGCACCACTTTGGTTTTAATGTGCTATCACGAGTTTAGATTAGCCTATGACTACTATACGTAAGTCAGCGGAGTGAGTTGAATATCAACAACCGTTCGGTCCTCCACCCTAGTTTCCCAGGGCTTCAACCTGCTCACGCATAGATCAACTCGTTTCGCATCTTATCCGAGTGATTTCACGCCCTTTCAGACGTCGCTCCTCACAAAGTTGCGAGCTGGTTGGTTTCCCTACGACTCAGATATGATCTTAGTCTCACCACTCAGATAAACTCCCTGGCCAGTGTTTCAAGACTGACGCAATGACGCTGGTGAACTTGTCTCTCGTTCGCTCTTCACAGAGATTGGATTCGACAAGCATCTTTCCTTCGACGCCATTGCACTCTTTAATTATATGTTTTCAAGCTCTTTTCACTGCCTTTTACGGCTACTTTTCACCTTTCACTCACGTTACTAGTTTACTATCGGTCTGAGATTAATATTTAGGTTTTCCAGTTGGTTCTGGAAGTTTGGACGGAATTACCAATCCGCCCTAGTCTGGATCCTACGACTCTTAACTTGTTGTATGCGTCTACGGGACTGTCACCCTCTTTGGTCAAATGTTCAAATTACAGTTCGACTTCTACAACGTAAGTATTGATCATAGTCCACAACACCACACCGGAATACATTTTCATGTACCCCTTCGGTTTGACCTGTTTCCTTTTCACTCGCCGTTACTAAGGAAATCGCGAAATTGCTTTCTTTTCCACCACCTACTTGAATGCTTTCGTTCGGTGGGTTCCCCTCCTCTAAAGAGGATGCCTCTGCTTTTTGGACAGAGACTGGATTCCAATTCGGGAATCGCTGGATCAACAACTGCATGCGTCTCCCCAGCGAATATCGCTGCTTGCCGCGCCCTTCGTCGGTTTCTCAGCCTAGGTATCCAACATATAATGTTCGGCAGAATTGTGCTATTGGTCTTCTTGGATCAGCATTACCCACAAATTTGAGGGTAACGAGAAAAATACAAGAATACGTGTAAGTTGATGGATGAAATCAGACATATCGCCGTGGCGAGTATGTTGACCGACATGTCTCCTATCCAGGCTCGTTCGTCCTGAGATCCTCGACAACATGTCTTCAGAACACACCATACAGTTCGGTGCGTCTGCGAATAAGTTTTCGTTACGATAAAAACCCCGGAGGGTTAGTGTCGCATACTATACCAAAAGTTTAGCTAATATAAAGCTAAAGATATTGCCACCCATTTTTGTTCCGGATCGTTTGTTTCGACCGGACACAGGGTGCTATAGTATAAATTACCACCGAGCCTCGTGAGGCACAGTCGCATACTATACCAAAAGTTCAGCTAATATAAAGCTAAAGGTATCGTCACCCCGGTTTGTTTCGAGCCGTTTTGTTGACGACTGAACTGGGTGTTTCGGTATTTGTCGCCACCATGCCCCGTGAGGCACAGTCGCATACTATCTAAAACACTAGTAGGTTATAACAGTTAAGATAGATTTTATGATCCGCGCGGAAATTCCTTAGAATTTTGTCATTTCGCTAGCTGTACGTCCATTTCAGTAGGTTAATAACTCAGGAATCTCCTTTTAAATACTGATTACTACGAGACGGTCATTACTTGCGATTATCGTACGTGAAAATCATCTAGGATTCGACTGCAGAGGTGGATCTGCGATGCTCTAATCCCGGATCCATATACGACCGGTAAGATCTTGGCTATGCTGATCATCTGGTGACAACTGGCCAGAACAGTATCTCGAACATTTGTATCCACATGGTTCATTAAGTCAATCAAATGGGGATATAGGGACATGATCAAGAAGCTAGATTGGATCAGTAGCGCAAATTACAGATGCATGCCTAACAGATCAGTTTACGAGATACTGGCTTTGATGAAATAATACCTGGAGAGAAATAGGATACACGAGTACAACCGGCAAGTTAGATGTAGACTGGTTGTTTTACGAGTGATGATAGAGATGATTGGTACAGACCTGAATTCAGATCGTCAGCGATGATCAGTGATGGAAGTTACTGCGGTTCTATTATACCGATGACACCGTGGATCTAGCTTGGAGGAGTCGTAATAATCAGATAAGTCAGTGGTGTGATAATCATGAGATGCCCAGTGTATGGAAGGGATTCGAGACAGCTAGAAAATGTAGCGAAAATTCCTAGGAAAGCAATTGAAGTGCTGAATTGATGCTAGACTGAACTTGAATGGATTATTTGAGTGGAAGAAATTACGATGAGACGAGATATGACTATGGTTGAAATATGCAAGTAGTTGTGGGTCATTTGGATTTGTGTCTGGTTATGCATGGAGCGTAGCTGAGTAAAATATCTTCATTAGAGAACAGAATTACTAGATACTAAGATGATACGATGTAGGTAAAAAAATATAAGTAATCACTGAAAAATCACCGATACTTGCTAGAAAGATCAATGAGTATCCAGTATGGATGACATAACAATTGTATTTCTGACAATGTTCAATGATATGAAGGAACTTGAGGGAACAAGAAATCAGATCATTCCTGGTGGTAAGCGTGACAATACGCGGCATACTAGGAGGTGATAGATTTACAAGTATGCAGATAATCTGGTATGGGTATGATTCTCTGCAGATCTAGGTTGTTCTGCTACTCTAGGTTACACAGATAAATCTAGTAATAGGAGTAATACTAGTAATTCTGACTGGAAGGGTTCTAGTTGTGCTGAGAGGTATTATAATTCGGAGGAATAGGTAACATCCTGACTGGAAATCATATCAGAGACAGATTGCAGAGCTACAATAACAACAGCGAGCTGATTGTGAGTTGATACTTAAGATGGTCATGATGAAAATAGCGCTAGAATGACCTCATTGGCAACATCTTGACTGACGGTATCAGAATCAAGTTGTACCTGACAGCTGGGTCGTGTCTGATTGGTGATCTTGAATTTTAGAAAGCTACAGCAGGATTGTTCCTGCCGGACAAATGCCTCCAGATCAGCAAGGATTGTCTGTTGCTCAAAGGTGAAGACATATCCTCCATCAATTGTCGTGATGGTTTTCTCTGCGGACTCAATGGATTGTCTGAGTTTCTCAGCAGTGGAAATAGAAATACCCCATATCAGCTAGTTCCTGTACCTACTAAAGCCATTACATTATTCCAGATTCATCATTCCAGATAACTAGATCAGCTGATGGTGGTTGTAAGGAGGAGCTACCAGGATATAGTGACTAGATGTGATCAGGCAGAAGAACCGGTGTCATTTGAATCATCAGTTTGAACATCCTCTCCCTATCTTTATATTCAGGGACATATAATACCAATTTAGTACAATAAGTGGTAACACTATATACCGAGGCAATAAAGCGTGAGTCAATCAAAAACCGACCGAATTATAGATATCTTAGTTGAGAAGACCTCTCATACCCGTGACCAGATCACCAAGATGATCCAGGACGAGATTACCAAGATGGATGGGCTGGTCAACGAGGAGGGTGCAGCCTATGTGCTGGCCAATAACCTCGGCATTAGTATTGATACCTCCAGCAATGTGGAACTGTTGACCATTGATATGTTATCACCCGGACAGTCAGGACTGACCATCATCGGAAGATTATCTCGGGTTTACAGTACTCGTACCTTTACCAGAAAGGATGGAAACACAGGAAGGGTAAGAAATATCGAGATTATTGATCAGACGGGATCTGTTCGTGTTGCCCTCTGGGATGATCAGACCCAGACCATTGAGAAGGAGGAGATAGATAAGGGTGATCTCATCAAGATCAGTGGGGCTGATGCCCGGATGGGATACAAGGATAAGATCGAGTTATCACTGGGTAGACAGGGATCAATCGTCAAGGTCAATGACAGTGAGCATGAGGCAACCATTCCCCAGGTATCCACTGCGGCAATGACCAGTTTGTCTGCTTTGAAGGCAGTTGATGATGGGACTGATGTCTCTGTGAAAGGCAAGATTGTCTTCAAACGCGACTCGCCCACCACCTTCGATCGCAAGGATGGCTCAGAGGGGCGTGTCTCATCAATCCGTATTGCTGATGGGACAGATCAGACCCGGATCACCTTCTGGGATACGGCAATTGCCAAGATTGAGGAATTACAGACAAATGATATTGTCAAGGTAACTGATGTCAATGTCGGCTCCTCAGAATACGGTAAGGAATTGACCTTCCGTGATTATTCTACCATCAACCCGATTGAGGATGAGGAACTGGCAAAAGTTGAGGTTGCCTCCGGCTCCTCCCGGGAGGTGACTGAGCTGGATAATCTCAATCAGGTAGAGGATAATATGCGAGGGATTACCGTCACGGGGCAGATTATCTCCATCGGACAGCTTAATTCATTTGAACGTGATGGAGAGACCAATTACGTTGGTAATCTGACTATACGTGATCCCACTGCAAAGATCCGTGTTACTCTCTGGCGAGATCAGGCCAAGAAACTGGAAAGTTACAGTATTGGTGATGTTATCAGGATTGAGAATGCTAGTGCCAAGCTCAGTGATTATTCACAACAGGTCGAATTATCAGTCAATGATTACAGTACTATCGTCGACATTACTGATGAGGTTGATCTCGATACCTACGAACAGGAACCTGAATTCGTCCACCTGTCTGATGTGACCGAGACCCGAAGTGGGGTATCCATCAAGGTACGACTCAATCGGTTCTTCGATGTCAATGTCATCACTCGTGATGATGGGTCAGAATCCCGCGTACAGAATGTCAGTGTCTATGATCCACCAGGACAACAGGCAAGAATTGCTGCGTGGGATGAGAATATCGATAAAATCACACAGTACAATGAGGGAGAGTATCTCGCCCTGTATGATGTTACCATCAAACCTGCTGGAGAATATCAGGCGTCAATCAATATCAATCAGTATACCACGATTAAACCGATTGACGAGGATGATTTCCTCCCCGCATTTCAGTCTGCAAGTAGTTATCAGAATAATCCGACAATTGCTCAGAAAACCACGCTTGATAGTCTGGCTGAAGGAAGTCGTGTCGAGGTACAGGCAACAATTGTCAATGCCTATCCACCCAGCTTCTACCCAGGATGCAATCAGTGTCGTTCCAAGGTAGATACCACTGAGGTCGATGAGATGGGCGTCTGTCCCAAGCATGGTGAGGTGGAAAAACGGTTGATTATGATCCTGACGATGGAGATTGATGATCGAACTGATACCGTCAAGATCAAATTATTTGATGAGGTTGCAGAGAAATTCCTCGAGATGTCTGCGGATGAGGCACAGGATATGATCAAACGATTGTCTGATGATAAGGCACCGATTAAGAAGCAAAAGCTGGAGATGATGGATGTCGTCGTCAAGGGCAAGGTCACCCATGATAATTATTCTGATGAATTGCAGATCAATGTCAATGAAATTGCTCCGGTGGACATTACCAAGGAAACGGATGAATTCCTCAACCGATTATAAATCAGAAGATTAGCCTATTCCAAAGAGATACGATCAGACATATAAACAAGATTTGAGATAACAGCAGAAAAGATAAAATTAAAGCGATAATCAGTAAGGAGACAGTACTAGATCAATCTAGCAGATCGTTAGCAACTTCATCCCCGATCCGCTCGACACTACGTACCAGCAGATCAAAATCATCAAAACGACTTCGTTGATTGGTTATAGCAGCACGCAAGGTATAGGTACCATTGAGTTGGGTTGAGGAGAAGACGGCAATTCCACTTTCCTGAACCCGTAGTAGGATCTCCTTGTTGAGTTTCTCGATCTGCTCGGCAGTAGCATCCTTGGGATGATACCTGAAGCAGATGACATTGAGTGATACCGGAGCCATCAGTTCTAGCTTGTCACTGGCACTGACCAACTCACCGAGGTACCTTGCCTGCTTGATATTCTTGTAAATCACCTCACGTAGTTTGGAAACACCATGTTCTTTGAATGACATCCATGCTTTCAATGCACGAAAACCACGGGATAATTCCACACCATATTCAGTTGGCCACTTATTAAATGAAGCCAGACCCCGTGATTGTTGCGCTAGATAGTCAGGACGGAGACTGAAGGTCGATCGATGGGCATCTGCATCGCGGACCAGAATACAGCCGATCTCGTAGGGCAGATACATCCATTTGTGCAGATCAAATGCGACCGAATCAGCACGGTTGTAACCAGCCATCTCTTCATTGTATTCCTCGATCATATTGGCATAGGCACCGAAAGCACCATCAATATGGAACCACAGATCATATTTCTCCGCAATATCTGCCAACCCATTGAAATCATCAATAGCACCACTGTTAACAGTTCCAGCATTACCAACGATGGCAATGGGATGATGACCTGCTTTCAGATCTGCTTTGATAGTAGCTTCTAATTTTGCTAGATCAATCTCGTAGTTATCATTGGTCGCAATCTTACGAAGCGAATTGGAACCCATTCCCAGAACTTCCAGCGCTTTCTGAATGGAACTATGCATCTCCATCGAACCATAGACGAGCAGTTGCATGTCAATACTTTGTAGACCTGATTGACGGACATTACCCGGAGCCTTCATCTGCCGTGCCACAGCCAGTCCCGTCAGATTGGCCATAGAACAGCCAGAAGTTAGTAACCCGCTGGCCTGACGATCGAAATCAAGGATCTCACATAACCAGGCAATTACCTGTTGCTCGACATAATTGGCACCATGCTCACGACCACCAGTATTGGGGTTCATCATAGCTGCCAGTAATTCAGCCAGTGCTCCGGAACTGGTACCTGTACCGTGTACCCAGCCCCAGAATCGGGGATGAATATTACCAGTGGGATAGGGTAGAACCTGAGTTTTGAAATCTTCAAATGTTGTACGGAGATCACTGCCTTCCTCGGGAAGTGGTTGATGATAATTCTGTTTTACCTCATCCGGAATCGGCTGCCATACTGGTCGATCCCTGACCGTTCGGTGATACTCAACCAGAAGATCGATCATTTCATAACCAATCTGCTTGAATTCTTCCCAATCTTGTGGATCTAGATCAATTTCATCTTTTGATGAGGTCATCGATGAAGCTCGGTGCTCGATAGCTATAAACATTGATTATCCATGCAAAATGATATCACAGCTACTTGGATATGAAATCAATAATACTTGGCTTTCTTGTTTTCAGATTGACAAGTGGGACCAAACCAGGTGTGGGATCAATATTCAACGATTTCTGATAGCTGGTCTGTTCCTGCATCGTACCAGAATTGATGATCTGCACCCCACGATACCCTCCATAACCATTGATATGAATATGACCACCATGGAAGATATCAGGGATGGGATCGATGACTAGATGATCCTCGGGTTCGGTTGCAATCGGCGTTTTGTCCCCCCAGATGGGAGCTAGATGTCTGGCTTTGAGCATATGCACCATGACATCAACGGGTTTCTCTATTGGTAGACCGGGAATATGATTCATGATATCTGGTAGTGAGGTGCAGTGATACAACAAGGTCTGTACGCCATGAAGTGCTACTTGTGAAGGATTGGGTAGTAATCGGACATTCTCAAAAGTGGCCAGATCGGGTGCATGTTCGGGAATAATTGCCGGTTGGGGCTCGGCAGAACGAACCATATCATGATTACCCGGGATGACCACAACCTCAACATCATCAGGGATCCGATCGACAAAACTGGCGAAGGCATTATACTGATCCTGAATGGAATCTATGGCCAGGTCATCATGTTGGTTGGGATAGATACCCACACCATCAACCACATCACCTGAGAACATCACATATTTGGTATGCTCTCCCAGTTTCTGATGCTTGATATCACCGTATTCTCCATTAAGAAACTGGACAAATTTCTCCATTGGATCACTGAGAAAGCCTTTTGAACCGACATGAATATCAGATAGGAATGCCGCATGAACCGGTACATCTGCTTTTTTCTTCTGGGTCATGTAGGGAATATCAGGGAGAATAAATTCCTGAGCATAGAAGGTGTAATTCTTCATCATCCCCCGAATACAGATGACCGTATCAGTCATGATCTGGTTAGCCTGTTCTACCAACGTCTCATTATTGGCAATCACGGCCTCGAGTATCTTCTCAGTACTGGGATCCTCGAGAATAATCTTCCCGGTGCTCTCCGTACTGAAATTTTTCTCAGTGACCATACCCACGACGGTAATATCTCGATGATTTTGTTTGAGATCCTTGATTTTCATCATATTGGTGATATCTGTCCGGAGGCGGAAGATCCGATATAATTTTTTAAATCGATCCTGAAAATATCCTACCATATCCTGAATATCTCCAGCGAGATTGGGTGACAACTGGGGGTTCCTGATGATTTGGAGATCGGATTCGTAATTATGTAGTCCATCCAGCTCACCCAGTTCGGTATGGATACGGGTTCGGGAACTTGGCATACTCGGTCGTTTGATAACCTCTTTCTTTGCTGGTTTGGCAGAACGACTCAGTATACTATCCATCACTCTAGCACGTCGTCTGGTTCGTGGGGCAGTTGGTGGTGATGTCACGGGGGTTTGTGTAGGCGCAGGATTTCGGATGTAAGTTTGCAGGATCTTTCGATCAACCTGGGTCGCACTAGTAGTTTGGGTGATAACTCTTTCCGCAAGACCGATGGGGTCAGCTGTTGTTTTTAGTATCTCCAGTGCATCAGGCAGAATCGTCCGATTATCCTCAAGTAGCATTTTTACCGCAGTCCTAACTTCATTCATCGACTATATCTCCTGTGATTGGGAAAATATGATTGCCCTTTAGGCCCTAGTTCTTCTTAATTTCATAATTAAATAAAGTGCTGTGTTATTTCAGGTATGACGTAGGAGATTCATCAATGCATTGGGAACATCCTCATGTGAGGAAACCATAGTAAATCGACCACCAGTATTTCTTGCCATATCAGAAGCCAATCTACGACCCCAATCATGTTTTGAAGGAAGACCAAGGATATGTAATTTGGGAAATCGATAGAGCTGCCGACGGGGGTCACCTCCTTTATTGAAAACACAATCACTGACAAGAATGGCAAATTTGTTATTACCACGCATTTTGGAAAGTTCAATACCACCTACCTCCAAGGCTTCACTGATATTGGTATACCCAGCACTCTCAGAGTCCAAAATACGATTAACCAGTTCATTGATATCCATTTTCTCGGTAGCTCGTTTGATGATATATGCTTTGGTATTAAATAGTACCACGGAGAAGGTATCATGTTCGAGATGATAAGCCATTACTGCCACAGCCAGTGCTGCTGTAGTAAATCTACCACCATACAACGAACCTGAGGTATCGAAGATCAGGACACCAGATTTGGTTTTCTGACGTCGTTCAATAGCCACAATATCCTCATAGGTCAGAATACGTTTTTCCATGTAATTCTCAAGTGTCAATTCATCATCAAATTCATCAGCACCGGGGGTATATTCGGTTCTGACTCGAATATCACCACGAAGACCTTTACCGGTAATACCTTGCGATACTTTCATGATGCTTTTCCGTGCTAGACGTCTGAAAATAGGTCTAGCTCGTTCGGAAAGATTACCACGTAACATAAAGAAGAGATTTGGGGCGGTATTATCACCACTGGCTGCCCGTCGAGACAGCATTTGAAAGCCTTCACTACTCGACAGCTGCTCGGCAACAGCCATTTGATTGGACATTGCCAGTCCCTGAATCGCAGGAACATTATCAACCTCAATCGCGGTCTCAGAGTGTTTTTTAATTTGCATGAAATTCATGCCCTTCGATAGCTTATGGTATTGATTGGTCGATCGTTTGCCAGTCACTATCTCTGCTTCAAGGATTTTATCCTTATCCATCTTCCCTCGCATGGAGGAGAGTTGACGGGCCAGATCTTCGGAGATCTCCCCACCTGAGGAGAGCTCCTCATTCAAAAAAAATCTTGTTCAGCCAGCACCTCGTTGATGATTTCCTTGACAACATCTTCAACACGTTTGTCAATACCATCCTCAACTTCCACTTTGGTGGCTAGGGCCATTACTCCAGCTTCTAACCAGGATTGGGGTTGGGTCTTATCCAGATACTGCAGGATACTGGCATAGTCAATTGCTCCACGGATGGAACTGCCACGGCGGAGATCAGTCCAATTACGGGTACGTCTGACCACACGTACCACCGTATCGATGATCTGTTCATCCTCAACTCCGGCACGGATGCGGGTAATTTCCCTTTCTTCTTCTTCAGATTGATATTCCAATCGGATCCAGGCAAATCGATCACGCAACGCCTCTGATAATGGGGTGGTTGCAACAAATTCCTGAGGATTCATGGAACTGATAATGAAGAAATCACTCTCAGCACTGATTGTACCTAGTTTAGGAACTGTGACTACCCCCTCATCCATTGCTGCCAACAATACATTCTGTGTACCTTCTGGCATACGGTTCAATTCATTCAAAAATAGCATAGAACCCTTCTGCATTGAACTGACTAATGGTCCACGAACAAAAGAATCCCAACTGTATCCTTTCTCGATGACCATAGGTGGATCAAAATGACCAACTAACCGTGACGCACTGTATCGGTCATCACCATCAACCCGTTCTAGATCCTGAGAGAAATAATTGGCAATTGCATGGGCAAGCGTGGTTTTACCAACACCAACATCCCCTTCCAGGAGTAAGTGTTTTTTGGCGAGCTTGGCAGCAAGTGCTAATCGCAATTCGACTTCTCGACCTACGATATTATACTTGCTTTGTAATTCCTCGATTACTTCATCTAGTGTTTTTCCATTGACTTTGACTGTTGTGACTTCGCTCATGATAGCACCTATATGGGTTCCTTGTGATATCGGAACTGCTTCTATTATAAGACATCTATACCGACAAGAATTGGTAACTGTCCTATCTCGTCTTTATTAGTACAGTCTTAGTTCTTAAATATAGAGATAAATTTGTGAAGCATGATTATAGATCAAAATTTAGCAACTTACTTCATATCCTATCCACATCAGTTGATCGTCTCTCAAACAATCAATAATTGGGCATATAGAGATTTGATGACCGATCTGGGTGAACTACCCCGCCCTGAAGGACAAGGTCTTCTTGTCGTATTAGATAAATGAGCTGATTTTTACCCTATCATAAGTCACTAATTGATTTTGTCGAGATGATTAAATTATGGTGAAGGGGCATTGACACCCAGTACTTCCAAATAGGCTACTGCCTCCTCATGATCGATAATTGTGAACCTAGGAATACCACTTTGGGTGGGAATGACCTGAACTAACCGAACATTGACCAAATTTTGTAACGCCGCTCGAATGTCATTGAATTCCATTCCTGTTGCCTGAATCACCTCGGACAACCGAAGGTTCTCATGCTCGATCAACATAATGAGGCATATAGCAGTAAGTAATCGATCTTTAGAGTATGATTGATCCTCATTGATTAAATCTGGCATTTTCAGTTAATATTATTGGTTCAGTTTAAAAAATCAGAGACACTTTTGGGTAGTAAGGTATCAAAAATGACTGAAAATTATATGACTTCTTCAATTACAACGTAATAGACAACGAATTGAACTGCGTTGGAAGAAGAATATATTTGAGGCATCAGGATAATTCAAATTAAAATGAAATATGATGATAAGAGTGCCAGTTTTGAGGTTATGATGCAAAAATTAGTTGATATTGCCAAGGAGGATGGGGTAATTACACATTCCGAGGCGACCCTGCTGAAGGAGATCCAGCAATCAGTTGACATCTTTCAGGCAGAAGTGGATAAGGCACAGACAGATGGAATCATCACTGATGCAGAGTACTTAATGCTGAAAAATATTGAGAATGAATTCTTACAGAAAACATTCAACCTGATTGAACGGGGTGATAAGTTAGATGAAGATAATAAAAAACTGGTAGAATCTGTCTTCAATTCGCTTATGAAGATTCTTTGAGAATTTCAACCTGATCTTCAATATCTACAAAGACATTGGTATGACCTCTTCGTTTCAGTTGATAAATCCTGGAACTATAATACTGACTGTGATGCAACATAATTGGTTCATTCTTGTTGAAACCACTGGGATAAGAGGTGTAGATCACCGGTCGGATCTTACTAACTCGATCCAATAATGCCATCGCAGCACCAAAAGCACGCATATTCTGAGTTTGGATTTGTTGTCCTTGATAATAATCGCGGAAATATAGTGGAAGATCATCTATGATTATAAATTGGAGTTTGGGGTGAATAAATGCTTCCAAATCCCGAAGTAGGTCTAATAATTCCTCCCGGGTGGAGGGCTGGATGATACGAGATCTGCGTGATAGGTTACTTGATGCCCAGGTGTGGTTGACATCGATGATCAATACTGTCAGATTACCCAGTAAAGATTGAAGGATCGTTGTTGGTTGAAGTTGACGGGTTGCAAATAACCCGATTAAACGATCTTCCTTACGAAATAAACTACCGAGATCCACACCAAAACCCAATTACCTCAATATAAACTTCTTAGGAAAGAGTGAAGTATTATTGATTAAATCATAAATTATTGGTTGATTACGTTTATCTAGTGACCAGCGATTTCAAATTAGTCTACAAAGTCCTTAATCTGCAGATCGAAGAAGTTGAAATCGTCCACCTACTCGATACCAATGAATTGACAGATGACGCAATAATAATTACCGATAAACGACCAAATACACCTCGAAGATATCGAAGTCTACGATTACATCGCAATATGACGAGATATCAATTGAAAAAACATATTCTCCAGTTTGTCCAGCAGGATACGCCAGCTTGGGATGTTATCTTCGGGATTGATCCTGGGGTCAATATTGGCTTGGCTGTACTCTATGATGAGACTGTACTTGATACCACCATCGTTCTTAGTCTGGATTCGACAATGAAATGGATACGTAGTCATCTCCAATCACTAAAACCACAGAAATGTCTAATCAGGGTAGGGGATGGTGTCAAACAACAACTTCTTATCATTTTAGACCGTTTGGATAAAGAATTCTCAGAACGGATTGTGATTGAGATAATTGATGAGACGAATAGCTCGATTAAATCCACCAATAAAACTACAATTCATGAACAATCAGCAATAATCATTGCAAAACGAAGCGGTATAGTCTATCATAGGGATAGCTATGGATTGACGGGAAATGGAGAATGAATAAGAGGTTTTAAAAATACATATGGATGAGTTATCTTGGACAGAAAAAATCCTATAAGGTGAATGAATGTCAAATAGAGAACTACTTCCATGGGTACCTGGACTGAAACGTCCAAACTTTATCTTCTATCGAATAAAAATATCCTTTCCTAGACGGATACCTAACTCGGTCATATTTGGTCTAATCTATATCAGCCTTCTCTATATCTATGTTGGTGGAGTATATGATCTCGTAGAGTCACCACTTGCAAGAAGTGCAGATGCTAGTGGAAATCCAGTTCTGATCATGCGTGATCAGAGCAGACAATTCTTGATTGAGGGAATAGTTGCAGGGATTGTGATGTTCATGGGTGCTGCTGGATTGTATCTGATTGATCAGGCAACTGCTGATATTCATAACCCAAATCGGGCAACGGCCTACCAAATTTTTGGAGTAGTCTTGCTTGGATTATCATATATACTCCTACAAACGATGTATAAATGTAAAACTACAACACAGTGTTAATTTTTTCAAAAGGTAATTCATTCATTTCCCCAAGTAGATCAATAAGCGTATAAGTCATCTCGATATTCTCTTCTGAAAGATTACCAATAATTACCACCTCAGGGATAAATTTGATCGTAGAAGGATCGGGTCCAATTATTTGTCGTAATTGATCTTTAGTACGAATACCACCACCATAGATGGCATTTGGTACCATAATCCGACTACCTGGTTCAATGGTGGTCAACCAGGATTTAATATCTATTCGCTCATCATAAATCCCTGTAAACTGCGCCTTCATCACAGATTGAATAAAGGGAAAATCTAGGAATTCCTGGCCCGAACCTGCCTCTAAATAATACCAGTCAAATTTATTATCTTGTCTGATTTGGTAGAAGAGATTGATCAGATCATTATTTGATAATGATAGATCAGCTTTGGTTTTCCTGGCTGCTTTTCCACCCAAGGGAAAATATGCTAGACTCCGGAGTATAAAGGGTAAAAATGGATTGAGAACGAACTGTAAGAATTTTGACTTAAATTTTAGATAGTTACTGGATGAATTCACTGGATA